>ERZ772855.322-NODE-322-length-58635-cov-9.094469_pt1 | contig 58635 bp, 49 predicted proteins | sample MGYA00511900_ERZ772855 | MGnify/ENA primary metagenome ERZ772855 (study PRJEB29015, sample SAMEA2737701) | human gut metagenome | biome: human gut; feature: human-associated habitat; material: faeces | place: China | collected 2012 ... | reverse complement strand
ATATGCCACACTTGGCGTAGTGGTAATATGTAGCAAAAATGCATCTGCTCCGGATACCGTAATATTGGCAAACAGTACCCCATTTAAAAAGTTTATATTTATTTAATGGGGTCAGACCCCTTTTATTATTCACAAAGCAAATGATCGCTAAATCATCCTCAAAAATTGTTTTCGCGTTTCTTTCATTTTATATGCTATTATTTATTTTTTCAACTCCACCAACAATATAATGTTGTTTTTTAAAAATAAAATTATTAATTACTTTTAAATATTTTATAATCACACCAAGCATTAAAAATACACCAGATAATAAAATCTTACTTTCTCCACCTGCTTTTCTTTTGATCATTTGTATCAACCCCAATATTGCAGCAAATACGGATAAAGCAACAATAATTTTATCACATATAGAAGTAAAAATTAAAATCACATTCACAGCTAAATTTTTTCTATAAAAAATATTAAGATTGTAATTTGTATTATGGGGAACAAATGAAATTGATGTTATATTCAATCCCGACGAAGCATAAGCAATCTGTCTAAATGGAATATCAATATTCATTGCATTCACACGATTAATTGCCCTTCTAGAAACTAATCGAAAACTTTCTGTCCTCATGTTAGCAACATTTTCATTTTCATGTTTTAACAGCCAATAAAACAATTTAGAACTCCATCTGCCTTTTAAATCAGGTGCAGCACTAGTTATATCAAAGCCTTCTAATTCTTTTCTATAAACTTGCATTATCATATTCCATTCGAAATCCATATTAATACAATCAAATTCATATACAAAATCTCCAATGCTCATATCAATTCCAGCATTCATTGCCAATTCAACCCCGTGAAAAAAACTCAATGATATTAAATTCACAGTATTATCCACTTTCTCCTTTTTTAGGATATCTTTAATTGTATTAACACTTTTATCAGTAGAATTATCATCAACGCATACTATCTCAAATTCTTTAAAATTTTCATTAAGAACTCCTAATAACCCCTTAATAAATTTTCCAATATTTTTTTCATCATTATGAATATATACTACAGCCGATACAAAATTACTTTCTTTATTCTTCAATCGTCTTTTCTCCTTATACATTATTTTTTATATCAATATTTCATCCAAATCATATACCGTATTAATTTTTCCTGATAAAACGCTAATAAAAGTAGGATTTTCACTATATTTTTTTATCACTGTCGGTCTAGAATCGTCAATTTCAGAAGCTTTTAATATAGGTTTCATCGAAAATAATGACTTTTCATATTCGAATTTAAATTCATCCTTCATATATTTTTTCGCCATACTTGACATATAAGTCCACGCTGTTTGTGGTTTATTAGAACACAAATTGCAATTTCCAAGTTGTTTAGAAGAACAATACTCTTCAATTCCATTTTGACATTTAAATATAGGATGTTCATCATAACTTGTTTCGTGAGGTGTAAAAGTAACTGAAGTTAAAGAATGAAAGCCAGTTTTTCCAAATGGCATAATAGAAAAAAAGGGACCATCCATTACAGTTATCCCTTTATTTTTTAAATTATCATTTACAGAACACAAAATAATTTCACATAACTCATACTTGATTTTAAATTTCTCATAGCCAACCTTATCTAATATTTGATTAACAGATGCATAGGTTGCATTTAATAAAAAGTGTGTCTCATATTCCTGTTCATCAATTGAAGAAACAATATACTTTCCCTCTCTTTTCTCAATATTTTTTATTCTAAATCCATATATCACATCAATATTTTTTCTTTTATCTATTTCCTTTAAAAAATGATTTTTTAATATCATCGCATCATATGTATACTCTTTAGTTAAAAAAGCACCATCACACATCCCGCTCTTAAAATAAGCATCAGGATTCAGTTCCTGACATTTTATATTTGCAGCATCACAAAACTTTTTAAATTGTTCTGCGTTCGTCCAAGAAAACTTTTTTGATGTTGCATATATTTGTTCAAATTGTTCATGTATACTAAATCCATATTCTTCACAAAATCTATCAAAATAGTGGGCAGATTTTATAGCTGTGGAAAAAGAACGCGGATAGTGATATCCCATATGAACTCTAGCCTGATTTATATATGTAGCTCTTGAAAAAGGCTTTTTATCATATTCTAACACCAAAACTTTTTCATCTTTTTTTCCACAAAATGTAGCTGCATAAAGACCATACAGACCAGCTCCTATTATTATACGATCATATTTCATATCAGCATTCACCTCTTTGCCTTAAAATAAAATTTTTTAAATCATTTTTTATTACTTTTTTTGAACATATATACCCATTTGCACCATCAAATACCTGATCATGTTTTGTTTTTAAATTATACATGATCGGATAATTCGAAATATAATTTTCAAAAACTATATTATCTACAAATTCACATAATTCTGCGGCCGAAATAGGCTCCGTAACCACATTTAGAATCTTTATGTTTTTTCTTAAAGCTAATAAAATATGTTGATATAAAAATTTCAAATTATAAAACTGATATTCTGCTCGAGAATCAGTATAATTAATTGAATCAATGTTTAGATTTTCCAATGCCCTCTTTACATTTCTTTTCTCTTCTTGGTTCAAATTCTTACACTTGTAATATCCATTTCCATCATTCATATAAGCATTATATATAAACGGAAATTCCATAGCAATATTTTTAATTACATCGTTATCTAACATTGGTGGAATATGATAGATTAAATCATATATAAAATTTTTCTTCATATTTATTCCATATAAAGCTGGAAGTCTAACAATCAAATAATCATCAACATTATTAATAACCCACTGTTCTAATTCATACCTATGTCTCCCATATGCATGTAATCTTTTTTTATCTATTTCATAATTTTCATCCTGTCCATTCAAGTCAGAATACACATCAACAGATGAAATAAGCACTGTTTTTTTTGCTTCAATTTTTTTTATATTTTCTATTGCACTATTTATAACTTTTTTATCCTCATCCGGCTGGTAATTTGCTAAAAACTTTGTTCCTGTAACACCCGCATATATCATCAAATCTGGTTTAATGCCATATGCTTCTTTAACATTTTTAGAATTAAACCCCCTGTCAAATTTTCCCATTTCCATTAAGTTACTTCCCACAAAACCTGTATATCCAATTAATATATCCATATATCCATCAACTCCCTTCAATCCCCATCTACGCTTTTTCTATATTATTCAACATCTACTTTATACTATTACTTTCACTACTCCTTTTATAAATTTGCCAAATAAATTTAGCCAATTTCTTAGGCCAAAATTTTTGAAACATTTCAAATTCTTCGGAATCACGAACATGATTTCGAATCACTTCCGATGTTAAAGACTCCTCATGAATACGATGACCCATTAATATTTTATCACAATAAATAAATTCTCCTTTCATTTTTGAGATTTTTTCCCATGCATCCCAATCTAAAATACTCTTATACTCATCTGTAAATATTGGATTGGAGATTCTTTCTTTATTAAATGTAACAGCAGGACAACAAATTGGAGAACCTACTGATAATATTCTTCTTCTCAGCCATCTCATTTTCGAAAATATGTGTATTTTTAAAGGACATAATAAAATCCTTTTTACAAATAATAATTGATTTTTATCTACACGTTCTTTATTTCTCAATTCAAAATAATTTGAGAAAAATATTAATATATCAGATCCCCTATTACATTTCTTTAAAAGCCATTCTACATACTCTTCACAATATATATCGTCTTGATGGCATATAGTTACTAACTTTGTTTCTGCACACTCATATGCAAAATTCCAATCTTCAACTATACCAGCATTTCTCTTTTTATTTACGATCAACCGAATACCATATTTTTCAGCTAAAAAGCGAATATATGAATTTACTGTTGATGTCGTCATAATAACCTGACTTTTAACAGTTTGATTCATAACCGACTTTATACATTCTTCTAAATATATACTCTCTCCATAGGCGCACACAACAAATGTATGATCTTTTTTACTATAATACATAAACTATCGTTCCTTTTCCTTTAAAATTGTGTAAAATTATTATTTTATATTCATTATTATTATTCCAAAAACAATAATAACTGCACCAATTATCGCGTTTAAAGTTAATTTTTCTTTTAAAACAACAATTGCCGAAATCATAATTAAAATATTAATAATCCCTCCCACAATAGGAATTATTACACCCAAATCAAATTTTGTAATTACCCCCATATACAATATGAAACTAATTCCATAACAGAATAATCCAGCAATTACATAACACGATATTGGAATATCAATAACAGGAAGAATTACTTTTGCCAGTTCCCCATGATTTCCACCATATTTTATTAATGTCAAACCTGAAACTGAAAACAATATATATATACCACATAATAAATACTTACTCATACTGCATACATTTCCATTCTTTTTTATTTTATTTTTCATTTTCTCTAATTGCAATCTCTTCTATCAAATTCTTTACTTTTTCTTCAAGGAAAGAAATTCGTATTGTAAGCATAAATGTTCTTAGTAACAGTAAAAATATAACTACTAAATAAACAAAATTCACTGGTGATTGTACCCCCACAACTTTAGCAAAAAACATTGCTATTCCCGGGAATACACCAATAACCATTAATACGAATGAAAATACAATCCAAAAAAAAGCATCCATTACTTGCAACTGTGATTTTTTTAACTTTCTCGATATGTATATAAATGTCATAACAGATACAACAATCAAAATAATTCTTAAAAAGCCCGACATAAATTACACCTTCTTTCTAAACCATTGCACCACAAGAATTGAAGCACACATATGAAACATATATTTAATACTATTTGTCAAATTCAAATAACTTTCCCCTGCAATTCTATCATTCATATAAACTTGACATTCTCCCACTTTAGCTTTACATCTCAAAAGAAATGCAATTGTATCTGGCTCTGGTCCATAATTCATCTGTGTCGCTAACTTCTCTATCATGCTTTTGTTAAATAACCTCATTCCAGATGTTGGGTCACTTATTCTTTTTCCGGTTGTTAAATAAATACAAATATCCAACAATGTATTTCCCATCATTCTTAAACTATGAGGTCTTTTTTCTTTTACAAACCTTGAACCAATGATTATATCAAACTTTTCTTTTTCTGCCTGTTCAATCATTTCCGATATGTACTTCGGGTTATGCTGTCCATCTCCATCAAACTGGATTGCATAATCATAATTATATTTATACGCATATTTCATTCCAGCCTGAAATGCACCAGCAAGTCCAAGATTAATTGAAAGATCAACTAAATTATATCCTTTCTTTTTACATATTTTTGCGGTATCATCTATTGATCCATCATTAATGACTACATAATCATACTGTGGATAATTTTTTTTTAAATCATCCACAACCCTCTCTATATTCTCAGCTTCATTATAAGCCGGAATAATAATTAATAATCGCTTCATTTTTTTCACCTTATGTAATTATAATAATCTCTTTTGTTCTCATAATATATAATCAAACATCTTGCATGGTCTATCTGATCATTCCCAACTAACTCTAGTTGAGCAAAATCGCTGCACGATGACCTGCCAAGACTATAACACAGCGATTTTTCTTTTCTGTGCAAAAGCAGTAGAAAACAATTCTTAAAAGCAGTATTCAAAATATTAACACTCAAACACTTTGTATGAGCATCTATATCAAGATCTATCTTTAATTGCTTGATATTCATATAACAAACCATTATATAAACTTTTCAAACATGTATTTTATATTATATTCTTCTACGTATAATCCAATAAAATTATTAATAATATCCAATAAAAGCATAATCATTTTCAATTAACCTATGCATATTATCAAATAATTCAGAATTTTCTTTGTACTCATCACTTTCCTTAATAACAAGTATGTATTTTCCATATTTTTTTTCATTAAATCCATTGACAATATCCATCGGTTGCAAATAATTATATTCTGTATCAAACCGTTGATTTGTCATAGCTTCATACCAATATCTATCAAGCCAATTTCCCACAAATGCAACTATTCCATCACTGTCTATTTCTATTTTTTCAACTTCTTTACACATATCTACTAAATTTTGAGATACTTCTGTTTCTCTCTGTGTAAGAATATAGTTATAAGCATAAATTCTTCCAACAGCATATGAATCCGTGAACGGATCATAATTTATATTTTTTAACTGTAATTTATTTTCTGCATTTGTTAGATTTAAAAAGAACAATATAAAAGCACCTACAAAATAGCACAAAATATATATTTTTTCTCTTTGAAACATCTCTACAATTGCAGCTATAAAACATATTAATATAATCATCCACATTAAATAGTTAATTTTATAAAAATAATATGTTGATACTTCTTCTCTAATCATTTTTATAAAGAAAAAGCCTTCATAAAACAATCCCAATATTAAAACAGTTAAGTCTAATGTTATTTTCTTATTTTTTATATAAATAATCGCTCCAGCTATTGCAAAAATAACATAAAGTCCAAAATCAGAAAACAAGTTTCTATATATATATCCTTCTATATTTAATGCATTTATATAATTTGTTGTAGTTTTTTCTATTATAGGTTGAATAATCAAAAACCAGATAGTCAAAAATGTCGGTAAAAGAAAAATTTGCAAACCCAATTTGCAAAAATCCAATGACAAGAAATTATGTTTTCTATTAATAAGCCACTTTTCTTTTCCTGCCTTATAAAATGCACATATTAATAACGCAACAAACACAAGTGGTGCAAATAGGGTATATCCAATTCCCACTCCCAAACATCCCAGTGACATTAATCCTATAATTAAATTATTATCTTTTTCACATTCATTCATAAATAGATAACATATAAATAACAAATAACATATAATTGTCACTGTCAATTGTAAATATACAAACCCAAACACCATATCATTATAAGGATAACCCAAAATATAAATAATTGTAACAATGTAAATTAAACATTTTCCTATTTTCTTTTCGACATAAAGCGATGCCGAAGAAAAAAACATCCAACCCGCTATCAAGAAATTAAAACAATATTTTATGATAAAGGATTTATACACTACAACCCCGTTAAAAAACTCTTGCATTCCTTCAATAAACAGTCCATTTGTAACCTGACCTAAATACATTCCATCAACAGCTTTATTATTCACAAAATTCATCGCCATCTTCAAATGAGTTCCAGGATCACTTGTTTCAAAGCAGATCCGTATATCTGTTCCAAAACGATTAAGACATACTATGATAATAAGTACACAATATATTAAGATGAAAAAAACATCTTCCAGCTTCATATAATATTGTTGTTTTCTTTTATCTTTGTAAATGAACTTCAAAAAACAAAGAATAATAAAAATATTAATCAATCCCATTGAATAAATATTTGCGGGAATATGTAAAATAGTTAAGATTCCCGTAGCTAAACAACTATAACATTCATATCCAACAAATGAAACTGGTATCCATATTAATAAATTTTGTGGCTTTTTTATTTTTTCTATCAGCAAAAAAGTGATGACCAATAGTAATTCAGTAATAAAGTATATCATATTTCTCTCCTACATATTTTTTTGTTTTCATTAAAGAAAAAGCACAATGTATTCTGTTTTTTGCCTCATATATATTGTTTTTAATATTGTTTTGCAAACATTTTTGCAATATCATAAACGCTTATTTGTTGCATATAAGTTTTATGTTTTTCTCTCACAACATGTAATGCTTCATCAAGATCTTTTTGTCTCTTTGAATTAATTTCTTTATTATAAGGAACTCTATATATAGAAGTTGTTTTCTCAATACAATCAAAATCCGTATGTAGTGAATAACGCACCCATAAATCCCAATCTTCCAACGCATCTAATGTTTCATCAAGCCCCCCATAATTTTCAAACAGTTCCTTTTCAAACATAATGCATTGTATTGGAATGTAATTATGATAACACAATTCAATTTTATCAAATTTTTTCTTATGAATTCCTAAATAATCATGTATTTTATATTGATAAGGATCACGGCTTATAATTTCAATAGGTGTTTCAAAAGAAAACGCATATGCAGCTTTATTTTTAGATTTTATCAATGTTGCGACCAACACTTCTACGTGATCTGCATAAAACAAATCATCATCATCCAAAAAATTCAAATAACTTCCATGAGCTAATTCCATAGCAATATTTCCTGCTTTTGAACGCCCAACCTTTTCTCCTGTTGCTTCATATAATATATTTAGATCTGAAAATTCTTTTTTTATCATGTCCTTAGAAATAGCTTGTCCATCTTCAACAACTACAATCTCCAGGTTAGGATATGTTTGGTTACGTAAAGAAATTAACGTTTCTCTTAAAACTGACGGTCTGCCACAAGTACGAACAATAATTGATACTAATGGTTTTTTTTCTGGAAACTCATTTAGATAAAATGCTCCATCTCTAATTGCCTCATAATCAAATCCAATAAATTTAGCAACCTCTCTCCTCTGATTGCCGCATTGTTTTCGATCAATAAAATGAGGTATCAATCTAAAATGTTTTATCCATTGTTTTAGCAAAAGTTTTCTGGATCCATTAAATGCTTCTGCTCCAATAATACACATTGCAAACAGTTTATACCCTTTTATTATGGTTCTCAAGCCAGCGAATCGATATCTCAATAAAATATTATTGACAATACTATTAATATATTGATTAGGCTTTACCTCCCCAGCTTCCTGATACGAATAATGTTTTATTACTGCTTTAGGAACATATTTCAACCGATATCCAAATGACCGAACTCTCCAACTCAAATCAACATCTTCTGCATACATAAAAATAGCACTATCAAATCCATTCACCTTTTCAAAAATCTTCCTGCGAATTGCAAAGGCAGCCCCACTGCTCCAGCTAGTTTCGTGTGTCAGCGAATCATACATTTTAGGATGTTCATATGGAAATTGCCTAAGTTCCCATAACGCAAAATCAGGTGAAGATTGTTTAATATCATCATCTAATTCAGACAAGGTATTCGGATATATTTCTGTATCCATATTCAAAAAACAAATAATATCATCCGAACCTTTTTGTGCTCCTATATTATTTGCTCCTCCGAATCCAAGATTTTTGTTACTTTCAATTATTTCAAAGTTCCGCAAGCAATCCCCACATTTTTCTTTTTCCTGTTTTAGCTTTTCTAATGAATGATCTTTCGATCCATTATCTACCACATAAATTGAAACGGTCTTTAAATCAAACTCAGACTTTCGTATTGATGTAAAACAATTTTCAATCCATCTTTCTGAATTATATGAAACAAATACAATATCCATTTTTCCCCTCTTATCTTTTTATTTATTTTCTTTTTTTAACACTTCTATATCTTTTTCCAAATGTGCAATATAGTCTTTTTGTTCCTTTATATCTTTTTCCAAATGTGTAATATAGTCTTTTTGTTCCTTTATATCTTTTTCCAAATGAATATTATAATGTTCCTGTTCAACAAATTGCTGATGTAAATTTAATAATTTCAAATTATGATTATTAGTATTTTTTTCATCAAACAAAATTCCATTTTTTTCTAGACATTGTACTAAATCAAAATATTCTTTGTTTTCTCTTCCATAATCTAATATCTCAAATTGAACATGTAATTTTGCATTTGAAAATTCTTTTGGAATTTGTATTTCTATCAAAGGATCTCTATTATCAAAAACAAATATTTTATTATAAATACCAATAGCATTTGTGTTAATTTCCTGAATATCCTTTAAAACTCCGTTTTTATCTATAAAACATTTTTTCAATTCAATAATTCCGTTATTTTCCAATGGGTCAATCCTAATATATTCTATATTTGCATAATCATTTAAGTTCAAACTCCATTCAACACTTTCATTGGATCTATATATTTTCTCAATTCTCTTTTCATTACTATATTCTTGTTGATCCTGTCTATAAAAACATTGTGATTCTAATTCCTCATACTCATCTATATCAAATTGTTTTAAAGAAATATTACATTTTTCATTTTTTTCCAAACTCAACTGAAATACATATTGATATATGCTTCCTTCTTTTCTTTTACGTAAAAACTTTTGTACATCTATCGGAACATCTTTATAAGAATTATGAATTTCATTATTACCAACTCTACTATAAATCGGAGTCATTTCAGAAATGTAAATATCCAATGTGTCTATCATATTCTGAAAAGTTTTTAAAGTAAAAAAATGAATATGTGTACGATCTAACAATCCGACATCATCATATTCAAACTTATCATTTAACATATCAATAATAATTGAATTATGTGTTACATTTGGTATTGATACCAATATCCTTCCAGATGGCTTTAGCATATTTTTACAAGCTTCCAAAACTTTCTGTGGATTAGAAAGATGCTCCAATACATCCGCGAATATAATATAATCAAATTTTTGTTTTGATTTTGTCCAATAAAAATTTTCTATATTGCCATATTTTTTTCCAATATATGATTTTGTTGCAAACTGTTTAGCTTCTTTTCCTGATTCTTCATCCAACTCAACAATTGTAACTGTGCAATTTTTTTCATACTTTAAATATTTTGTCAATCGACCATTTGCCGGTCCAAACTCTAAAATACTTGTTTCTTTTTTTATCCATTCATTAATAACCGACATTGTATTAACACTTTTCAAATCTAGCTCAAAATCATAGTTTCCCATCTTTTCTCACCATTTCTTTAATTTTCAGTTTCAACAAATTCTACTTTTTTATATTCAATTTGATCTAATACTATTTTTGCTGGTATTTCAATATACGACGAATTATATCCAGGATTTATAATTTCAACATTTCCAATCCCATGCAACCAAGTTAACATTTCATGTTGTTCTTGAGTTCCTTGTGCTATCGCTGCTTCTAAAATATAGGTTCCTTTCATCAATCTTGGCAAAGTAAATTCATAAATAGCTTCTGTTGCATAACCTTTTTTACCACTTATTCCTTGTTGTTGATTAATATAGTTATTAATATCAAACAAAGGAAGTCCCTTATTATTTTCTAATACAAAACCAACAATTAAACTATGCATATCTTCTTTAAAAGAAATTACACAATGAAATTTATATTTTTCATCAACTCTTAGGTGTTTAACAATTTTTTCTCTATCATTTGTAAAGAAACATGACACAATATCAAACTTCTCAGATTTTAAATCTCCCTCATCATTTTTTTTAATCAATACAGGATACACTTTTTTTTCATTCAAAATTTTCACAGGTATATCTTCCACTTCATCAATTTCATCTACCTGTTTATTCATTCCCTTTCTCTTCATATCCATGTACATATCACAAACCTTATCGCTTTGATCAAATATAATTTGCTTACCTTTTTCAATCCACAAAACTCTAGAACACATTTGTCTAACACTTGATATATCATGCGATACAAATAATATTGTAATATTTTTTTCTTTTAATTCCTCAAATTTTCGAAAGCATTTATTTTGAAAAAACAAATCTCCTACACTAAGTGCCTCATCAACAATCAAAATATCTGGTTCTACATTAATTGCCACCGCAAATGCTAATCTTGCAAACATTCCACTCGAATAAGTTTTCACAGGTTGGTTAATAAATTCTCCTATTTCCGCAAAATCTATAATACTCTGAACTCGTGATTCCATTTCTTTTTTTGAAATGCCCATCATTCTTCCATTTAAATAAATATTTTCCAATCCCGTATATTCCTGATTAAATCCTGCTCCTAATTCAAGCAATGCAGAAATTCTTCCGTTTACTTCCACAGAACCTTCCGTTTGTTTTAATACTCCCGTTATTATTTTTAATAATGTCGATTTTCCAGACCCGTTTGTTCCAATAATTCCAACAGTTTCCCCTTTTTTCACTTCAAAACTAATATTATTTAAAGCATAAAACTCTGTATGTAATGAATTCTTTTTTCCAAAACCAATAGCTTCTTTAAAACGATCCTGTGGTCTGGTATATAAATTATATTTTTTTGAAACTTTTTCTATTTTTACTGCATTTTTGTACTCCATGATTTTCCTCTATAAAACATCTGCAAAATGATTTTTGCACTTTCTAAACAAACGTACCCCTACTATCAAAAACAGTATAACAATGCCCCAATAATACAAATTCATCATTTTGTTTATCCCCATACCATTTTTATATATAAAAATTTTTCTATATCCATTAATAATATAATATACCGGATTAAAAATCAAAACCTTGCGAGCAATTTCTGGCATAATTCTAATATCCCAAACAATAGGAGTCATCCAAAAAAATATCTGCAATACAATCGCCACAATTTGCATGGTGTCTTTAAAAAACACATATAATGTAGCTGTAAAATAAGAAACTCCTGTTGCTAATAAAATCATATACAACAAATATATTGGAATTTGTAAATAGTGCAAATCAGGCCAATATCCACCTATTGCAAATAATATAATTGTAAATACAATCAAAACCAACTGAACCAATAAAACTGAAATAACTTTTGCAAATGGCAGAATATCAATGTTAAATAAAACTTTCTTTACAAGATAACTATATTCCGTCATACATCCTGTTGCATTCGAAACAGACTCACTAACGAAAAACCATGGAACCAAACCTGAGATAAGCCAAAGAATAAATGGGAAGTTTTCAACTGGTTGAGATTTAAACCCAATTTGAAAAACAAACCAATATAAAACAATAGTAATAATTGGTTGTAAAAAAGCCCATAAGGTCCCCAATCCCGAGCCTGCATATTTCATTTTGAAATCATCTATAGCAAATTGCCAAATAAAAGAAAAATTACAAACAACTTTTTCAACTTTTTTTTTCATTTATTTTTCTCCAAATAATATCGCCCTGAAAAACATACGCATATATCGTACGATTCCATTATTTTTATATTCTCTTATCACATAATCCATTTCATCATGAACATCCCTTATATCCATATTAACATGATAACTCTCAAAATTTTGTATAACAGGCGCAAGATAATCCCGTAATCCATTTGATCGATTTCTTCTGGCTCTGTTTGCATATGGAACATGGTAACATGACGTTAATTCATTTACAAAAGTAAATTCTGTTTTTTGAGAATACCTCACCCATAAATCCCAATCTTCCAAATTATCTAATTTTTCATCAAACCCACCATATTCCTCGTAAAGCGATTTTTGAAACATGATACTTTGAATCGGAATATAGTTAAATGTATATAATAAAAGCCTGTTAAAAGGTTGTTTATAACGAATCATTTTTCGTTTCACCTTATATTCATCAGGTTTTTTTGAGTTTTCTATTATTTGACGTTCTTCCGCAATACTATATGCCGCCATATTCGATGACTCTGTCAAAGCATTCACCAAAGCTTCAATATGTTTCGGAAACAACATATCATCATCATCAAGGAAATTCAACAACTCTCCTTCTGACAATTTCAAGGCAACATTTCCTGCATGCGAACGTCCACATTTTTTTCCAGTAGCATAGTACAACATATTTAAATCTGGAAATTTTTCTCTTATATATCTTTCAGACTTATTTTCTCCATCTTCTACAATCACGACCTGTATATTTTTGTATGTCTGTTTTCGAACACTATTTAAAGCTCTTTCTAATACATGTGGTCGTTGGCATGTTCTTATTATAATAGATACCAATGGCTGATTCATTTTATTCACCAAATTGCCCTCTTATTTTTTAAGAAGCCTTCTTATAACTAATAAACTTTTTCTATATAAATTCAAAAATATGAGAGTTATCCCATTTGCCTGCAAATACTCCCGACAATAATACTGCTCACTCTCCCGAATACATTTCTGCATAAACGCACTGTTTTTCTGTGTCGTGTATCCATGATGATGTTCCACAACCGCGGTCCCACAATACCATGTCTGCAGTCCCGCCTGTTCCATCCGTATACCGATAATCAGTTCTTCATCATACAGAAATGTGTTTTCATCTAATGGATACAACGTCTCTGCTGCCTTTCGGTTCATTAAAAAACAGCATCCCGAAACATGATAAACAGGATACTGTCCCCCAGCATCCTGATCCATTCCCTGATACTCTCTCATTGCTTTTCTATGAAAACACCTAAAACCTGTATAAAAATGAAAGATCTCACGCATCCCTGTTCTGTACATTGCCACACTCGGCTGATGAATCCCATCCAGTCCTACCACCTGTGGTCCTACAATTCCAATCCTGTCGCTTGATTCCAGAAGCTGTTTCATCCTATGGATAGCGGCACTTCGAAATCGTATGTCATTGTTCGTAATCAAAACATATGTACACTGATCTTTCAACGCCTGACAAATTCCCAAATTATTTCCTGCTGCATAACCGCGGTTTTCGGCAGCCTCAATATAAGTTACACTGTGCTGCTCAATAAACCTGTCAATTTCTTTGGGTTTCTTCCGGGTGGAAGCATTATCCACGAGATATATACGAATCATTTCTTCATTCTCCGCTTCCATAATACTTTCCATGCATTGCAGCGTTACATCCCATGTTTCATAATTTAATATAACAATTCCTATCATATTTTACAACCTTTATAGACATTTTCCCCTATAAACTTACATACAATTATATTATTCTACCTTTTTCCCCTTAGAAATGCAATCCCTGAACCATCGTCTGACGCATCTCCGGCAATATTTCAACCAATAGAATATACGCATTTCATAATAGAAACTCTTTGAAATATGTCCTTCCATATAAACTTCACGCAGATTTTTAATCGTACCCAGATGCATTTCTTTCATATGAGAGGTCAGTCCGGTTGCACCAAAAAAATCTTTTTGGAATCCAATCGTTACAAGTTTTCGCGGTAGATAATAATAATTATAAGAGATACAGAACTTCTGGTAATAATTGATATCTTCCCCAAATTTCTGTTTTTCATCAAAATATCCCAGTGTTTTGATTGCCTCTGCTTTAAAGACAACAGATGGTGTAACGGGAAAATTCTTCTTGCAGATATCTTTAATAGTAGCTTTATATAAACCATCAATCCTTTTTGTCATAATATAAAAAGGTCTGTCTTCATACCCAGCCCCCAGAAATACAATCTCTCTATGCTGCAGTAAAATTTTCATCTGCACTTCAATCTTTTCCGGCATCCAGAGATCGTCCGAATCCAAAAATGCGATATATTCGCCTTTTGCCCTGCGCATTCCAAAATTTCTGGCAGAAGAAGCACCTCCATTTTCTTTACTATAATAAGAAATCGGAAGTTCTGAGTGTTCACAGATATAGTTCTGAATCAGTTCTTCAGATTGATCTTTTGATCCGTCATTTATCACCAATATCTCGCAGATATAATCAAATCTGGTCTGCCGCTTTACGGAATCCAGGACCTGTACAATTGTTTTTTCGCTGTTATACACAGGAATAATGACGGAAACCTTATCTTTTATCTTATCCATTGCTTTTTCTCACAGTCATATCTCTTGATAACTTTAGCTGGAATTCCACCAACGATCACTTGCGCTGGCACATCCTTTGTTACAACGGAATTTGCCGCAATGATACTTCCTGCTCCAATAGTAACTCCCTGCTGGATAACAGCCCCTTCTCCAATCCATACGTTATCGCCTATTTTAATCGGCTTCATGGACAATGCTCTCTCATTTGGAGGTGTTTCTGGTGAATCCTGTTTTTCCCCAGTATAAATACCATGTGAATTGTCGATAATCAAGACCTTTGATCCCATCAGCACATGATTTCCGATGACAATTTTATCTGCACACCGTATACTCACGTCATCTCCAATGTTGACATTTTTCCCAATAATCAGACATTTCCCATTATGCTTCCCATTTACCTCAAATCTACAGCGTCTCCCTGTGGTCAAATTTGTTCCAAAATCTATATATTGTTTTCCACGGATTACAATTGGAAACCGAATCATGCGGGATTTTGGGATCAAAATTCGAGAGCGAATCACATAACAAATATTTTGTATCGTTTCCCATATTCCATAATTTGAGGATCTCATAATTCTAACAACAGCTCCTTTACTTTTCTTTGAAACGTATCTTCTCCTAGATTTATCTCAAAAAATCCTCTCACTCGTTCACGCATGGCCGCATCATATACCAGCATCTCTGCCGCGGTAGTATTTTCTTTGAGATTCACACCAATCTTCTCTCTCTCTATAATATCCCATGTATCCCCATGAATATTATTGATGACTGGCAGCCCTGCTTCAAAATAATCCATGCTTTTCATCGTCAAGCCAACAAACACGGATGCTTTCATTATATTTAAACCATAATGACATTGATCAAATATTTTCTGTTTTTCTTTTGCATCATAGATTTTTCCATGATACATGACTGCTGCCCCTGCATTCTTGCATTCCCTCACAAATTCTTCTCTTTTTTCTCCATCACCTATTATATGAATATCAACCGGCAGCTTTTTATTCAATTTCCGGATAAGCTGTGCCACGGCCGGGATATCAATGATATTGTTGACAGACCCCAAATAGCACAGAGAAATCCTGTTTTGTGGCAACTCAGCTTTTCCCTGATATGGGGTAAGTTTTCGTGCAAGATATATGGTATGAAGTTTTTTTCGATCAATCGTTTGTGGCAGCTTTTTCTGATACAGATTACATTCCGTTACAATCGCATCCGCAGCATTCAAGTATTTATCGCGCAACTTCTGCCAATATGTAAAAGGGGGTAAATCCTTAAATTTTGCAGTTGGCATTGTCTCCGGCCACATATCAATCACATCAAAAACCAGTTTTGTTTTCTTATATTTACGCTTATAGATGGCTGCATCCCTCACAAAACAGTTCGGTGGAATCAATACCCACAAAAGATCATACTCTTTTGATTCTATCTTTGCAAAAATATTTTTCGATAGCCTCAAATGTGACCACAGTCTTGTAAGTGACAAATTTGATGCATATGGAATTGCCTTTATATAATGGAAGTCCTCTTTTTTATCTGTTCTTTTTCTCTTTTCAAAGTGCATGTAATCGGATGTGATAACCGTTACTTCAGTGCCTTTTGCTTTAAAATAATCGTGCAGAAGATCTACACGATGTTCATAGGTGTCAAAACAGTGTATAATACATATTTTCATAATAGATTATCCTCTTACATCACTATTTCATTTCTATTTTTCTTTCCTTATCCTTCAATTTCAACAATATCATTTCCCACAAATGAAAAATAGTCATCTTTCCACGTCGCATAGCAGTTGTATCCATCTCCTTGATACTTGATACCATCTATCCCCACTTTCTTGCAGCATCCTGTCACAAAATTCGGAAGCAGATACTCCTTCACGATTTTTCCCGGTGTGTTATCAACTTTAAACCGCAGATGATCAATGAACCTGTTATTTTTTGAAACATTCTGAGACAGATCGATCAGCCGTGCTTCTTTACATTTTTTAAATTTTGCAATCTGTACACTCGGCTTTTTACTTCCGCAATGCTTGTACACTTCTGTGAGTGCACCTTCTTTCGTATCTGCAAAGTAATATTGCCATACTTGGAAATTGATTCTTCAGTTGATTAGCTGTCAAACCTACCCTTGTTATATCACTCATGTTATTGTTCATATCTATCTTTTTATTATTCTTTCAATCTCATTTTCTATCCATGATCACTCTGCTTATGATCTGTCTCAAATCTCAGCACCCTGAATTTATCGCCTTTTCTATTTTTATTTCATTTGAACATTTCCCTTCAATCCATCTGTGCTCCGAGTCATTTGCACCTTCTCATGATCAAATGGTATCTTCTCTCCAAAGTTCAATTCAACTCGTCCACTTTCCCATTCTCTTTTCGGCGGAATATTTCCCGTTCGCACACGTCGTTCTACCGGCATTGTCTCACTACATGTATCAAAGCATTCTTTTTCATAGGTAGTATATAAATATGTATGATCTAAAGGTATTTCGAGCATAGCTGCAATCGCCTGTGAAACGAGATAGCTTGCACGAAATTTTCCCTTGACCTCTATCCATTTTTGTACTCCCACACTTGATTTCATCTCGATCAAATGCAAATTCCATGTATCATCTTCTGTATGTTCCAAAATAATATGATCAACTCGTTTCATCATGGAATATTTTTGATCTGCTTTAAAAAAGTACATATCTGTATGTTTTTTATCTACATTTTTTATACAAAAAATCTTTTGTGCATTCGGAAGCTGCACTTTCAATAAACTTTTACCGGATTCTTCGGTTTCTTCCAGTAAAACTTTCTGTTCTGTTTCCTCTATAAAGTTATTTTGCATTAATTCCGAAATAACAAATGTTCTTTTATTCATCTGAATTCCCCTGTACCATATAAGCTTCTCCCATGATATCATCCAATGCATTATTAAATGTCGGTACTGCAAATCCATTTTGTCCGCAAGGAATTTCTATCAACTGGCTTTTTCCGTTATGTTCCTGAAACTGGTACACTTTTACCTGTGTATCCAACAGCAAATCTTCCTCTTCCAATTGAAGTTTTTTGCATAAATCTTCTTTTTGAGGATGGCTTTTCAAAGCTATTTTGTTATTAATCGACTGGAGTAAAATATCGCTATGTGTGGTTGCAATAACATCTATTCCGCTATTTACAATACGTGCCATAACCCTTCCCATCTGATGCTGCAGCTGCGGATGCAGGCACATCTCAGGCTCTTCATAGCATAAAGACTCAATGTTTTCCATATGTTTCAACAGTAAAATTAATGGAGAAAGTTCCGTTACCACAGCGGAGACTGTACGAAGTGGTAAACTTTTCTGTTCTCCGTTTTCCGTTTCTGTAACATACCGAATCTCTTTGTTTGGCGAATCACTGATTTCTATCGTTCCGGAAGTCATTTGATGTTCTATCAGATCAATAATCTTTCTTCTTTTTGCAGATGGCTGATTTTCCAGAGAAAGCACATTAATAACATCCAAAAACTGATTGATTGGTCTTGTAAATGGAGACATTGGTTTGGTTTCCGGTTCCATATTAAATGTCTGCTCTCTTCCTACCTGATTCACCAGATCTTTTGTAAGAATAAAACCTGTTCTCGCAGCTGGAAGGAATAAATTTTCATATCGATTTTTCCCATAATTTATTTGTAATACAAAAGCAAATATACCCTTCATTAAAAACTCAACACTATGATCATCCGTTTTTCCCTCTAAGTTTCGAATGCCATAATTATCCGTTTTGTTTTTTCCATAATCAGCTTTCATTATTATATTATCATCCGTGGTTCTTATAAAACAAAGTTTTCTCTCTTTAAATGCCCTATTTGATAAATGAATCTGGATTTTTTTTGCAGAAACCTGTTCGCTGTTAAAGATCCATTTTAATAACGAATCTTTGTTCTGTGACAGCCGCTGATTGATAACAGCACGACACCAGTCGGAAATATCTTCCATCCCGACAATACTCTGACCATTTTCAAATGCAAGATTTATCTGTTGGGATATCCAATCCTTTAACAATCTTTCCTCTTCGTTTATCTCTGCATCTCTTTTTTCAAAAAGATGGATTGCACCAATATTCTTTATTCCCCATAGCAAAGACATCAAATAACTTTTTCCACAATTATTGTCACCGACAATCAAGGTAAGCGGTGCACATTCCATTTCTGCTGATTTTATTTTTCCATAATCTTCCACACACAATTTCCAACTTGTCATACCATTCCATCCTTTAATTTCTATTTCAGTGCTTATATCTATAGCTTACCACAAACCCATTTCATGATTCAATTTTTATATCTTTCTTGCACTTTGCACCATTATATTCCTAGGTTGACGTTTTTCCAGTATTGTTTTCTCCCACAAGAATATTTACCCTGCTGAGATTTTGTAATGTTCTTTAATCCCCTATATGCTTTTATATCAATTGTTTGAACCATGCCGCCTCCAAGTTCTTCCCCGTATTTTCAACTATTTATATGTATTGTATCACGAACCTCAATCTTACTCAATGTAAAAAACCGGTCAGACTTATTATCCAACCGGTTTTATCACTTCTACCGAAACTATGGCTCCATATTTTTTAATAATGCATTAATATTCTGCGTATATAAGTTTTCACATAATTTCAAAATTTCTGTTTCAATCTGCTCATCGCTGATTGAAACTCCCCTCTCGGATCAGCAATTAATATCTCCAATTCATGAGACGTTCTCCAGCAATTTACAGCTTCTACAACGTCAAGCATGATCTCCAATGCCTCACGCAGCTCATCCACTGTCACAATAACAAAATTATCCCCCGGATATCTTGCATCATAATAATAGTCTTTGAGTAATGCCAGATCCTTCCTCTCTAATTGTAAGGAAGTATCCACCCTTTTAATCTCATCGTATAAGGCACGCAAATTATGGGATGTCATTAGTTTTTCAATTCCAGTACAAACCAGTTCTGCCACAGAGTTCAACATTTTTTCTGCAATTTGCTGTGCCGAAGCTGCAGCCGGATTGCAGTATACAGGTGACACCGCATCCCTTAAATACCAGAATTCATTGCACGCAATAGAATAATAAGAATTTGCCTTTATCATATTTTCAACTCCTTATAATCTCTTCTTAACTGTTGTGTAAACTTTGAATTATCATGTTCGAAATACTGCGGTGTTACAAAAACCACATCCGCATGCAACATCTCGAGTTCTTCCCGCAAGGCTCCCATCATCCATCTTTCCGGTTTTTCCGGAACTATGATGCAAAAGTCGATATCACTGCTGGCCTTATAATCATTTCTCGCGTAGCTTCCAAAAATCCCAAAACTCTGATATTTGATACTCGAATTTTTAATAATATCTACGCACTTGTTCAACCGGTCTTTAAAATCATTTTCAACAACAGGTGACACGTACGGCATCCCTAAACCTCCACTCTTTCTATTAATCTGTCCTATCACAGTTTCTACAGATTCTACCATTTTTTATTCTTCATGATATCTTCTATCAATTATAAGTTATGCAATTACCCGGGACACAAATTGGCGATTTTTTCCGTTCTGATGCTCAAATTGAAATTCGAATTCCAATGTAACTTCCGAACTGTTCACCATATTATTTTCCCCTTCAAAATATACATAACCATCAAGAGAAACATCAGCTTCCAATATGCCTCTCACAATCGTACATGTATCACCCTCTTCCTGTTCTACCCGGACAACTTTGACATTTTCTATTTGATCCAATTCTGCATAGTCAACATATGTCTCAAACGCTTCATCCAATTCCTGACCTTCCATGTTCATAACAGAATCGTCAATTTCATTATACAAGTCATCCCAAAATTCGTTTTCTATGATTGTAGCGACCAGATTTCTATCATATTTCACGTATATCAGTCTCCCTGTGTCAAAAAATATTTAATTGCGTCCCAATAAGGTGGCAGTTCTTCTGAATATTCAAATTTTTTCAATTCCCGCTGTTTTTCTTCTCCGTTCAACTGGAACACATTAAACGTCCATAAAGCTTTTTCTCTGGCACGACATAAACGTTTATCATTCAGGTTCAACTTTGTAATTGTATACTCAGCTGCCTCATCTGTCTTTTCCGCCGGCTGTATTGTTCCATCCTGCTGATATCGAAAATGACTTTCACAATCCTTCTCCAGCGGAGAAATCATCCGCTTTGCATCAAAATTATTTTCTTTTTTATGCCCACAGTGCCTGCGATTGTCTCCATTACAAGAAGCATGAAGATTATTATAGGCCAGAGATAAATCCTGATTTTGTGCCTGAGGTCGAAAATGTTCCACATGAAAACTATTCTTTTGTACTTCAGTCTCTGTATTTTTAATATAAGAACAACAATAGCAGCAAAGATGTCTCTGTTCTGCAAGCAATGCATTCTTTAATATTTGCAGTTCCTTTTCATGCCGGATATCCTCATACCCTGCTTCTCTTTTATGCTTATTCTTGAATTTTTTCTTCCACCGGCTTACTTCTTCTGGTTCACCTGTCTTTTGAATATAAATCATAAAAACTTTATCGCCCTTTTGCAATCAAGATTCTTGCACGCACAACTTTCGTATTCTCTTCCGATGTCATCCATGCAAGCTTATTTACAAGTTTTTCTGCCTCATCATATGCTTTTTCATTCAGATACACATTTATTTGCTCTAAGAGTTCCGTTGTCTTCCTGTTATATACTTCGGTATCCATGTAATCTTCCAGAATTGTATTGACATCCCAGCCGTTCATCGGCTCCATCGGTTCTGCCAAAACCAGATGCGTTTCTGCATCTTCATGCAAACGTATTACCTGTATATTTTCATCCACAGACTCCAGCACTTTCGGAGCATGTGTGGAAACAATAAACTGAATATTTGGAAAAGTATTCTGTAAAGCCGGAAAAATCTTCTCCTGCCACTTCGGATGCAAATGCAGATCAATTTCATCAATCAGCACAATGCCATCCCCTTCCAACGGATTCTCCCTCTTCGGATTTGCAATTGCCAGCCTCCGGCTCAGATCGCCTACCAGTGCGATTACACTTTTTTCTCCTTCTGACAATTGATAAAATGCCAATTCCAATTCTTTTTTGATGACAATAAGTTCCGCATCTTCTTCTGTTACTTTCACACGAATTTCCGAAAATCCATCTCCCAATGCGTTTAATATGGCTTTTTTTACTGCATGTAACTGTGGATCTTCTGCATTCGGCGTTTCCACTCGTATACTGTTTTCATATTCCTGTCTTCCCCGGAACCATTCAAAAAATAACCGGAAATTGATCACTCCTCCAAATGCAGAATCTCTCCACGCATCCAGTTTCCCTGCTGATCCTGTATAACGCCTTCTCAATTTACGTGTTTTTTCATTATAGCGGTCAACTCCATAAAACACATAAACAGGAATATTTTCATTATTTAAAGTAAACTCTTTCTGTGGTGTTTCCGTGTCATCGTTTTCATACTCTTCTTCTGTTTCCAAATAATCTCCCAGATACTGTTTTCGAATATATTCCGAAACTCTCTTCAGTTCTTTGGAATTATGCAGATTTTTCCCCTGAATTCTTTTTCGGTAATAGTGAAAATTATTTCCCTGGTCTTCAAGAAACAACGTTATTTTTGCTTCTTCTTCTCCAACTTTTACATCTTTTTCTCCTAAAAGAGAGGCTGTTATCTGTTCATCCTGTGCTGCTTCCTGCATAATTCTGGAAAAGAGAAGATTGCAGACATCCAGTATTGACGATTTTCCCATTCCGTTTACTCCATAAAAAATGGCATCTTTTCCGTTTAATACTATTTCTGTATCTGAAAAAACTCTGAAATTGTGCACTTGCAGTTTGTCTATTCTCACGCTTTTCTATCTCCTAAACCTTCGAATGCATACCATTAAGCTATTTATCATCTTTTCAGTAGTATCATACTTTAATTCTTTTATTTATGCAAGATTTTCCCATTCCAGCTCTTATCCTTCCGTCCTTCTTACCGACTCTTTCCAGTCACACACACGATATTCTTCCTTATATTCACTCATCTGCATATCGTACACACTGTCACCAAACGCTTTGCCCGTCAGGGTGCCAATTTTTCCCGGAATCTTTTTCATCAGCCGGATGATCCAGCCAGTCGCTGGAACCATCACAAGCCGGTGTCCTTTTACCACAGCGATCATCTGCACCAGATCCGAAGTATTGATATACTGCTCGTTCTGTGGGAAAAACACTCCGGTCTCTTCGTTGTCGATCATCCGTTTGACAAACTGTGCCAGATTTTCTATATAAAGCATGGAACGCTGATTATGTACAATCGGAAATAGCGGAAGTTTTCCTGCCAGTTTTGCAAGCTGTGGATAGTTTCCCTTTGATCCCTTTCCGTAAATCATCGGCGGACGCAATACGACAACTTTAAAACGTTCATCTGCCAGTGCCTGTATTTTCTGTTCCGCCTGCCATTTGCTGTCTCCATAGAAATTCAATGGTTTGGGAATTGTATTTTTTGTAATTTTCTTTTCTCTACATCCGCTGTATACAATCATGGAAGACATAAAGAGAAACTGCTGCACGCCTTCCTTTTTGGCTTTTTCGGCTGTCTCTACTGCCAGATCTGTATTCACGCGGTAATACTGCTTCTTTTCTTCTTCCGTCACCTGTCCCACATCTGCATGTGCGATTCCCGCCACATGATAAACCACATCATATGCAGAAAAATCGTGTGTCCGCCAGGTTTGGGTTCTCATATCCAGCGTGTCAACCTGGTAGTACTCCGGCCATTGTCTCAGCCATGCCTCCACGGAAGTTCCCACATAACTGCCGCTTCCGGTGATCAGAATCTTCTTTTTTCTCCTGCCCTTTTCTCGTTCTTCTGTGTCTTTTGCAATGGTTTCCTTTTTTGCGCTGCTCTGTGCTGTTTCGCTTTTGTGTGCTTCTGTCTCTTCTTCCTCTTTGTTCAGTTCGCCGGTTCCACCTTCAACCACGCCATCGTGCATGAGCACGGAGCCAATTGTGCCAAGAAAACATTTCAGATCCATCCATGGTCCCAGATGTTTGACATATTCGCCATCCAGTCTTGCTTTGTCCGGAATCTCCAGTTCATCTCTGCCATTGATCTGTGCCCACCCGGTCAGCCCCGGTGTCACATCATTGGCACCATATTTCTCACGCTCTGCTACCAGATCATCCTGATTCCACAGTGCCGGCCGCGGTCCTACGATACTCATTTCTCCTTTGAAGATATTAAAAATCTGCGGCAGTTCATCCAGACTGGTTTTGCGCAGGAATTTTCCTACCTTTGTGATGTACTGCTCCGGATTCTCCAGCATATGTGTCGGCACATCCTTCGGTGTGTCAATCCGCATGGTACGGAATTTGTAAATCTGGAAGAAACTCCGGTGTATGCCGACACGCTTCTGCTTAAATAATATCGGTCCAGGTGTATCCAGTTTGATCGCAATACATAAAAAAAGAAGGAGTGGTGATAAGATCACGATCGCCATCCCACTTAATATGATATCAATTCCTCTTTTGATGTAATGGTACCCTTTCATGGCTGACTTGCTCCTTCCTGATTTCACTTATTTTCATAAATTTACATATGTTATATCATACTCTATTTTAGTGCATATTGCAATGACTGTGATTATTACTTCCACTCCTGTTTTTCGTATAAATGACATGACTACTCTTGTTTCACGTCATTGACAATCTCATGCTACAATTCACTATCCATCTCCATTACCTAAAAAAGTTGAAGGATAATAAAGAGTTATCTATCAGAACAGAAAGGATACTAAAATGAATGCTATTATTTTGGCCGCTGGAAAGAGTTATCGAATGTTTCAAACTGGTGGAAATATACATAAAGCATTGTTACCCATTCAAAATATTCCTAATATAGAACGAACTATACTAATATTACATTGTTTTGGGATAAACGAAATCATTATTGCAGTTCCATATAATACACATATCTTTGATTATTTAGGTGAGAAATATTCTTGTAAAATTGTACATAGTCACCCAAATTGTGCAAATACATTGTATACTCTTAAACCATTAATTAAATATATTAATGATACATTTATAATAGAAGGGGATGTAGTTCTTACCAAAAATATTTTTTGTTTGTTTGAACATAGTACCTACTATGTAATAAGATATCCTCATCCGGAAACAGATGCTTGGTATCCTATCTTAAATCCCAACGGAACAATTTCATCTTTTCAAATTGGAGATGCAAATAAACCAGCAATATTTGGCATATCATTTTGGGCACATGAAGATTGTCCACAATTAACTTCTCATTTAAGCGAAAAAATATCAATGTATAACTTAGATGATCCAAATATATTTTGGGATGATAATATTATTGAAATTTTAGGTAAAATTTCAGTTAAAACATATGAAATACCATCATATGCTGCCTGTGAGATGAATACCTATACAGAATATAAATATGCACAGGAACTTTGTAAAAACATTATTTTAGAAAATTTATTTTTTAATGACATAGCCTTATATAAAGGTGGGCAATTTTCATACAAAATAAATTCTAGCAAAAATAAAGATAAAAATATTTATTGGGTTAAACAGCTTCTTCTTTTTTATGGTGAAAATGTTGTAAACACTTTAACTTATGAGGAATTATTTGCTCGTGAAGAAATGTCATATACAATAGAAAATGAACAAAAACAAGAAATAGCTTTTTTTTCTCTTGTTTATTCAAAACATTACATTTTATTACGCAGGCTTTATATTATTCCTAATTATAGAAGACAACATATCGGAAAATCTATAATCGAATATATATATTTATTTTCCATGTTTACTTCAAAAGAACTTCGTGTAAATGTCTATGATAAGAGTGCAGAAAAATTTTACAAATCTTTAGGTTTCAAAAAATTATTTAAAACATTTTGCTTGAAGCCTTAATTTACATAAAATGATGAGGAGATATACAATGGATAATAATAAAATAATTTTTTCAATTTTAGATTACTACCAAAATATTAATATAGATTTTGACGTATATATTATAGCAGATGCCCAAACAAAAACCTGCAAATATATGCCAGAACGTATTATTCATGCAAATGAAGACGAATTTTTTTCACGAACAGAATTTGCAGAAATAATGTCTGCAATCTTTAATTGTTTTGGTTTTGCAAAAGTTTTCTACTCGGAAATAGAATTTATACAATATACATTAGCACATAACATTGATAAATCTGAATGCATCGTATACAATTTTTCCAGAGATGGACGCGTCAATGGAAAGAAATCTCTAATCCCTGCTTTTTGCGATTTAATGGACATAAGATACACCGGTAGTGATGCATTTGTTATATCTTTGCTTCGTAATAAATATATATATACAAAATTTTTGGAACAAAATGGAATCAGCGTCCCTAAAAGTTTACTTTATAGGACCACATCTGATTTTTCATTATTATTAAGTGAATTTAAAAATCAATATGTAATTGTTAAAAACAAATGCGAGTCTGCAAGTATTGGAATGACACATGAAAATATTTTTGAACTCAAAAATGACTCTGTACAGTATCTGGACAAACTATTGACAACTATGCATACAAATTCTGTATTAGTTCAGGAATATATTGATGGAATTGAATGTGAGATCTTTGTTCTTCAATACAAAGGAAACTATTATGCCTTAGATCCGGTTCAAATTTTATTCAAAAATGAGATGAATATTATTGATACAGATACATCTAATTCATATAATTACGATTTCAGAGTTATAAATTCACCAGTTAAATCATTAATCCAAGAAACTGCAAAAAAAATTGCTGAATTACTTGAAATAAAAGATTATGCCCGATTTGATTTTAGAATCAAAAATGGGATTCCATACTTGTTTGATATAGCAGGAACCCCTTATACAATATACCATAGTTCTATAGCCTATTTATTTACACAATATTACCATATAGCCTATGAAGCTATTTACAAAATAATCGTTGCCTGTATGCTGTCAAATTATGATTTTAAAATCAAACATAAGATGTGTATTGTAAATCAGATAACATCAGACCTCGAAAAAAGAACTTAGATAGTGATTGTGCATTTCGTTTGGTTTTTACAAGATTGTGGCAAAAATCGTAAGGATTTATATTTTCATGAGATTCAATAATTGCTCTTACTGCATTATTTTTCTCTTGCCAAAATATTTCTTGTTTGCGAAACAATGCTGGAATAAAATTATCTAATTGAGAAATTTGTTGCAATGCTTTTTCCCAATTTTTACAATTTATTATACGATATAGTTCGAACCAAGCAAAATAATAACGGTAAAAATCATCAATATTTTGGTCAGTTATATCAGAAATATCATCACATCCATATAACTTTTCTAATTTGTTTTTAAATATTATATATTGTTTATCATTACCAATATATAAATATAGTGAGCAAATATTTGTGTAAATAACAAACTGGGTTGCATTTTTTTCTTTAGTAATAAGCTTTTTGAGTTCACGAATAGCGGTTTTCGCAAAAATAATTGCTTTTTGAGGTGTTTTTACCGTTTGTTCTTTTAATAGAAATTCTGCAATAATCCTGTTATTGTATAATTTTTCTATTTGAGGTATTTTTATATTTTTTTCATTAGATTCTTCTTCTGCTTGATTGCATAATTCAATAGCTTCATCAAATTCCTGAATCACAATATCAGTTCCAGCCTGACAAACCAAAGTTATATAATATTCATCCCATATTTCATTACGTTCAAAATATTTTTTTGCTTTTTCATAATAAATACTACAAGCTGCTTGATTAGCAAACAAAAATGCCTTCCGATTAAATACATTTTCTATATATTCTCCAATTCCGTGTTTTGTATTACTGTTAGAAGATAATTCTTGACTTTTGTGATATAGAAGGTTAAAAGTATCATAGTCATTAAATATATCAAGAACACACGGCGAAATTCCATATATAATTTTCAAGCGAAGTATTGTTTCATCTATAGGTTTTATAATAGTTGTATCCTGAGTATCAATAATCAATTCATTTAGTGCATAATTAATACAATCATTTAATGTATTATGATATGTTACTTTATCTAAATCAGTATTTTTATAAATATAATAAAAATATTCATACGTTATTTCTGCCTTTACTGGTAGTTCCCAACTATATTTACGAGTTATATTTTTATATGCTTGTTCTACTTCTTCTATAGACGATTGCTCAAATAATATATTATAATACTCACATATGATCTCAAACATCTCTTTATATTTTTCATTAACCTGTTTCTGCTTCATAATATTTTCAATTTTATCAATCTTTATATTATCTGAAGTTTGTTTTGCTGATGAATAGGCAAGAATAAATAAAGAAAATGCGTGTGGACACATTTGATTCCAATATTTATAGATATAATATGCTCTGAAATAATATTCGTCCTGTTCATTTTTAGTGTAAAAATTATAATATGAAATCAATAAACTTTCATGTTTTTCTAATGTGATCTCTGTAATATAATTCTGTATATCAATTGAAATGAAATCATAATAATTTTTAATATCTTTTTTTAATATTGCTTCTTGTCTAATAATATTCAATCCGGTTTCAACATCTGAAATTTTTTCATTAACTATATTCGTTATAAATGAAGCTGAGAATTTTTTTAAAGCCAACGACGCAGAAAAAACTATCTCCTCCATTTTTTTTCCACCTAATTCACATTTTTCCCCTTGATTTTTTATAAGTGCTATTCTCTTTACAACAACATCTCGCAGAGTCGAAATATACTCTTGTTCGTTTATTAAAACTTCTTCAAATAAAAAATCTACTAAATCAAGATTTCCTTGACTTAGCGTCCAAATATATTCTAAACGTTCTTCTGAAATATCAAGAACAGATTTTTTCATACTCAAAAAGTTTTTTATATCTTCTTTAGTATACGCAGGTAATTTTATTTTTCTATAAGAATTTGTATATGCATATATAATATCTTGGTAGGATTCTTGCGAATCAGTAATTAGTAAAAATATTTTTTTTTTGAATTCATTTTGTAATTTCAAAATATTTTTGATAATAGAAGTTGTAAAAAAACGAATCTCATCTGAAACATCACTAATATTTTCCACACAAATTAAAATATTGTTTTTAAACTTCTTAGATAATATATTTCGTATTTTTGCATAATCGGAATTATTATTATTCCATCCTACACCAAGTCCAAAAGAAAAACCATAAGCTCCTCCTGAAACGTTTAAAGAATTTATATTCGAAATAATATTTTGTGATCCGGAAATGAATTCATTATCAATATTGCGATATGTCTCAATATCCTTATAATTCTTTAAAGCATTCAATAAACACTCTATAATATATGATTTTCCCTGACCATATCCAGCTTGTATAAATATAACATTTGGTGATGTTTGAGTAATATATTGATCAGCTAACTTACTTGCTATTAATTCTCTCTCTTTTAAATTGTCTTTAATATCCATGTTTAATAAAGAACTCCCTTTACAAATAATTTTAAAATTTCACCACAACTATTGGAAATTTATAGATAACTCTTTATTATCCTATATTCATACTTTTAAAATTATAGCATACTTTTCCAAAAAATATAACAAAATCCTTTATTTTAATCCATTTTTCTTATTTAAACGGCAATTTATTGTTTAATCTCACCGTTTTCCCATCAAAACATCAGCTTTCGACATCCACACTCTGTATTTCCCCAAAATCTATTCTATACCCTTTCCCACCCATACTGATACAGGAAACCCCACTGTTCTATCCATGTAATTGTTATATATTGTACAATTTTTTCAAATTTTGCCTTATCCAACAAAATCTCCCCCATTTCATGTACCATATACTCCTAAACAAAACTTCATATACAAAGGAGACCACCCATGAATAATTTACAGACACACATCAACAACTATCTGGAACACTGCCGTCACCAAAAACGCCTGGATTCCAAGACTCTAAAAGCATATCGCATCGACCTTCAGCAATTTTATGCCATTTTTTCATGCAGGGATGTTTCTGATATTACACCGGATCTGTTGGAAAATTATATCGGCAGTCTGCACCAGAAGTACAAACCCAAAACCGTAAAAAGAAAGATTGCCTCGGTCAAAGCTCTTTTTCACTACCTGGAATATAAAGAAATCATCGCCCGGAATCCTTTCAACAAGGTGCAGATCAAATTCCGCGAACCTGTGATTTTGCCGAAAACCATTCCATTGCACACGATCGAAATTTTCTTATCTACGATCTATGAGCAGCGCACCATCGCCAAAACGGATTATCAGAGAAAAAACGCTTTGCGGGATGCCGCTGTCATAGAACTTTTATTTGCAACCGGAATACGGATTTCCGAATTATGCGCTCTGCGTATCTGTGACATCGATTTGTACGATGGATCAGTCCTGATCTACGGAAAAGGTTCCAAAGAACGAATTGTTCAGATCGGAAACCACGAGGTCATACAGATTCTGTCGGAATACCGCAATGAATTTCTCCCCCAGATGGAAACCTGCCAGCATTTCTTTGCGACGCTAAACGGAACAGCATTATCCGATCAGTCGGTGCGGCGGATGATCAACAAATATGCTTCTCTTGCTGCAATTGAACAGCATATTACACCGCATATGTTCCGGCATACATTTGCCACCAGCCTTTTAGAAGCGGACGTCGATATCCGCTATATACAGGAAATGCTTGGTCACAGTTCCATTCATATCACGGAAATCTATACGCATGTTGCCATGTCAAAGCAGCGTGCCATCCTCACTACCAGACATCCCCGCAATACGTTTCATCTGTAAAAAGCAAAACAGCAATTCACGTGCCATGCACGGAATTGCTGTCATTGATAGCCGTTCTATTTTTACTTATTTATTCTCCCCTGCCAGTTCCGGATGATACGTCGGCACAATTTTTTTGACACACTCCCGGATGTCTTCCGGTTCTGTCACAACGTACTCTTTTAATTCTTCCAACTGCTGCATGAATTTTTCTTCATCCAGCTCAATCGGCCTGCCGATATGAATCAGATTGTTTGCGGTATCCTGCATCCCTTCTTCATCCATCAACATCTCTTCATAAAGTTTTTCTCCCGGTCGAAGTCCTGTGAAAATGATATGGATATCCTCATCCGGCTTGTGACCGGAAAGAAGAATCAGGTTCTTTGCCAGATCCAGAATCTTAACCGGCTCTCCCATATCCAGAACAAAAATTTCTCCACCTTTGGCATAGGTGCCCGCCTGCAGCACCAGAGATACCGCTTCCGGAATTGTCATAAAATACCGCACGATATCCGGATGGGTAACCGTGACCGGACCTCCACGCTCAATCTGTTTTTTGAACAGCGGAATCACACTTCCGTTACTGCCAAGCACATTTCCAAAACGCACGGCTACGAAATCTGTCTTCGATCTGCGGTTATAGGTCTGAATGATCATCTCACAGATGCGCTTGCTGGCACCCATGATATTGGTTGGGTTGACTGCCTTATCCGTGGAAATCATCACAAATTTCTTCACACCGTACCGATCTGCCGCCTGCACAATCTTCCACGTGCCAAGCACGTTATTCTTAATTGCCTCGTTCGGACTCTCTTCCATGAGAGGCACATGTTTATGTGCCGCTGCATGATAGATAATCTCCGGCTTGTAATGTTCAAAAATCCAGTTCATACGATTCGTATTCCGCACGGATGCAATCAGCACAACAAGATCCAGCTCCGGAAACCGGACTTTCAGTTCGTTTTGCACATCATAGGTCGTATTCTCGTAAATATCCACAATAATCAGCTGTTTTGGCCTGTGTGCGGCAATCTGCCTGCACAATTCGCTTCCGATAGAGCCGCCGCCCCCTGTAACCATTATGATTTTTCCAGAAACATAATCCATGATGGACTGCAGATCAACCGTCACCGGATCCCGCCCAAGAAGATCATTGACATCTACATCTTTTAATTTGCTGACGCTGACATCGCCGTTTACAAGCTGGTAAATGCCGGGCAGACGTTTCAATGTGCATCCGGTTTCTTTGCAGATATCAAGAATCCCCTTGATCTGTTTCTGTGTGGCCGATGGCATGGCAATGATGATCTCATGCACATGCAGTTCTTCGACTTTTTCCAGAATATCGCTCCGATCTCCTACGACTTTCGCTCCATGAATATAATTGCCGATCTTGTTCCGGTCATCATCAATCACACCAACAACCTTCTTTTTCACATAGCGGCTGTTGTTGATTTCTTTGATGATCTGGTTTCCTGCATCCCCTGCTCCGATCACAAGTACATTCCGTCTGTACACACCGGCTCTGCGCATATTGCGAAGCACACGCAGTCCGCGGTAAGAATATCTGCATCCCATGACAAATACAAACAGAAACAATCCATACAGAATGTAAAAGCTTCTTGGCACCGGGTACATATCCCCCCAGTTCCGAAGCAATATCAGCACTGTCACAACAACGGTATCCAGAATACATGCTGAAACCACATACATCATTTCCAGTGCTCCCGCATAGCTCCAGAGACTGGAATACAGTCGGAGCATCCAGAAAATGATCAGTGTAACAATGATCATAAAAGGAAGTGCTCTCCACACTTCATCCATATATTGAAACGGTACGCTTTTGATATTCAGATCAAACCGAATCAATAACGCAACTATGCTTGCAGCAAACACTGCAAGCACGTCGTAGCACATCAGAAAAATCCGTCTGATCAGTAATTGTTTATCTTGAATGATTTTTTTCATAATTTCAATCTGTTATTTTTGATTCTTTCTCTGTTTTCTCGATTGTTTTTTCGATGATTTCTTCCTGACTGAGGATTCTGTCACTCCTGCCCCTTGAGTATTCTGTACCATCTGCGCGGTATCTGCTTTTTCACTCTCTGCTGCTTTTGGAATACTCTGTTTTACGGCAGTATCACTTTCTGCAGAAACCGCTGTTTCTTTAACAAAAAGATTTTCTTTCTTTACAAGCATACGGTTCACTGCAAGTCCCAGACCAAGCATACCCCAGAATACCGGAGCAGTACATACATTGGAATCGTTTGCGATACCTGCAATCATGTACACCAGCACTGCCGCAAATAATCCAAATCCAACCCAGCTGATACTCTCGTGTAGATCGACTCTGCGGTAAATGCGTACCGACTGTACCAGATACCAAAACAAAAATACCAGAAGTGCCAGAGTACCGAGTAATCCGGTTTCTACCCACTGCTGCAGATACCAGCTATGGGCTTTTACGTCATAGCTGTTTGCGCCGTAGACATAGTTCTGACTGATATAATCATTCTGTGGCACTTCAAACATGTAAGTATTGGCCCCTGCACCCATAAACACATGTTTTCCAAGTACTGGAATTGTATTATTCCAAATATGTCCACGATTACTCATTGCATCATCCCGAAACAGATGTGACTGCTTCAGCTGTGGATATTTGATTAATTTTCCAGCCGAATTCAGATATTCATAGCCATCCGTATCCGTTTTTGAAAAATCCCATTCAATGCCGTCTATAATCATCTTTACTCCTGCTGTATTATCGGTAAACATGATTGGCTGAATCTGCACATTGGAAAATCTTTCATCATTAAGACTTAAGATATGATTTTCCTGATCTACCTCTGTTGTCTGAATCTCCTGACCATCTGCATCTTTGCAGACCACGGTGATTACACCGTCGCTCCCCAGATCATAGGACACATGCAGAGGATTGTTCCAGATATCAAGTTCCACATCATCTGTGTTTGTTTTGATATCGTTTAAAGAGAACTGATCTTTCATATGATACGTTCCAACAACCGTCTTTTTAAGATTTTGACCGAACTCTGTCGTATTTGCCAGTACTCCTGCTGCTATCATTCCAATAATAACCACAACAATCCCGGCTACAAATAATTTTTTCTTCCGACTGAGTAAAACCAATGCGAGAATCACAGCACCAATTGCCAGTGCAATAAATCCGGAAGAACTTCTGCTACCAACCAGTGCTACAATGCAAAAAATCTCTGCAACCGCGATTACAAGACGATGCCACATCTTTTTCGCCCCAATAAACAGGCAGACCAGCAATGGTATCAGCATGCCAAAATAAAATGACAAAAAGTTAGGATTGTAAAGTGTCGTATACGCAGTCTTATCTGCGAAATTAAAGGAAATCTTATCTAATTGGTTCCACCAGCTTGTGTCCGTCATCAGATGTTTGCCCAGAGATGTCTTAAAATAATCCAATCCAAAGACCTGGAAAAATCCAATCAGAGTAACAATTGCGATTCCAATGCCAGACCAGCGCAGGATTACCTCTATCTGTTTTTCTTCCTGTACATAATTATAGACATAATAACACAGTATCATATAGACAAATATAACCCATACAGGCTCAAAAAGTTCATATGTACCATGTGCCACCCAGTATTTGTGACTGGAAAACAGGGCAGACATTGCAACAAACAATGCATACACCATCAGAAAATAAAAGGAATTTTCAAATGCAAACTCCTTTTTATTCAAATACCGGATCAGTAAAATTGCGAGCATTACAACTCCCACAAGGATGATCGCAATCATCTTCCATGCAAAAAAGAAGTCCGTCTGCTTTGCTGCACTCTCCGGATACCAGTCAAACTGTGCCAGATTTGTATCATAAACAAAAGAATGCACAATGATTGGAATAAATCCGATCAACAAAATAATGGGAATCAATATCTTATTTGCTTTTAACGTGTTTTTGTTTCCATTCGTATTCAAGATTATTTTCTCCTTATGTTTCATTGCCTATAATCATACCCCAAATTTCGTTTTTTTTCAATCATTCCGGCATGTCGATTTTATTTTTCTTTTTATATAGGTAAAAACACTTTTTTGTTACTTGTGTGTTACTTAAAAATTTAACAAATAAATGTGTATGATTGACACGATAATATAAATTTTTACACACGAAAGGAAGAAAAATGAGATTACCAAACGGATACGGCGGAGTCGTAAAACTCTCCGGCAACAGAAGAAGACCCTACGCAGCACGCATCACTACGGGCTGGCACATCAATGACATCACTGGAAAGCGCATCCAGCACTATCAGATTCTGGGCTACGCTCCTACCCGGTCAGAAGCTCTGCAGATTCTGGCACGTTACAACAATTATCCCATCGATGGGGAAACGCTGAAATTAACCTTCCGGGAAATTTATCTCCGATGGTCCGAAGAAAAGTTTCCTACCATCTCCCACTCCAACATCAAAGGCTATCGGGCAGCCTATGCCACTTGTGAAAACATTGCTGATATGCCATTTCACAATTTGAGACTCAATGATTTACAGCAGGTGATTGATCACTGTGGCAAAAACTATCCTACCCTGAAAAAAATTCGTGTTCTCTTTAACCAGCTCTATTCTTATGCCATGAAACACGAAATTGTCTCAAAAGATTATTCTGCCTATGTAAATATCTCGAAATACAAAGACCGGAATCCTAATAAAAACATACGAAGCTGTTTTTCCACTTCTGAAATTGCTCTCCTGTGGAAACACAAAAACGATCCCTATTGCCAGACAGTCCTCATGCTGATATACAATGGGGTCCGCGTCTCAGAGCTTTTGGATCTGAAAAAAGAAAATGTTCATCTGTCCGAACAATATTTTGATGTCATTGACAGCAAAACCGAAAACGGCATTCGAAAAGTTCCGATTGCTGACAAAGTACTCCCCTTTTACCAGCGCTGGCTTCATGACTGTTCTGATTGTGAATATCTCATCCATACCCTGGACAGCCAGCATTTTACCTATTATATGTATTACCATAATGTTTTCCAGCCTCTGATGTTTCGTCTGCACATCGATCATACACCTCACTGCTGCCGGCACACCACGATTTCCCTGCTCGCTGAAGCACATGTCGATCAGACTACCATCAAAAAAATAGTCGGTCATTCCGGCGCTATGTCCCTGACGGAACGGATTTACACACATCTGGATGTGCCTGCGCTGGTCAAAGCCATAAATCAGATTTAATCGCTTCTTGTATGTTGCTTGCGTGTTACTTGTAGTGCTGATATTGCTTCCATTCATTTTCACAAACCCGGTATTTCTAGTACTTACGCCAAAAATACCATCCATATTTCCGGTTAAGGTAACTTACAAGACTTCTACAAAGAAGAATGCTAAGGCAAAGACAAAGAAACTTACTTACACAATGAAAGTTGCTAAGGCAAGCGTTGCTTTATCTGGAGATTCAGCAGTAGCAGTTGGAAGCACAACTAAGTTAACAACAACTAAGAAGGCTTCTTCAAGAGCTAAGATCACTTACACATCCAGTGATGAGACAATCGCAACAGTTTCTGAAGACGGAACTGTAAAGGGTGTAAAGGCTGGTAAGGCTACAATCACAGCTAAGCTTACAATTGGTAAAGATACAGCTACAGCTACTCAGGAAGTAGAAGTAAAGAACTATGTTCTTTCTACAGTAGCACAGAACAAGTTAACAGAGCTTACAGCTACTGTTACTGGCGATACAAAGAACCTTAAGGCAACTGATTTCGCAATCAAGAGTGAAGCAACAAAGGTTGTTTACCCAGTATCCAAGGTATCTGTTGATTCTAAGGATGCTTCCAAGGTTACATTAACACTGTTCAGTGAGTTAAAGGATGCTGCTACATATGATGTAACTCTTGATGGAATTACAAAGACATTCGTAGCTTCTGACGGAAAGGTTGCTTCTATTGCACTTGATAAGGCCACAATTCCATATGCTACAGAAACAGAAGTTAAGTTAGTTTCTAAGGATGCTAACGGCGTTGTTGTAAAAGAGCTTAAGTATGGCGAAACTGATTCCAACTATGATTTTACAATCAATACAAACGGAAACGGATATACTAATGGTTCTAAGTTATACTTAAACAAGGTTGGTGATACAGCTACAGCTGAAATCACATACAAGACAGGTAAGTATGACCAGAATGGTAAGCCAGAAGGAAACATTGGACCAAACAAAGTGACAATTACAGCAACTGCTCAATCAGAAGTTAATAATTTCGCTGTAAGAATTGATGATACCGCAAAGAAGTTTGACAAAGCAAAAGATACAAACAAGATTGCTGTAAATGAGACAAAGGTTGCAATGTTCAAGATTCAGAATGCTGATAACCAGGAAATTTCTGACTACAGCAAGTATACATTTGAATCATCTGACAAGTCTGTATTAATGCTTGCAAGTAATAAAGTTGGAACTAACAATTCTATCGCAATTACAGCATTAAAGAATGGTACAGCTTATATTCTTGTTAAAAAGGATGATAAAGTTGTAGGTTCTGTTGCAATTGATATTGTAGCTGAAAGAGCTGTTGCAACTCTTGATGTAGATAAGTCAGCTGTTACACTTTCAAAGGATTTAACAAACGACACCAAGAAAGTAAATGTTACATTAAAAGATCAGTATGGTGACAAATGGGCTGGTGATTACAATCTGAACGTTGAGTGCCTTTCTACTGATGCTAAAGATGTGACTGTAAATACTGTTAATGCTAATGCTTCAAGCAAATATTTCGCATTTACTGCAAAGACTGGCAAGGATGTAACATTCAATGCTACTGCTGAAAAAGGAAACTATGTTTATAAGATTTCTTATAAAAAGGATAATAAGGAAGTTGCCGCTAGAACAGTAAGTGTATCTGTTAAGAAAGCTGCTGATAATGCTGTTGTTTCTGCGTATCGTCTTGACATCGACAACAAAAATGTAGATATGAAAGTCGACAACGATAACAAGGAAAAAACAATCAATATTCAAATGATTGGTGTTGCTGATGGTGTTGACAAAAAAGTAGAAGATGATGCTACCTTTACTGTAAAGAAGGCTGATGGAACTAAGATTTTTGTTGGAAGTAAGAATGCTGAAACCACAACACATGCAGCTATTAGTGCTAAAACTGGTACATTAGTTGTTAAACCAGTTGTTATCAGTGGTAGTGCGTTGGCTGTTAAACAGCTTGATGCTGGAGAATATACTGTTATCGCAGAGAAAAAGATTACTGAGAGTAATGGTACAGAAAAGACTGTTACTATTTCAACAACATTCACCATTACTGATACTCAGGCTAAAGCTGAGGTAGAAGTAAAGAATAATACAGTAGCAGCTGGTAATGTAGGAGATATGTTAGAGAAGGCTCTCATCGTATCATTTGATGGCAAGACCTACACATCTATTTCAGATATTACAGATAAAGATGGTTCTCTTACTATTGGTGAAGTAAAGGTTAAGAAGAATACAGATGGTAAGGAAGTTTCTGGAACATCTACTTCTGTTTCTGCTGGACAGTACTTCACAGTTACTAAGTTAACTGTAAAGGTTAATGTAGCTACTGGTATTGATACATATGTTACAGTAACTGTACCTGGTACAATTACAGCTAAATAGTTTAGACTGAATTAAATTTATTCATCTAACCTTAGAACCCCAGACGATTTTCGTCTGGGGTTTTTCTATAAAATCCCAATTATAATTTTACTCGTTTACCGGAAATTTCAATATTCGTATTTCTTAAATCCGTCTTTCCACCAGAAATAGAATTTTTCTTAACCGGAAATACGCATGGTATTTTCCACGGAAGTGTTGGAAATACTGGATTTGTGAAAAAGGTTTAATGCAATATTAGCACTACAAGTAACACACAATTAACACATAAGAGACAGATAAGTGACAAATTGTTTCAGTTGTAATCCTTGTGCCATATGCTATAATATAGGTAGATAAACAAAGGATTTTAACGAAAGGAATCCCGACAGTCAATGACAAAAACAAATGATGACATTCATGTAAATAAAAAATATAAGGACACCGTATTCCGGAAACTGTTTGGCGAAAACAAGGAAAATGCCCTGAGTCTTTATAATGCGGTAAATCATACCTCATATACCGATCCGGATGATTTGGAGTATACAACTCTGGAAGATGTCATTTACATGAAATACAAAAATGATGTTTCATTTCTGATTGACAAAACATTGAGCCTTTACGAACATCAGAGTTCCTATAACCCGAATATGCCGCTCCGTGGATTTTTGTATTATGCGGATCTGTACCGGAAACTGATTCACCGTTCCGAGCGGCTGTACAGCAAGCATCTGTTGAAAATCCCACGCCCCCACTACATTGTATTTTACAATGGAAGTGAAAAGGACATGGCGGAAGAACGAAGGACTCTGCGGTTATCGGATGCCTTTGAAACAGATACCGAAGCTGGTGAATATGAATGGACAGCCACAATGATCAACATAAACAGCGGGAAAAATCAGTCTATCATGGACAGCTGCCACGTTTTATATGAATACGCGGTCTTTGTTGCAAAGATCAAAAGATACCGGGATTCCATGGAATTAAAAGAAGCCATTGATCTTGCCGTCAGGGAATGCATAGAGGAAAATATTCTCAGAGATTTTTTGGAACAGCATCGCAGGGAGGTGTGTGATATGTGTCTTACTGAATTTGATGAAAAGAAATATGAAGATGTTCTCCGCGAGGAAGGCCGGGAGGAAGGACTGGCAAAAGGTCGTAAAAAAGAAGTATTTATGTCCGTACAGGAAGGTGATTATGGAATCGTGCGTGGAGCCCAGAAACTGAATCTTTCCGTAGAAGAATTTGAAAAGGAAATGTCTGCGGCCGGATATCAAATCCCGGTAGAGGCATAAAATTGAATATATAGAGTAAATTTCCTTAATGATTTTTTGGAACAGCATCACAGGAAGGTGTGTGATATGAATTTATGGGGTCTGGCCCCATAAACGTTGATCTTACAGATTTGCTCCAACTTTGTATAGGTACGAACTATCTACTGTTTACGATTATATGGAGAGGAGGCGATTAAATGATTAGAATACTAAATCTACTTGTATTAATTTTAAATACTTTTGTATTAATAGCAGGGCAATTTCCAAATGATGTTATAGATACACAAGAATACAGAAATCTTGTGTATATACTTATTATTGCACTTATTTTATTAATTCTAACTGATATTTTTGAGGGTATTTCTGAATTTGTACTCTCATTTACACGCTATAAAGAAAACAAAACTTTGATTTCGTCAGTAGTAGGTATTTTTCTATCTCTTATTACTTCAAATATTCTATTCAAACTGCCAATGGTACAGACCATGTTGAATGCAATAAAATAATTCCAAATTTATGGGGTCTGACCCCATAAATTCTACATAAAATACAAAAATGATGTTTCATTTCTGGTTGACAAAACATTGAGTCTTTACGAACATCAGAGTTCCTATAACCCGAATATGCCGCTCCGGGGATTTTTGTATTATGCGGATCTGTACCGGAAACTGATTCACCGATCCGAGCGGCTGTATAGCAAGCATCTGTTGAAAATTCCGCGTCCCCATTACATTGTATTTTACAACGGAAGCGAAAAAGATATGGAAGAAGAAAGAAGGACTCTGCGGTTATCGGATGCCTTTGAAACAGATACCGGAGCTGGTGAATATGAATGGACAGCCACAATGATCAACATAAACAGTGGAAAAAATCAGTCCATCATGGACAGCTGCCACGTTTTATATGAATACGCGGTCTTTGTTGCAAAGATCAAAAGATACCGGGATTCCATGGAATTAAAAGAAGCCATTGATCTTGCCGTCAGGGAATGCATAGAGGAAAATATTCTCAGAGATTTTTTGGAACAGCATCGCAGGGAGGTGTGTGATATGTGTCTTACTGAATTTGATGAAAAGAAATATGAAGATGTCCTCCGCGAGGAAGGCCGAGAGGAAGGACTTGCGGAAGGACTTGAAAAGGGTCTTGCAAAGGGTCTTGTAAAAGGTCGAAAAACAGAGGTATTTGTGTCTGTACAGGAAGGCGATTATGGAATTGCACGAGGGGCTCAAAAACTAAATCTTTCCGTGGAAGAATTTGAAAAAGAAATGTCTGCTGCTGGATATCAGCTCCCAGTAGAAGTGTAAAATTGAATGATAAAAGAAATGCCAACATCAAGTTTATGTTAGCGTTTCCTTTGCTTTATAGGGGACGGTTATTTTTGACACTTTCTTTAGAGTTTTTCACAAACGACTTTTACAGCGCTTTTTGCAGAAAGCTATGCCATATGCCAAAATATTTTCCCTGCCATCATTCCGCAGGGCTTCGTCATATCTGCGATCTTTGATCTGCTGCATTGCTTTTTCGCAGGCACTGTCCAGTTCCCGGAATGTCGCAGCATATTTCAATTCGATAATCATTCCCGCATCCGGATCTTCCGGCTCAATCAGGATATCACAGAAACCGTCTCCAGATTCGACGTTGGAGCGGATCAGCCAGTCACGTTCACTCCGCAGCAGACCAAGCAACAGGCCGTGATAAAAATTTTTCTTCTGTTCATCACGAGCTTTGGTATCTAAAATACTGATCATCCGGCCAAGGATCTGTGTCAGGTGTTTTTGGATTTTTTCTGCATCCCCATCTAAAAATGCCCGGCACAGTTCCTGCATTGGTTTTGCGTCTTCTACAATCGTCTGACGGAACCATTCCTGTATCTGGAATACAAACACTTCCCGCACTTCTTTGTTTGGGATGACCAGCCGGTAAACACCATCAACCGCTTTTCCAACCTGTGTCAGGTATCCTGTGGTAAACAGGACACTCCAGAGATTATCAATACTGTTTTCAATCTCATCATAGGTAAGTTCCAGACGGATGCGTTTTTCTATTGCATTACCCGCAATCAGCTGCTCAATCTCGTCGCGTGTGGTTTTGTCTGCTTTGTCTACAAACCGCTTAACTAAATCATTTCCGATGCTGTTGATCCAGTATGCCTGTGGACAGACATCTGGCTCCTGCAATAAATGATCCACATGATTTATCACGTCCCAAGGGCAATAGATATCAGCATTTCCAAAATGATAACCATCGTACCATTCCTTTATTTCCGCAAAGTGTCCAGACAAATCATAATCTTCCAAAAGGTCAGACACCTCTGCATCCGTAAAGCCGAATTGTTCATCATATCGTGCATCATCAATTGACAGGATTTTGAAATTGTTCAAACCAGTAAAAATACTTTCCTTTGAAATACGTAAACAGCCGGTCAGAACCGCAAACTGAAGGGAAGTATTGGTTTTCAAAGCCTGACCTAAAAGTCCGCGGATCAGAGATACCATTTCCCGGTAATAGCCATTCTGGAATGCTTTATCCAGTGGTACATCGTACTCGTCAATGAGTATTACTGTTTTCTGTCCATAGTGCTGGTATAAAAGTTTTGACAGCAATTGAATGCTGGATATGAGAAGCCCTTCCTCCATGGCATATTTTCCATTGTTCAAAGCAATTAAGGCACGGTATTTTTCTTTCTCATTTGCAGAAAGCCGATCGCTATCGTCTAAAAATGCAAATCTTTCAGCTTCTGTACCGATCAGCTCTATCAGACGGTATTTTGCTTCCTCAAATGTCAATCCCTCAACACCTTTCAATGAAAGAAAAATAACCGGATATTTCCCCATATAGGTATCACACAGTTCTTTGTTGTCTGAAATATAAAGTCCGTCAAACAGAGCAGGGGCGGTTCCGATCTCAAAAAAGCATTTCAGCATGCTCATGTTCAGCGTTTTCCCGAAACGGCGTGGGCGTGTGAACAGGCTGACTTTCCCCATGTTCTGTAATAATTGTTCGATCAATTTTGTTTTATCAATATAATAGTAGCCGGATGTCCGAATTTCATCAAAAAATTCGATTCCTACAGGTAATTTTAATCGCTGCTCCATAAAAGCCTCCAACCTATTCGTTGCTTCTTCTAATAGTTACAGTATAGCGGATTCTCCTTTAAAATACAATTTTATTGTAAGCGATGAATAACACACCGCCTACCATATTCCTGAATTCAGTTAAAGCAGTAAACGACTACCATTTACTTTCACTTCCTCTGCTACCTATGCGGCAGGGGAATTCTTTTTCCGGAACATTAGATTCCACATCAATTAGTCCTGAACATTGTTCCTTTATAAATTCACTCCATTTTCTATAACTCCCGCATTTAGATATTCGTGTATCAGTGAAATTACTCTGACATACTTGATGCTTCGTGACAATACCTCAATGAGTTTACTCTGACATACTGTGTCGAAGAACTTTTCCAAGTCCATATCCACCACATATACGTAGCCGTCATTTACATTCTTTTGGCATTGTCTGAGGGCATCGTGTGCTCCTCTTTTCGGTCTAAAACCAAAACTATTCTCCGAGAATTGTTCCTCAAAGATTGGCGATAGTTCCTGTGCTATTGCCTGTTGAATTACTCTGTCGACAACAGTAGGAACTCCTAGCTTTCGAAACTCGCCTTTTGCTTCCTTGGGTATTTCTGCCCTTCGAACTGGGTTCGGCTTATATCTTCCTTCCCTTATCTCTTGGATTAGGGTTTCTTGGTTTTCTCTTAGGAAGGGCAGAAGTTCATCCACCTGCATACCATCAATTCCACCTTTTCCCTTGTTTCTCTTAACTTGTTTGTAGGCTTCATTAAGATTGTCCTTTCGCAAAATCAAATCCAAAAGATTGTTCGTCCAATAGTCTGTGATGACACCGCTCTTTTCAGTAATCTTAGAGTAGTCGAACACTTCTGCATAGTTTGTATTGCAACCTTATCCTTAGCTATAGCCTGATGTGATTTCTGTTCGTCAGACCAGAGATTTGCCGCCACCTTCCTTCAGATTCCCCTCACGTTAATCATAATCGCTGCTATGAATAGGACACCCTTGGTCTTGGCTATATCCTTCCCACTACTAGGGCGGATTAGGGACTTTCACCCATTAGAAACATGCGCCGCAAGGCGCACAAATTAAAGAAAGAGAGCCGCGAAACGCGACTCTCTTTTTTACCTATTCATCAAACCAAAATTATTTGATTGTGATTGCTCCTGGTACAGAAACTTCCATGTTTGTATAAACATTTCCGTCAACCTTTACAGTTACAGCAAGCTTAGTAATTGTGAAATATTCACCAGATGCAACAGTCTGAGTTCCAGATGTGAACTTAACACCGTTGTTCTTGATACCTTCAACAGCTGCAATAACTAATGGCTGATCAGCTGCGGCCTTGTCAGAACGGCTGCTATATGTTGTCTCACCGTATGTTACAGTAAGTGCATTCTTTACAGCATCAGCTACAGTAGCACCAGCTACAGTGTTATCCTTTACATCAACAGAAGCCTTATCCTGAGTATCCTTTACAGTAAATGTAGTAGAAAGCTCAATATCTTTTCCTTCGTTGTTTGTGATTGTAGCCTTTACAGAGTATGTTCCTGTAGCAAGCTTCTTATCAGCAACGATTGCGGAACCACTTGTTGCTGTTGTAATAGCCTTTACTAATACAGCAGAACCACTTGTTGTTGTTACAACAGCATTTCCCTTAGCATCCTTTACAGAAATGGACTTAATTGTCTCATACTTAACATCAATGCCATCTTTCATACCAACAACCTGGATTGCGATATTCTTATCAGCTGTTGTATCCTTGTCAACCTTCAGATCGAAATTGTTGTTATCAACATCAATTCTCCAAGCATCAGGTACGGTAGTCTTAGCATCCTTTACAGCTACAGAAACAGTCTTAGCAACTACTTCTTTGTTATCACTGTTCTTGTAAGAAATCTTGTAAACATAGTTTCCAGCAGCAACATTTTCACTATTGAAAGTTACTTTCTTTCCGTTGATTGTGTAATATGTGCTTCCAGCTACAGCAGATGTGCTTAAGTTAGAAACATCTGTAGATAAGCACTCTACGCTTAAATTAGCGGCAATATCATCACCGTACTGATCCTTTACAGTTGCAGTAACAGTCTTTGTATTTTTTAACTGCTTAGAAAGAGTTACATTGTAAGAATCTAACTCAAGTGTTGCAACAGTTCTTTCTGCTACGATTTCAACAGCTACAGAACCAACAATCTTGTTATCCTTCTTAATAAGGATGTAAGCAGTACCAGCCTTAACAGCAGTTACGTTTACACTGTGCTTAGAATCAAGAGTAGATGCTCCAAGCATTAATGTAGCCTTGTCAGAAGACTCTACTGTATATTTGTTGTAATCTTTGATCTCGTTACCGTTTGCATCTTTAATCTTAAGGAATGCAGCGTACTGTGTTGGATCCTTTACAGCAAGCTTCTTAGAATCCTTAGCCTTATCGAACTTAGTTGTCGTAGCCTTGTCAATTCTTACATCAAATCCGTTTACAACAGCCTGATCTACAGCAGTAATTGTAACTTTGTTTGGTCCGATGTTTCCTTCTGCCTTACCATTCTGGTCATACTTTCCTGTCTTGTACTCGATCGTTGCTTCAGCAGTATCGTTTACCTTATTTAAGTATAACTTAGAACCGTTTGTATATCCATTTCCCTTTGTATCAATTGTAAATGTATAATGAGCATCTGCATCTGTTGTCTTCAGCTCTTTTAATACAACACCGTTAGCATCTTTAGAAACAAGCTTTACTTCTGTCTCTGTTGCATATGGGATTGTTGCATTATCAAGTGCGATAGAAGCAACCTTTCCATCAGAAGCCTTGAAAGACTTTGTTGTTCCGTCAAGTGTCACATCATAGTTAGCACCATCGCTTAACTCGCTGAACAGTGTTAATGTAACCTTTGTTGCATCCTTAGAATCAACAGATACCTTAGATACCGGATAAACAACATTTGAAGTTGTATTCTTTACTGTGAAATCAGTGGTCTTAAGGTTCTTTGTGTTTCCAGCAACAGTAGCTGTAAGCTCTGTCAACTTGTTCTGTGCTACAGTAGAAAGAACATAGTTCTTAACTTCTACATCCTTAGTAGTTGTAGCTGAATCCTTACCAACGGTAATCTTAGCTGTGATTGTTACCTTACCAGCCTTAACACCAGTTACTGTACCGTCAGCTGCTACTGTTGCAATAGAATCATCGCTTGATGTGTAAGTAATCTTAGCTCTTGAAGAATTTTTCTTAGTATTTGTTAACTTAGTTGTGTTTCCAATAGCTACTACTGAATCTCCAGATAAAGCAACGCCTACCTTAGCAACTTTCAGTGTGTAAGTAAGTTTCTTTGTCTTTGCCTTAGCATTCTTCTTTGTAGAAGTCTTGTAAGTTACCTTAACCGTAACTTTAGCGGTACCTGGCTTAACACCTGTAACCTTAATCTTCTTTGCTGCTGTCTTCTTAACAGTTGCAACAGACTTCTTGCTGCTTGTTGCAGTTACTTTAACAGACTTCCAAGACTTTGGAGTTTTAACTGTAACTGTCTTGTAGCCCTCAGAATAAACTGTGGCTTTTGTTGCGCTAAGCTTTGCTGTAGAAGCTGCCTGTGCGTTTGTAGCAGGAACTGCTGTTACAACCATAGCTGCAGCGAGAGCAAAAGCTAACACTTTTTTGCTTGATTTCATGTTTTTTCCTCTCTTTCTTTTTGACTAACTTCCATCTCTTCTACTCGTTTAACCCTGCACGTTTAAGTTCCTTCATCTTCTCTTTCAAACCGCTGCGGACGATTTTTCCAATCCAATGTTCTCGCTAATTGCCTCCACTGACCTTCCTCGGTCTTACTGTTAAGTCCATCGTCAGTTTCATCTACAGACACACAAATCATAAATGACCAGAAACTTTCGCACATCAGACGTCGGCGTAGAGTGTGATATCAACGTTGATTGTCCAGCATCAAGATCAGCAAGCTGAGGTTCCGATGACTTATATTTCTAATATGTATCTGCAATTGTAAGGTCTGTCTGGAACAAGTTCCAGTTTCCATAGCCTCGATAGTAGTTCATCACTTGTCGTACTATTTATAGTACTCTTTTAACTACTCTACGTGACAATCATACACCAAGTATTGTATCTTTGCAACACCAAAATTACATTTTATTGAAAAAATTCTTTAATATTTTCTTAAGCATTTAAGAGTTTTTTCACTTTTTTCTATTATTAAAACTATTTCACGCGTAGTTCGAGTGAAACTACGCGTGAAGATAAACAATTCTATTTAAAGTAAGCAACTCCGGATTCGAAGATCTTCATATCCTGCTCTCCGTAGATGTTCATGGCAACGGCCTCACCGCGGCGCTCGCTGTGTGCCATTTTTCCGAGTACACGTCCATCCGGACTGGTGATACCCTCGATCGCCATGTACGAACCATTGACATTCCACTCTTCATCCATGGTTGGCTCGCCGGCTTCATTGACATACTGGGTGGCAACCTGTCCGTTTGCAAAAAGCTTGTCCAGCCATTCCTTCGGAGCTACGAAACGTCCCTCTCCATGGGATGCTGGGTTGCAGTATGTTGCACCAAGCTTTGCCTGCTGCAGCCATGGGGATTTGTTTGTCACAACCTTGGTATATACCATCTTGCTGATGTGGCGGTTGATGGTGTTGTAGGTCAGTGTCGGGGAATCCGCACTCTGTGCCTGGATCTGTCCGTAAGGAACAAGTCCCAGTTTGATCAGCGCCTGGAATCCGTTGCAGATACCAAGTGCCAGTCCGTCACGTTCTGACAGCAGTCTGCTTACTGCCTCGGTCATCTTTGCATTCCGGAATGCCGTTGCAAAGAACTTTGCAGATCCTTCCGGCTCATCTCCTGCGGAGAATCCACCCGGGAACATGATGATCTGTGACTGGTTGATTGCCTTGACAAATTCATCGACAGAATCACGAATGTCTGCTGCACTCAGATTCTTGAATACTTTTACAATTGTATTGGCACCTGCACGCTCAAACGCTTTCGCACTGTCGTACTCACAGTTTGTTCCAGGGAATACCGGAATGAATACGGTCGGCTTTGCGACTTTGTTCTTGCATACATAGATATTCTTGGTATCATATACATCACTCTGCACTTTTTCCTTGCCCTCGGTTGCGCGGGTTGGGAAGACTCTTTCGAGTGTTCCGGTCCAGGCTGCAATTGCTTCCTCCATGGAAAGTGACATTTCTTTGTATACAAATTTCTGTGCATCGTTCACTTCACCGACAACAACTCCGGATGCTTCTTTTATAATAGGAAGAAACTCCTCTTTTACTTCTGCTACGATATTACCAAATCCCGGTGCAAATAATGTTTCTGCTGTGACATCCTCTGCAATGGTGACACCTAATTTGTTACCAAATGCCATCTTGCTGACTGCTGCTGCCAGACCTTTTCCGTCCAGTGCATAGGCACTGCGGATTGCTCCCTTGCCGATCAGCTCATGAATCTTGTCATACAGTTTCATCACCTGCTCATATACCGGCAGATCATACGCGTTCTTTTCGATCGTAAAGAGTACCAGCTTATCTCCTGCTTCTTTCAGTTCCGGTGTGATCACGTCTTTTTCTCTTGCCACATCGACTGCAAAAGAAACCAGTGTCGGAGGCACGTCAATATCGTTAAAGGTTCCGGACATGGAATCTTTTCCACCGATGGACGGCAGACCAAAACCGATCTGTGCATCAAATGCACCGAGCAGTGCTGCAAACGGCTGACTCCATCTCTTTGGATCTTCACTCATTCTGCGGAAATACTCCTGGAAGGTGAAGCGTACTTTCTTGTAGTCACCACCGGCGGTCACGATACGGGAAAGGGATTCCAGTACGGCATATACCGATCCGTGGTATGGACTCCAGGAGGATAAGTACGGATCAAATCCGTAGGACATCATGGTTACGGTATCGCATTTTCCTTTCAGAACCGGAAGTTTGGCAACCATGCTCTGTGTCTCGGTCAGCTGATAGCGGCCGCCGTATGGCATGTAGACACTTCCCGCACCGATGGAACCGTCAAACATCTCGACAAGTCCCTTCTGGGAACATACATTAAGATCCGCAAGCATGGCAAGCCATGCTGATTTGTTGTCGTTTTTCTGTAATGCATCTGCAACTTTCGGAAGTTCGATCTTTTTAAAGAAGTTGTCTTCCTCTTTTGGCATCTCGACTTCGACATCTGCTTCCTGATGCGCACCGTTGGTATCGAGGAATGCACGGGAAATATTGACAATGTCTTTTCCTCTCCACTCTAAGATCAGTCTCGGCTCCTCGGTAACAACTGCCACCTCGGTTGCTTCAAGGTTTTCTTCTTTTGCATAAGCAAGGAACTGCTCGACATCCTGTGGAGCGACAACCACTGCCATACGCTCCTGGGACTCGGAGATTGCAATCTCCGTTCCATCCAGACCAGCATATTTCTTCGGTACTTTATCCAGATTCACGCGCAGTCCGTCTGCAAGCTCACCGATGGCTACCGATACACCGCCGGCACCAAAATCGTTACATTTTTTGATAATATGGCTGACTTCTTCTCTGCGGAACAGGCGCTGCAGTTTACGCTCAGTCGGTGCATTACCTTTCTGTACCTCGGCACCACATACAGACGTAGACTGTGTGTTATGTGCCTTGGAAGATCCGGTTGCTCCACCGATACCGTCACGTCCGGTACGTCCGCCCAGAAGGATAATCTTATCTCCCGGATCAGAGGTCAGTCTCTGTACGGCACGTCTCGGTGCGGCACCCATGACAGCACCGATCTCCATACGTTTTGCTACATAATCCGGATGGTAAACTTCTTTGACATATCCGGTTGCCAGTCCGATCTGATTTCCATAAGAGCTGTAACCTCTGGCTGCCTCGCGCACGATCTTCTTCTGTGGCAGCTTACCCTCAATCGTATCTTTTACGGATACGGTTGGATCTGCGGCTCCGGTCACACGCATTGCCTGATAGACATAGGTTCTTCCGGAAAGCGGATCACGGATGGCTCCGCCTAAACAGGTAGCAGCACCACCGAACGGCTCAATCTCGGTCGGATGGTTATGTGTCTCATTCTTAAAGTTTACAAGCCACTCCTCTGTCTTTCCATCTACTTCCACTGGTACCACAATGGAACATGCATTGATTTCGTCAGATTCTTCCTGGTCTGCAAGTTTTCCTTCTTTTTTCAGACGTTTCATGGCAAGCAGTGCCAGATCCATCAGGCAGACAAACTTGTCATCGCGTCCCGCATACAGTTTCTTGTGGGTATCAAGATATTCTTCGTAAGTCTTTTTGATTGGTGCCTGGTAAAATCCTTCATCAAACTTCACATTTTTAAGTTCTGTCGAGAAGGTGGTATGACGGCAATGGTCACTCCAGTAAGTATCAAGCACGCGGATCTCTGTCACGGACGGATTCCGCTTCTCGGTATTTTTGAAGTAATTCTGGATATGTAAGAAATCCTTAAAGGTCATGGCAAGATTTAAAGAGCTGTACAGTTCCTTTAAGTGTGCTTCTGCCATGTCGATAAATCCGTCGAAAACTGCCACGTCTGCCGGCTCATCGAAATTCTGTACGAGGGTATCCGGCTTGTCCATACCGGTCTCACGGGAATCTACCGGATTGATACAATACTTTTTGATCGCCTCTAACTCATCCTCTGTGATGTCACCCTTGATCACATAGGTCGTCGCGCTGCGGATAATCGGCTCCTCATCCTCATTTAAAAGCTTCACGCACTGCTCTGCGGAATCCGCTCTCTGGTCGAACTGTCCCGGCAGGAATTCTACGGAAAATACGTTTCCGCCTTCTGCGTCAAAGTTCTCCTCATAAATATCATCCACTGGTGGCTCGGAAAATACCGTCTGCAATGCCTTCTGGTAAGTGGCATCCGATACATTTTCCACATCATAACGGATCAGAACACGCACCTGATCTGCAGCGATTCCGAGATAATGCTTTACCTCATGTTTTAATTCTTTTGCCTTTACGGCAAAATCCGGTTTCTTTTCTACGTACACACGACGTACATTGCCCATTGGATTTACCTCCTTCTTTTGCGAAACGGAATGCCCCCTGCATTTGGGGGCATTCTATTGATCTTTATGTTATTGTATCATGGGTTGACAATTAAGTAAAATTAATATCGCTTACGATATCTATTACCTGTTCTTATGAAATTACTGTACGGTAATTGCACTGTCCGTTACAACGCCCGGAGTGTCCGGTTCCGGCTGATCCGGCTGATCGGTACCCGGGTTTGGATTTACAAAATTAATCTTTACTTTCAGCTTTCTGGATTTATTTCCTGCCGTATCTTTGACATATACGGTCACGCTATAAGTTCCATAGGTTCCTCTTTCCATAGCGGTAACTGCCTTATGTGCTTCTCTGGCATCCACGAAAACATATTTTGACGCAAGTTTTTTGCCCAAATCTTTTGCCACTACATCTGCCTTAATTGCAGAAACCAGTTTTTCTTTGGAAACGGCTTTATTGTAGGTCAGTGTCTTTCGCTTCAGGCTGATGGATGGTGCTTTCGTATCTTTTACGGTAATTACGATGCTCTTTTGGGTCTTGTTTCCTTTGGCATCTTTTGCGGTGTATGTAATCTTATATTTTCCGGTCTTTGCCGCATTGACTTTTCCGGAAACGGTAAATTTAAGTGTCTTACCTCTGTAATCGGTAGCTTTCACACCCTTTTTCAGATCTACTTTGCTGTTTGTTCTCTCGATGGTTTTATTCTTGATTCCCTTAATCGTCGGGCGAAGTTTCAGCCATGGATTTCTCGGATCCGGATCGGTCGGATCCCATCCGCGGTACGGACTGTTTACATCAATACGGATCGGGGTAGGCTTGCCCAATGGTCCCGGATCTTTGCTGTCATAGATGGTTACTTTGGTTCCTACCGGGCAGTTGTCATAGATCCACTTGGCATCTTCCACATTCAGACGGACACATCCGTGGGATGCCGTCTGTCCCAGACGGTTATAAGAATTGTATGCCAGCCTGCTCGGATCCTGTGCACTGTAAAACACAGAGTGGAACAGCACACCACCGTGAATACGGCTGCAATACTGTCCGTACACACCGCCCATAAGTGTATGCCAGCGGTATTTTGCCGGAATCGAAAATGTTCCTGTCGGGGTGGCATTGTTGACACCGACAGAGCAGGCAAATGCTTTGACCGGTTTGGTATATTTGCCTTTGGAATCAAGTGCATATACGGTCACACAGTTCTGCTGACGATTGATTTTAATGTAATATGGCAGTTTTGCTGCCTGAGTTGTAACGGGTGTTCCTGCGAACACAAGCAGCATGAGTGCCGCCATCAATCCGCATAAGGTTTTCAAAATTCCCTTTTTCATGATAATCTCCTTTTCTCTCCTTTGTGAAAGGTATATAATATATCCTATACTATACTATACTACTGAGGATATGATCGATGGATATCAATTATGAATTATACAAGGTTTTCTATTATGTTGCAAGCTCTCTCTCTTTTTCGGATGCAAGTAAGAAGCTTTTTATCTCCCAGTCAGCGGTCAGCCAGTCTATCAAAACATTAGAGCGCAAGCTGGGACAGCCGCTTTTTATCCGCAGCACAAAAAAAGTGCAGCTGACTCCTGCCGGTGCTCTGCTTCTGAAACATGTGGAACCTGCCATGAATCTGATCTCACGCGGCGAAAGCCAGCTTTTAGAATCCGGCTCTCTTGGTTTAGGACAGCTGCATATCGGTGCCAGCGACACGATCTGCCGCTATTTTCTTCTGCCGTATCTGCAGAAATTCCATCGGAAATTCCCGGATGTTCCGATTAAAATCACCAATGCCAGCTCGATGGGCTGTGTAGACCTGTTAGAGCAGCGCCGGGTAGATCTGATTATCACAAATTTTCCAAACCCGCATCTGAATCCTTCCTATATTCAGAAAACGGTTGGCTCTTTCTCGGATGTGTTCATCGCCAATCCGGCATATTTTGATCTGGCGGACCGCATCGTTCCTTTCTCGGAGCTTGGCACCTATCCGCTCATGATGTTAGACCGCAAGAGCACAACGAGTGAGTTTCTGCACCACATTTTCCTGCAGCATCAGCTGGAACTGCTGCCTCAGGTAGAGCTCAGCAGCAACGATCTGCTCATTGACATGGCTCGCATCGGTCTTGGAATTGCTTTTATCCCGGATTTTTGTCTGAAACACAAGCCGGAGGATCTCTTTCTCGTCCGCACGCAGGAAACGATCCCGCAGCGGCAGCTGGTGGCTTCGTTAAACCCTACCCTTCCGGTTTCTGCCTCCACCGAAGAGTTTTTAAAGCTCCTCCCTGACGTCTGACCAGAACCGGCTCACTTCTTCCCGCAGCTGCGGCAGACCACAGACGCTTCTCTTTTCCCATTCTCTCGGAAAAAGCGCTCCGTATTCGCGCTGCAGGAAACGTTCATCCAGCAGAAGGATCACGCCGCGGTCCTCGCTGGTCCTGATCACGCGCCCTGCTGCCTGCAGGACTTTGTTCATTCCCGGATAGCGGAACGCATAGTCAAATCCGGACAATCCCCGCTCATCATAATAATTCTTTAAAATTTCACGTTCATCGCTGACCTGCGGAAGTCCGGTTCCCACGATGATGGCACCGATCAGCCGGTCGTTTTTCAGATCAATGCCTTCCCCGAAAATTCCACCCATCACACAGAACGCAACGAGTGTCCCCTGGCGCTCTTTTTCAAATTCTTCCAAAAACGCTTCTCTTTCGTGTTCTTTCATATTACTATGCTGCATCAGAATCTCGCACGAATCGGCCGCCTTCCCGGCAAAGACCTCATATACATCCTGCATCAGCCGGTAAGACGGGAAAAACACCATGTAATTTCCCTGCTGTGCTTCTGTGACTGCACCGATATAGTCCGCGATTTTTTCGTATTCTTTTCTGTTCCTCCGCGTATATTTTGTGCTCACATCCCGGCCAAATGCGAGAAGTCTCTGTGTCTGGGCAAACGTACTCTGCGCATAAATGGCATAGTTATCCTCGTCCGTGGAAAGTAGCCGCTTGTAGTATCCGATCGGCAGGAGCGTTGCGGAGAAAAAGATCGTGGAATTGCTTTTATCGATGCATTTCTGCAGATTGACCGACGGATCTACGCAAAAGAGCCGGATCCGGAACTGGCCTTCCTCCGTCATCTGGCTGTAGATCACGTAATGGTCATCCACCAGATCATAGATATTCAGGAAATTGCGCAGCGCAAAGTAAAAATCCAGCACCGTTTTCTTCTCCGGAAATTCCCGCGGTTTTTCCAAAAATTCATCCATCTGGGAGGCCAGCCGCATAAGGTGGAAGGTCAACGTTCCCACACTGTCCAGAATCTGGTAGTGCTCACACTCACGTTTCATTTCCAGCATGGCTTTGTTGCATTTGTCCAGGATACGGCAGATCGTACGGCTGTGCGCTTTCATGATCCGCTTCACTGCAAGCACGTCTTCTTTGTACAGATCGGCACTGTACATCTCCCTGCTGCGATCCACGAGGTTATGTGCCTCATCCACCAGGAACAGATAGTCTCCCTTTATCCCCTCCTGAAAAAAGCGTTTCAGATATACATTCGGATCAAATACGTAATTGTAATCACAGACAATATTGTCCGCCCAGGTTGCCACATCCAGACTCATCTCAAACGGGCACACCTGATATTCTTTCGCCTGCGCTAAAACTTCCTCTCTGGTAAACAGGTTGGATTTCTGCAAGAGATCAAACACCGCATCGTTCACCCGGTCAAAATGTCCCTTTGCATATGGACAGTTTACCGGGTTACAGTCCATCTCCTCACACAGACAGAGTTTTTCTTTGGCTGTGATCTGGATGACTTTGGCACGGTATCCCTGTTCTTCCAGCAGTGTGAACGTTTCTTTTGCCACAGTTGCTGTGATGGTCTTTGCCGTGAGATAAAAGATCCGGTCTGCCAGCCCTTCTCCCACTGCTTTTACCGCCGGAAAGATTGTGGAAATTGTTTTGCCCACTCCGGTCGGTGCCTCGATAAACAGGTTCTTCCCCCGCAGAATGGTGCGGTAAACATCGGCAACCAGCTTCTTTTGTCCCTGCCGGTAGGGAAATGGAAACTCGAGTGTATGAATACTCTCCTGCCGCTGTTTTTTCCATGCGATCTGCCAGTCTGCCCATTTCCGATAATCTTCGATCAGATGGCCAAACCACACGGTCAGTGTCTCAAATGTATAAATCTCCCGGAAATACCGGATTTCCTCGGTATCCAGATTGCAGTAGGTCATCTGCACGCCGATCCGCTCCAGACGGTTCTGTTTCGCATAGATATACGCATAGCACATTGCCTGGGCTTTATGCACGTAGACCGGCTGTTCCATTGCCGCAACGTTTCTATATACACCCTTGATCTCATCGATGAAGCTGATTTCTTCTTCCGGAGGGATTTCCGCCGCAAACTCCATCTCCGGTTGCAGCACAGACTCCGTCGCAGCCGGCAGATCCGGCTGAAATTTTCCATAGGCGATTCCGTCTGCACGTCCTTCCACGACCAGTACGTAATCGTTGGCTTTCCATTCAATTTTCAGCGGTACTTCCGCCTGGTAGGAGGTGTCCATGCTTTTTTGAATTTTCCGGTGGATACGGCTGCCTTCCATCATGGCCTCTGCACTCGCCAGCTTTCCGGCACGATTATCGATATCTCCTGCCCGGAAAATAAACTCTACCAGATTTCTCACAGAGATATGTAATTCCTGCATGTACACCTCCTTTCTCCCGCGGGTATTTTCCTGTTGTATGAAGCGAGTTTTTATTTGTTCCATTATTTTACAATAAAAAGCCCCGCTCCGGAATACGGAGCGGGACTTAAAGTTCCATAGTCACGATATAATAATTGTATTATGCCACTGCAAATTTAGCAACTACGTTTTCGAAATTTTCATTCTTTCCACCGTAGCAAACCTGAAGATTCTTTTTTACGCCAAGTCCAATCATACCAAGCAATGACTTTGCATCAATGAATGTTCTGTCGCATTTTACATCAATATCAAAATCACAACCACCTGCTGCACGTACAAAATCCTTAACTTCATCCATATCTGATAACCGAATTACTTTAACAGTTTCATACATAATCCAACACCTCTTTCTACCTTTAAACAACATACTTTTATTATCATCCCCAAGTTTAGAAAAGATTATGCCACTTTTTTTCTCATCTGTCAAAGTTATGCAAACTTCGCATTTCTCCGGTTTTTCCTGCATAATGACGGTAATCGCGCAACCGTTTCCATCAGATTCTTACCGTTTTTTTTCGTGTATTTATATTTATACCTGCTATCTTATGCAATTTCTCCAAAAAATTGCCTTTCCAATCACCAAAACAAGCATTTTTTGATGAAAACTATTTTTATCAAAGTGGTTTCCCACTTTTTTTCAGAATATCCACATATAATTCTCCGATCGGACTGACCTTTATCCCCTTGTGACGGATATAGCCGATCCGCATCTTTTCGCTCTCTGCCAGCGGTACTGCCGCATAATCATTTCCGTTTAATTCTTCACAGATAATCCCGGAACAGAGCGTATAACCATTCAGCCCAACCATCAGATTCAGCATGGTCGCCCGGTCATCCGCATGGATCATCTTCTTATATTCATAGGTACTTTTCATCTCTTCGGCAAAATAAAAGGAATTATTTTTCCCCTGTTCGAACACAAGACATGGATATTCCTGCAGTTCTTTCATGGAAATTACATCCCTTTGTGCCAGCGGATGTCCTTTCCACAGATATACATAGGTGTCACAGGTAAACAGTTCTTCAAAAACCACATCATTTTCCTTGAAAAGTTTCTGGAGTACTGCTTCATTAAATTTGCTCAGGAAAAGAATCCCCAGCTCACTTTTCATGTTACGCACATTTTCGATTACCTGATTCGTCTGTGTCTCATGCACGGCAAATTCATATTCTTCCATTCCGACAGCCTTTACGACTTCCACAAATGCCTTGACCGCAAAGGTATAATGCTGCATAGACACGGAAAATTTTTTTTTGGATGCAGACGAAATATAACGGGATTCCAGCAAATGATACTGCTCCACGACCTGCTTGGCATATCCGATAAATTCCTCTCCCTCTGGTGTAAGCACGATTCCCCGGTTGGACCGGATAAAAATGGTGATTCCTGCTTCTTCTTCCAGTTCGCGCACAACCGCAGACAGATTGGGCTGTGAGACAAACAATTTTCGGGATGCTTCGTTCATGGAGCGGCTTTCTGCAATCGTAATTACCTGATGTAACTGCTGTAGGGTCATATGTCTTACCTCTTTTCCTTAAGCAAATGATCTGTTATATACCGGACAAGGATCTGAAGTATCCATGCAATCACAATGGAACTGCATACCAGCACCAGTTCGTAACGCAGATGGCATGTATGAAATGCTGCTCCCTTCATAAATTTTCGTATGGTAACATGTACCAGATACAATTCCAGCGAATGAGCACCAAACCATTCCAGTATTCTTATAACCGGGCGCATAGATAACTGGGAAAAGATCCAGGCAATTCCCGCACAACATGAGATATTAAAAATTCCGGTCACATACCTTGCAAAAATAGGAGATCCACTTGGAAGCATGGTGAGCAAATAGCCGGATAACGCAAAAAGAATCAACCATTTCCAATAACTTTCCCTTTTTTCATAACTGGATCTGCCATAAAAACAGCCCGCTATAAAAACAGGCAGACGAAGCAAAGCAATATTCACATTTCCAAACATATCTTTCTCATATAATGCAATTACAAGTGCTAATACGGTAACAGCACTTACAATAGAAAGCAGACGGATCTCTCCATCTATTGCGTCTCGTGCGCTATCCACAATCTGAAAGATATAGGGATAAATCAGATAGCATAACAGCATAAGTCCAATATACCAGTAAAGCCTGTCTCCATCGCTGAAAAATGTGATAAATGTGAAGTCTTTTATGGCTTCTCCCCATCCTGTTTTATCTACACAGACATCCAGTAAAATATAAGAGGGTGCGGCTACGATGCAATAAGGAATCAGAATTCTTTTTAATCTTCTTATGTAAAAGCTTCTAACATCTGATCTTTTTTTCATGGAATAGTATAACCCCAGACCAGAAAAGAATAAAAAAGCATCCACACTTGATGATGAAATATATCTCCAAAAGAAGGAAATCCAGCCACTAAAATGATAGGAATAATAATGACAGTCCTCCGTAAAATGAAAAACTATAATCAATATGATGGATATTCCCATTAACGCACCCCGATATTGCGAAAGCACGCTGTTACTTGTTTTTCTCATATATATTCTCCTCTATAAAAATTTAATTTAAATTACTATAAATAAAAAAACACCTAAACAGGTGTTTTTAAAGAACAGGGGATGAGAGAATCGAACTCCCACCAAAGGTTTTGGAGACCCCTATC
>ERZ772855.310-NODE-310-length-60112-cov-12.054099_pt1 | contig 60112 bp, 48 predicted proteins | sample MGYA00511900_ERZ772855 | MGnify/ENA primary metagenome ERZ772855 (study PRJEB29015, sample SAMEA2737701) | human gut metagenome | biome: human gut; feature: human-associated habitat; material: faeces | place: China | collected 2012 ... | reverse complement strand
ATAGATTTCTACCAGATACCAGAATCAATTTTGCGCATAACTCTTGACACTACCGTTTACCGGTCGGGTCTGATACTATTTCCTGATTAAAATCAAAGATTTTAATTGGAGTTCAGTATGATACGCAAAAAGGACGTATTGCAGCACTGCAACACGTCCTTTTTTGATCTATGGTTTACGTAACATCGTCCGCCGGAATGGTGTCCCGGTAAATGCCCAGAAGCCGCACCGTCGGTTTGGAAATCGGGAGCAGCTCGTCATAGGCGGGAATCGCGCCGTGGATGTTCTCGCACAGCCAGTCCATGTGAAGCAGGTCTTCCGCCCCAAGCGTCCGTATGCCATCGTTCTTGACTACGCCGCCCTGTGCGACGATCTTCCTGCGGAAGGGGTCGATCGTTCCGTTTTTGATGCCGCTGCGCAGGTAGAGCGCCAGATTCTTGATGCCCTCCGGCAGATCGTCCGCCAGCTTTACGTCGATCACGCCGCTGCTCATCCCCCACCAGTCGTTCACCGCCTGCCCGTGGATGTCGTCCCATGTGCCGGACAGGATCGCCCGTATCACGTTTTCATAGAACTTTCCCCATATCCAGCAGGGTGAACCCAACGGGATAAATTCGCCGCTGCCGTCGATGTAATAGGTGCCGTATTCCGTGTGCAGCTTGTCCTCCGCCGGTGTATCCCGGTTGGAGATCACGCGGATTCCGTCCCGGATGAACTCCTGCGTCGGGTTGCCCGGCATGCACGACCATTTCAGCTCGATCTGCGCTCTGGGATTGGTGAGCTGCGCGCCGAGGGCAAAGGCGTTGATGGAAGCGGGGACGCCAAAAATCGGATAAGAACCCACGTAGCCGATTCTGTTGTTGTCCGCCATGGCCCCGGCGATCGCGCCGGTGATGAATTTTCCCTCGTAGATGCGGCTGTAGTAGGTGCGAACCGTGGAATAAGGCATATGAATGGAGCAGTTCAGGAACCGCACCTTGGGATAGCGGATGGAGACCTTCAGGCTGGGCGCGACCAGCTGGGGCGTCGTAGTGAAAATGACCTCCGCGCCGTCCGCGACGGCCTGTTCCAGAAGCGCTTCCGCCTGAGCGGCCGTGTCCGCGCCAAAATAGCTGCGCACCGTGACGGCGTTCCCCAGAGCGTCCTCCAGATGCTTTCTTCCCACGTCATGGGCGCACGTCCATGGGCTGGTCTCCACGGTACGCTGGTGAACGAAGGCAACATTGACATGTCCCGGCCGCCACAGTCTGCCGAACAGCGACTGCTTCGCGGCAGTCCCCGCCGCTTCCGTCCGCACGACCAGATCCGGCAGATCCATTGCCACCACGTTTTCCCACAATTCGCCGAGGGTTTTTTTCAGCTGTGCGCCGGAAAGCGTTCCCAAGTCGGTAAAGGGATGCACCTGCAGCCACAAAAGCAGCGCTTCCTCCGCCCGAATATGCAGGCTCCGGCCTCCCAGCGCATCGAACGCCTCCCGGAAATACTGAAAATACGCCCGGAAACGGCGGCGCTCTTCCTCCGTCCACTCCCGGTCCTTCGGCAGATTGGTAAGCGCCAGCAGCTGGATGTAGCACCCCGGATGGGTGTAGAGGGCGTCGTAAAGCCGCGTATATTTGAAAAAGTCCAGAAACTCATAATAAGCGCGAATTTCCGGGTTGTCGCTCATAGGCGGCACGATCCGGTAAACGACGCTGGGAATTCTGATTGCTCCGTAATATTTCAGCACGCTCAGGCGCTTATTTCCCTCCTGAACATAGAAATTTCCCAGATATTCATAGCAAATAATGGGGTCGCGGATGCCCTCGTCCCCCTGATGCGCCCGGCACAGCGTCATCCACTTCATTGCGAATTCCGACTCGCAGTCCAGCAGCGGAAAAAAGCCCGCCGAAAAAGCGGAAATTCTCCCCGCGCTTTTCACGCCAACGATGCGTTCAATGGGTATTTCCAGCGTGCCGACATTCTGCGCGCCCTCCGAAACACCGTCGCCCAATATTTGATCCAGCACCACCGGGAACGGGTTCTGCCCCTTCCCCTGCAGCACGGCACACTCCTTTTGTCCAAGCCTTACCGCTTTCAGGTATTCGTCTTCGGCCTCTGCCACCGTCATTTTGATTCCTCCAAGATACTTATCTGATCGACAGAATCATACTTCTTTTCGGAAGGAAAAACAATGCGCAAAAGGATTAAAAAACAGCCGTTTTTTTCCCTTAATCGAAGCAAAACCTATAAAAACCTCCGCAAAGGCCGGAATGCCGCCGTCTCTGCGGCAGACTTTTCCATACAGCGCCAATGGTGGATAAGTGCTGTGCATCATAAGTAAAATGCGCCAGCACGGGAACATCCGTTCCCATGCTGGCGCTTTGCTGTTATCGCTATTTCTTTCTTACAGTCTTGCCACACCGGACTTCCGGGCGGCTTCTGCCACGGCCTTGGCCACGGCGGGGCCGACTCTGGGGTCGAAGGCGGCGGGGATGATATAGTTCTCGTTCAGCTCCTCGTCGGAGATCAGATTCGCCAGCGCGTTGGAGGCGGCGATCTTCATTTCCTCGTTGATGTCGCTGGCGCGAACGTCAAAAGCACCGCGGAAAATGCCGGGGAACGCCAGAACGTTGTTGATCTGGTTGGGATAGTCGCTGCGGCCGGTGGAAACTACTCTCGCGCCGCCTGCCTTCGCTTCGTCCGGGAAAATCTCCGGGGTGGGGTTAGCACAGGCAAAGATGATGGCGTCCTTGTTCATGGCCTGCACCATTTCCTTCGTCACCATGCCGGGGGCGGACACGCCGATGAACACGTCGGCGCCTACCAGCATATCGACAAGAGAACCGGCCTTCTTGTCCAGATTCGTGACCTGCGCCATCTCTTCCTTGATCCAGTTCAGGCCGTCACGACCCGCGTAGATCGCGCCCTTCCGGTCGCACATGGTCACGTTCCTGAAGCCGGAGGACAGCAGCAGCTTGACAATGGCGATAGCAGCCGCACCCGCGCCGGAGGTGACGATCTTCACGTCGTCCTTCTTCTTGCCGACGACCTTCAGTGCGTTGGTCAGACCGGCGAGGGTAATGACAGCGGTGCCGTGCTGGTCGTCGTGGAAGATGGGAATGTCGCACTTTTCCTTCAGCTTCCGCTCGATCTCAAAGCACCGGGGAGCGGAGATGTCCTCCAGATTGATGCCGCCGAAGGAGCCGCTCATCAGATACACGGCGTTGACGAACTCATCCACATCGTGGGTCTTGACGCACAGGGGGAAAGCGTCCACGTCAGCAAAGGCCTTGAACAGAGCGCACTTGCCCTCCATAACGGGCATACCGGCCTCGGGGCCGATGTCGCCCAGACCCAGAACGGCGGTGCCGTCGGTGATGACGGCGCACAGGTTGTGGCGGCGGGTCAGCTCATAGGACTTGTCGATGTCCTTCTGGATCTCCAGACAGGGCTGGGCAACGCCGGGGGTGTAGGCCAGAGACAGGTCGTCCTTGGTCTTGCAGGGTACCTTGCAGATGACCTCGATCTTGCCGCCCCACTCCTTGTGGAGCCGCAGGGACTCTTTTGCGTAATCCATAGTTTTTCTCCTTTTTGTTAATGCAATAGTTTATGATTTTACCATCACGGAAATGCCGTTGGGGATCAGGGTGACGGAGGCGTTTTCGCCCTTGTCCTGTTTCGCCATGACCATGGCAGTTTCCAGATCAGGGGCGTAGTCCAGCTTCATCTCCCGGAGGGTCTTCTCCATTTCCGGACGGGAAACGAAGATCACCCGGTGCTTCATGAGGATTCTCGCCAGGATCTGGCTCTCCCACTGGTCGGGAATGGTCTCCGACTGAGGGGTATTGACGCACTGCTCAAAATGCGCCGCAGGGGTTTCGCAGTCCCGGAGGGAGGTATAGAAGCCCTCGCCGCCGGTGCCGTCGGCCAGCTCGGCGCACATGATCAGCACCGCGCCCTCCTTGGCGGAAGCCTCCGCCGCGGTCAGCCCCTTGACGCTCTGGTAGATGTTCTGATCCAGCGGCGCACCGCCGTTGGAGGTGACGACGATGTCTCCGGGGACGGCCTGCACCTCGCAGTACTGCCGCAGAAACGCCACACCGGCTTCATGCGCCTTGCGGAAGTCTCCCGCGAAGGCCGCGACCGTTCTTTTGTCCTCGTCGATGACCACATTGACGATGTACGCCAGCTTTGCCATCTCTGCCGCCGCTACCATGTCCCGGTGAAGGGGGTTGCCCTCCAGAATGCCCGTGCGGGCATAAGGGGAGGCGATGAACGCGCCGCAGTGGTTGCCCAGCACCGTCGTCTTATCGCAGACGCCGGGCAGGATGCTCTTCCGCCCGCCGGAGAAGCCCGCGAAGAAGTGCGGCTCAATGAAACCCTCCGCAATGAGCAGGTCGGTGTCCACCGCCGTCCGGTCGATGACCAGCGGTGCGCCGGAGGGCAGAACGCCGATCTGAACATTGGATTCCGGGTCAAAGGCGTCGTGAACGACGATTTTCTCGGAACCCGCAATTTCCTTCCCCAGCTTTGCTTCCAGCTCGGCGATCGTTGTGAGCCGGTGGAAACCGGTGGCTACCAGCAGTGTCACCTGAATTTCCGGGTTCCCCTGCCGGAGCTGCGCCAGCATGGGGGGCAGGATGTCCCGGCTGGGCACGGGGCGGGTGTGGTCGGAAATGATGATGGTACAGCGCTTCTTCCCTGCCGCCAGCGCGGCAAGACCGGGCGTTCCGATGGGCGACGCCATGGCTTCCTCCACCAGCTCCCTGCCGGTGCGGTCGCTTTTCAGCTCGTCCACACGGGAGGTCAGCAGACCGTTATAGGGAAATGTAACATCCAGATGGCCTTTGCCGTAAGGAATCGCGATCATAAAGAATCCTCCCACACATTTGTCATCGGGAACCGGCGGTTGGCCGGTTTCCAATTATGTTTTTTAATAGTTGCCCTTGAAAACGTCCTTCTTGACAGGAGGACGGTAGTCGCCGAAGTAAGCGCCAAAGTCCATGCCCAGATAATTGCACAGGTCAAGGACTTCCACCATGGTGTTGTCGTTGACGGGGATGCCGTTTTCCATGATGCGCTTCACTGCGGCAACTTCCTTCTCGCCGTGGGTGTAGATACGCTCCTGACCGTCGGCCTTGGGCGCGTCCCGCAGCTCCTGCAGGTACTTGGAGAAATGCTCCTTGATGGCGGCGGGATCGCCGAAGTAGGCAGGGTTGATGGCCATGAAGCCATGGCAGATCTGACCCTTTCCGCCGGTCATGCAGTAATTGGAGGTCGCGCCCATGGACAGGATGGAGGAGAAGATCTCACACAGCATACCATAGCCGTAGCCCTTGTGGCTGCCCAGCTGCTCCGTGGAGCCGCCCAGAGGCATGATGCCGCCGCCCTTTTTCGCCACGATATTCGCCAGCACGTCAGGAGCGTTGGTGGAGGGATGGCCGTCCTTGTCCAGCGCCCAGCCTTCGGGCAGGGGCTTTTCCATCTTGTTGTACATTTCCAGCTTGCCGCGGGTGACGACCGTGGTGGAAGCGTCGAAGAAGAAATCATAGGGCTCGGCGGGGAACGCGCAGGCGATGGGGTTGGAGCCCAGCATGGCCTTCCGGGCAAAGGTGGGAACCATGATGGCTTCGCTGTTGGTGCAGGAGAAGCCCATCAGGCCCTCCTTGCAGGCCATCTTGGCATAGTAGCCCGCGATGCCGTAGTGGTTGGAGTTCCGGACGGAGACGATACCCACGCCAGTCGTCTTGGCCTTCTCGATGGCCATTTCCATGGCCTTATGGGAAACCAGCTGTCCCATGGCCTCGTGGGCGTCGATGACGGCGGAGATGGGGGTCTCGAACACCACTTCGGGCTTGGCATGGACGTCGATCATGCCTTTTTCGATGCATTTGTGGTAGCGGACCATCCGCTGCATACCGTGGGACTCGATGCCGTACAGGTCGGCAGTCAGCAGAACGTCCTGAATGATATCGGCCTCCGCTTCGGTGAAGCCGAACTTCTGGAACGCTTCCATGCACAGCCGGTGCAGGGTGTCATAGGACCAGTGTTGATATGCCATAAGAGTACCTCATTTCTTAAATTTTTTTGTTGTTTTCCGGTGTTCCGCGGGAAGCCGAACCTCCGGAATGCTTTCCTGCACAGCCGGTGCAGGGTATCATAGAACCAGCGTCTGTACTTTATAAGAATACATTATTTTGGGAGCTTTTTCAATTATAATTTTTGGATTCACTTATAATTTCCCAATATTCAGCTCCCGCTCGTGGAGGATCACGCCGCTATTCTTCAGCGTCTGCTGCAGCTGCCGGATATCCATTGCGGAAAAATCCTCCGTCAGCGCGGCCGCGGTACCGGCAGCCTGTCCGGTGACAGCGCAGCAGGGGATCACCCGCATGATATCCCACATGGCGTCCGTCACGGAGGTACACCGCCCCGCCATGATCAGATTCTTCATCTTGGCGGAATACAGCGTGGAAAACGGGACCTCGTAAATCGGCCCCCGCTTTCTCCAGTCGGAGACCATGCCGACGGAATCGGCGAAATATTTGTGCATTTCCCCTTCGTCCAGCGTATATTCCCCCTGAATCCGTCGGGTCATACGCAGTTGGGGCATGGTCGCAATGGCGGTAGGCACCCACGAAGGGTCGCTGCGGCGCTTCTTCCGGATGTCATTCAGGGTCGATGCGTGGGAATACTGCATCATTTCCGACACTTCCCCGCAGCCCAGTCCGCCGAACCGGCGGTCAAGCAGGGGACGCGCCGTCCGTCCGGCGTCTTCCTCCGCCGGAACGTCTGAAAAGCCCAGCATGTTGAGCCGGTAACCCTCGCTGCCCTGAGAGTAGTACCACGCCGCCAGAATGTTGCCCTGCTGATTGGTTTCTGTCGGCGCGCCGGCAAGATGGGCAATGCAGGCGTCTCCCGTGGCGTCCACCACGGTGCGGGTGCAGATCTTCTGCCTGCCGGAGATGCTTTCCACGATGACCGAATGAATGCGGTCTTCCCGCACCTCCGCGTCCACAGCGTAACAGCCGTAGAGAATCTTCACCCCCGCCTTTACCAGTTCCTGCTCGGCCAGAATGGCAAAGAGCCATGGGTTATAGCGCACACGGAAGCGGTGATCCTTTTCCGTCCGCCCCGCCGGGTCTGCGCTGTCCAGCCAGTTGGCGGGGTATTCGTCCTCCGCGCCCATGGAAATGGACAGCCTGAGCAGTTCCTCCGCCAGTCCGAAGGAAACCTGATGGCCGACGCCGTCACACAGCGGGAGATAAATAGTGACCAGTCCCGCCGTCCCCAGACCGCCCAGAACGTACTGCTTTTCCAGCAGAATCACCCGTTTCCCCAGCCTTGCCGCCGCCAGCGCGGCGGAAATTCCGCCGAACCCGCCGCCGCAGACCAGCACGTCGCAACTGTCCAGAATCGATATTTCCTTTGTCATGGACTCACCCCCGGTAAATCGGCGCCAGCACGTCATGCACCGCCTTATATTTCAGAAACAGCTTTTCGTAAAGGTCGTGGGTCTCCGGGTCGGGTCTGGAAACGGAGTCGATCTCCACGCAGGCTTCCGCCGCGTGGGCAAAGCTGTCAAACCAGCCGATACCCACGGCGGTCAGCATGGCCGTACCGAAGGAGGAATCGTCCACCTTGACCTTCTGCAGCTCCAGTCCCAGAATATCCGCCACGATCTGACGCCAGAGCATTCCCTTCGCGCCGCCGCCGATGATGCGCACCCGCTTCATTTCCACGCCCAGTCCGTTCAGGGTGTTCAGGCAGTCCTTCAGGCTCATGGCAACGCCCTCCAGGGTTGCCCGGGTGAAGTGGGCGGTGGTGTGGCTGGAGCTGATGCCGGTGTAGCTGCCCTTCAGGTCCGGGTCATTGTAGGGCGTCAGCTCGCCGTTTAAGTAGGGGTGGAACATCAGGCCGTCGCTGCCCGGAGCGATCTTCTCCGCCGGAACGTTCAGCTCACCAAACGGCTCCCGGCCGATGGTGTCCCGATACCAGCGGTAGCTGGCGGCGCAGCTGGCCGTCGCCGTGCCGGGATACCACAGCCCCGGCACCACATGGCGGTAGTTGAAAATGAATTTGGAATCCAGCGCATGATCGGTCACGATGCAGATACGCCCGGCGGTGGCCAGCTTCACCGTGGCGTGACCCGGCTCCACATTGCCCGCCGCGAAAAGCTCCATCACCGTGTCCGTAGTGCCTACCAGCACCCGGGTTCCCTCCGCAAGGCCGAACTCCGCTGCCCGTTCTCCGGTCATGGTGCCCGCCACATCCGTGGGTCTGCACAGACGGGGCAGCCATTCCTTCCGGATGCCGCCCACCGCGCACAGTTCCTCCGACCAGCGTTCCCGCCTGGTGTCGTAGAACATGGAGCCCTCCGCGTCGATGGTATCCGTCTCCATGGTGCCTGTCATGCGGTAGCGCAGATAGTCCTTGGCAAAGAGGATATAGCGGATCTGTCCCCAGATGTCCGGCTCGTGCCTGCGCAGCCACATCAGCTGAGGCAGCGTCCAGACCGTGGTGGGGGCGTTCACCGCCTGATCCATAATGGTATCCAGGCAGGTGTCCTTCAGCTCCTGCACCTCTTCCTTGCTGCGCTGGTCCGTCCAGAGGATCGCCCGGCGCAGTACCTGCTTCTGCTCGCCCAGCAGCACCGCCGTGTGGGTAGCCGCGTCAAAGGACAGGGCCTTGATCCGCTCCGCCCCGACGCCCGCCGTTTTCAGAATGTCCCCGAAGGCGGTCTTGAACGCCCGGCACCAATCCTCCGGGTCCTGCTCACACCAGCCGACGTGAGGATAATAGGTGGGATACTCACAGCCGGCGGTGGCAGCGATCTTCCCTTCCCGGCTCAGCAGCGTCAGCTTCACGCTGCCGCTGCCGATATCCACGCCCAAAACGTAATCTGTCATATACGCACCATCCTATTGAAGATGCCCCGGATGAACCTATGCAGCTGTTCATCCGGGGATAAAAGGAAATTATTTGACCCAGTCGTGCTCCGGGTCGTTGCTGCGGTTGAAGCCCTGATAGTCGCCCGCCATCAGCCACAGGAAGTAGGTCTGGTAGCCGGGAGTAGAGACGGTGGTGTGGTAGCCGTAGGGGAACTCCACCAGCTCGTCGTTCTTCACCCGGTAGGCCTCATCCAGGGAGCCGTCGGCGGTGTACAGGCACTGCACGGCAAAGCCCTGCCTGGGGTCAAACAGGAAGTAGTAAATTTCCTCGGCGATGCACTCGGTGGGCATATTGTCCTCGTCGTGCTTGTGAGGCGGGAAGCCAGCCCAGTTGCCCTCGGTGCAGTAGGCCTCGCCGATGGTCAGAACCTTGGCGTTGGAATTGCCGTCGATGATGAAGCTGGTCTCTCTCTGGAAGGGAACGCGGCCCAGCAGCTTCAGCACCACATGGTCTTCCCGAAGCACCTGCGGGGCGGTCTTTTCCTTCACGGGTGTGCCGCAGACGGCGATCTTGATATGGTCGATGGCTTCGATCTCCAGATGCTGCTCCCGGGGCATGTAGAAGCTCTCGGCCTTCCGGTTTTCAAACACATTGGCGCGGTTGCCGATGTTCTCATGGCGCTCGCCGTCGAAGGAAACGTTGCAGTGGCCCTCCAGCATGATGAAGGCGACTTCCCGGTCTTCGGTGTAGAAAGGCAGCTTCTCCCCGGCGTCCAGCTCGATGATGCCGAACTCCAGCTTTTTCAGGCTGCACTGCCCGATCTTGCAGATGGGCGTGTAGCCCTTGGCGGGAACATAGGTTTTCTTGTAATTCATAAGTTTTCCTCCTTTAGAAGTTTATCTACAACGGCTTCCCAATCTCCGACGATGCCATAGTCGGCATAGTCAAAAATCGGTGCCTTCGGGTCCGAATTGATGGCGACGACCTTCCCGGAGCCGGACATACCGGCCAAGTGCTGCACCGCGCCGCTGATTCCCACGGCGATGTACAGCTTCGGGCAGACCGTAATGCCCGTCATGCCCACCTGACAGCGGTAGGGCACGAACCCCGCCTCCACAGCCGTGCGGGACGCACCCAGACTGCCCCCCAGCTTTCTTGCCAGGGCTTCCAGTTTTTCAAAGCCCGCCCTGGAGCCGACGCCCATGCCTCCCGCTACGATGATCTCCGCCTGAGACAGGGGCTTTCCCTGCGCAAAGCTTCCGAAGGAATGGAGCTTCACCCGCTCGTCTGGGGTATAGGTGATGGTTTGCACGTCCGGCGTTTTGGCCGCCTGCTTCTCCGGACGGAACGTTCCCGGTCGGACAGTGGCCATCTGAATCTCACTTAACGAGCGGATGTCCGCCATCAGGGAATTTCCAAATGCCGGGCGGGTCTGAATCAGCTGCTCCCCCTCCATACGCAGGGCGGTGCAGTCCGCCGTCAGTCCCGCGTCCAGCTGCCACGCAAGCATGGGCATAATATTCCGCATCCGCACCGTCGCCGGAGCCAGAACGATCTGGCTACCCCATCGGCGGATCGTCTCCGACAGAAAGGCGGCAAAAGCGCTTTCGTCCCCAATTTCCGGGGCGCTGAGTTCAAAAATGCGGCCTGCGCCATATTCCGCGGCGGTTTCAGCCTCCCCCGCCGGAACCAAAGCCCGCAGTTCGCCGCCGGAAAGCCGGGCGGCCTTGCTGAGCAGGCCCTTATCCACGCCGAAGGGGCATAACACCAGAATCTCCTTCATGGCCGCACCTCCCGCAGAAGCACGCGCAGATTCTGCACACCCGCCTCCAAATCCGTTTCCTTTGGCCCCCGGCGCAGACCGGGGAAGCGGGATTCCATTGCCACGACCTTGGTAAGCGACCCTTTCAGGCCGCAGTCCTCCGGGGTCAATCCCAGATCGGCGGCTGTCAGAATTTCCACCGGGGTTTTCCTTGCCCGGCGCATTCCCAGAATTCCGGCAAGACGCAGCGGATAGGAATAGCTGCTGAAGCTGACCATCGCTGACCCGGAAACGGTCAGGTTCTGAACGCCGTCCTCCAGCCGCCGGGTGACCAGCAGTTCGTCCCCCGCCGCTTCCACTTTCTCCGCATTGGAGATGCAGGGAAGCCCCAGCGCCGCCGCCAGTTCCCCGGGAACCTGCCCGGTCTCCCCGTCGATGGCCTTACAGCCGCAGAAAACGGCATCAAACGGCCCCAGCTTTTCCGCCGCCGAAGCCAGCGTCTGGGCAGTCGCCCGGGTGTCCGCCCCGGCCATGAGGCGGTCGGTAATGAGTACCGCCCGATTGGCCCCCCTTGCCAGCAATTCCAGCAATGGGCCCTCCAGTTTTGGAGGGCCCATGGTCAGGACTGTGACACTGCCATCCCTGTCCGCCAGACGGAAAGCGGCCTCCAGCGCGGACTCATCCGCAATATTCCATTGCAAACTGGCCCCATCCCGCTTTAACCGGTGCTGACCGTCCACCTCAACGGAGGAGGAAACGGGTACCGCCTTTACACAGACAAGAATGTGTTTCATATTCGTTTTACAGCAGCGCGCCGAACAGGTCTACCAGCTGATAGCCCTCGGGAACGCACAGGCTGAAGCACAGCCATGTTTCGGGACACGCCACCAGCATTGCCTTGGCATCGGTGCGGGTCAGATCGTCCCAGCGGCCGCCCGCAATGCGGGTCACCAGCTCGGGCATATAGCCGTAGGCAACGGCGGTGCCGCAGGACTTCGCCAGCTTCTCGTGGTTGAACATCTCCGTCAGCTCGTAGCCCGCGGCCTTGGCAATACTGCGCACCGGGGCGAACTCGTGGAAGGTACGCGCCAGACGGTCGTCATCGTGGCAGGCGCCCAGCGTGCCCAGCGCGGCCTTGGCGGCCAGCTTCTTCCCTTCCAGCAGCTTTGCGACGAAAGCGGTGGCGGTAGTGACACCGGCGGTGATCTCACAGCCCCACTCAGGGTACTTCTGGGTCATGATCTCGGCGTCGTAGCTGTCCAGAACCACAACTGGCAGCTTCGTTTCGTTCAGCGCCTTGGCGCACACTTCGGCCTGCTTACGGACTTCCTCGGTGTAGCCCATCAGGTCGCCCAGCATCACGCCGGAGGCAGGCTCATTGGCAAGAACCTTGGCGGAAACGCCCGCCTTTGCCAGCAGCGCCAGCAGATGCTTCGCCATTTCCGGAACCTTGATGGCGGCGACTTCGCCGATGTACACCAGAACGTCAGTGCCGTCCTGACCGTAGGAGGGCTTCTCCACACCGTAGATGTTGCCGGTGGTCTCCACGTTTTCGATCAGATTCATGACGCTCTCCGGAGCGACCTCGCTGACCACGGCTTCGGTGCGGGCTTCCCGGATGAACAGCGGCGGCTGATAGCCGGTGGCGCAGTCATTGGTGCAGGCATCGCACAGCAGGCACTCGTACATGGCCTGACCCATATCCTTGTCAAACTCCTGTGCCTTCTTGTTGACCATGCTCAGCAGCAGGCCCTTGGCGCGGGGGGTGTTCAGTTCCTTACCGGTCTGGTGCTGGACAGGGCACAGATGGCGGCACATCCAGCAGAAGCGGCACTTTTCCGCATGATGCAGGGCATTCTGACTAATCATATTGTTACCTCCTATCCTTTCCTTACAGACCCAGCTTGTAGGGGTTCATGATACCATTGGGGTCAAGCTCCTTCTTCAGCGCCTGCAGCACCTGAATGGCGGGGCCGTACTGCTCTTTCACCAGACGGGACAGCTTCAGGCCGACGCCGTGGTGATCGTTCAGCACGCCGCCGTTGGCCAGCGCCGCCCGGACGCCGCAGTTCCAGACCTGATTGTGCAGGCGGAGGGCTTCCTCGGGGTCCTTGGGGGGATTGTCGATGATGAAGCGGGAATAGTTCATGGCGCCCCAGTCGTACCAGTGGGAGCTGTGGGAGATGAAGCGGACGCCGTACTCCTTGAAGTTATCCTCCACGGCAGCCTTCATTGCCCGGTAGATCTTCTCGATATTGTCGTGGGTCGCCACGGTATCCAGCGTGCCGAACATCTGGGGCAGATCCATAATGTTGTCGGGATAGAAGAAGGTAATGCGGTTCTGGAACCACTTTTCGCCATATTCCGTGCCCAGATCTTCCGCGCCGTACTTCTTGGCGATGTCCAGAACGATCTCCAGCTCAGCGGCGACGACCTTCTCGTAGCCTTCCAGCGTCAGGTTCAGGAAGGAGCCGCGCTTCTCAAAGCCGATAATCTTCTTGATGATGGAGACGGTCTCCGCCTCGTCGAACAGACGCACGATGGAGGGCTTCACCGCCTGCACGATGTCCCGGCAGGCCTGATAGCCCACATGGATGTCGGAGAACAGGAACGCATGGTGGATGCGGGTCTCGGGCTGCTTGACGATCTTGAACTTGGCCTTGGTCATGATGCCGAGAGTCCCCTCGGAGCCGACGAAGAAGGGGATCAGGTTGGGGCCGGAGGAGTGCTTCGGCACGGGCAGGGTGTTGATGATATCGCCGTTGGGCAGAACCACTTCCAGAGACAGGCACATATCGTCCATCTTACCGTACTTGGTGGAGAGAATACCGATGCCGTTGTGCGCCAGCGCGCCGCCCACGGTGCAGCAGGTCATGCAGGAGGGCAGGTGCATCACGGAATAGCCCTTTTCGTTGACCAGATCTTCCAGCGTGGCAAAAATCATGCCGGTCTCGCAGGTGACGAAGCCCGCCTCGGTGTTCAGCTCGATGAGCTTGTCCAGACGCTTGATGTCCAGCAGAATGCCGCCGGCCACCGGCAGAGCGCCGCCCTGACTTCCGGAGCCGCCGCCCCATGTGGTGACGGGAATTTTATAGTAGTTGGCGATCTTCATGACCTTGGATACTTCCTCGGTGGTGCCGGGGCGAACGATGATATCAGGCATGGGACCCTGCTCACCGGCATCCTGCCATTTCCGGCTGAGCCAGAAATAGTCCACGGAATATACCGCACGTTCAATTTCCTTGGTGGATACGTTTTCTACACCGACCGCGTCCTCCAGCTCGGAACGGATCATGTAGAACATCAAAGACTTGTCTTGCATGGTGCTTCTCCCTTTCTGATTTTGTAATGAAATTTCACATTTGAGAATCATTTTTCGCTTAGAATTGTATTCGCATTACATCCTCGTCATAAATATAGCACATTGTAATCAGATTTTCAAGCACCGGCAAGAATAATTGTAACGAAATTACACCTCCAGATTTAGGCATTTCGCCAATTCTGTCAAGAACCTCCTTAGTATTTCAGGCTTTCCATACTCTTTTCGATTTGCAGGGACTTTGCCCCATCCGTCCGCATGGCGATATACGTGTAGATGGAGTCCGCGATGGTCAGCGCCGCCACGCGGGAGGCGATGGACACGACCCGGTATTTTGTCTCCTTGGAGTTCGTGTTCAGGCTGATGTCCGCCAGCTTGGACAGGGGATTTTTGCCCGCGCTGGTCAGGGAGATGACCTTTGCCCCCCGATGCTTTGCGGTTTGGGTGCTGTCCACCACGCAGCGGGAGCTGCCGGAATGGCTGACGGCGAACACCGCGTCCCGCTCGTCTAAGTAATTGCAGGCGATCACCTGCAAATGGGGGTCGGTGTAGACCGCGGCGTTCAGGCCAAGCCGCAGCAGCTTGTGGTGCAAGTCCATGGCCACAGGCGCGGAGCCGCCCAGACCGAAGATCACGATTTTCCGGGCGTTCATCAGCAGCTGCGCCGCCGCCGCCAGCGTTTCCGGCTCCAGCATGTCCCGGGTGAACTGCAAAGCCAGCACGGCGCTCTGGAACACCTTGTCCCGCACTGCCTGCACGGAATCCTCGGCGCTGATCTCCTCGTGGATGATCTCGTCCGGAGAAACCGTCGCCTGAGCCAGCGTCAGCTTCAGGTCCTCATAGCCGCTGAAGCCCAGCTTCTTGTAAGCCCGAACAACCGTGGGGTCCGAAACGCCGCAGGCATCCGCCAGCGCCGCCACCGACAGGTCGATGATCCCCCGGGGATTTCCCCGGATATACTCCGCCACTTTCCGCTCGGATTTGCTGAGGTTTGGAAGGGAATTTTCGATTCTCAGCAGCAGCGCCGCCAGAGAGGTATTCTGTACCGCCATGCCCGTTACCGTCCTTCTCATTATAGTATGAAAACAGTATAACATAGTCTTTTCCAAAAGGAAAGCGTACAGAAAAAAGAAATTCCCAAGGTTTTGAAGCCTTGGGAATTTCACACTTATTTGTAGTGACAACTGCTTACCCGGTGCAAGTCGCGGTTTCATAAAGCAAGGCTCTGTAACCTTTGGTTCTACCCTTTGGATTTTTGTCTGATATGCCATTTCCAGAAAGGTTTCTTCTTCTCGCCGGAAAGGAGCCTGTAAATCTCATTCTGCAGGGGAAGCCGCCTGCCTGAGGGGTATTTCTTCCGGTAGCCTTCCGCCAGCTGCGCCTTTTCCTCCGTGCTCAGTTCACCAAGGAAGTCCTTCGCGTAGTTCTGAATGGCGATCAGATACCATTCCGCCTCACTGCCCAGATGCTCCCCGGCGGAAAACAGCAGCAACCGCACCGCCGCCACCGTCTGCTCATGCTCCGGCTGCGAAGAAGCGAACGTCTTCGCCCACTCCCCCACCGCCTCATAAAAAGCGGCATGTTTCGGGCTTTGCTCCACCTGCAAGCCGAGGTAGACGGCGATCTTCTTCCCCGCCATCCGGTTTTCCTGCGTCCATTTCACATATTCGTCGATCAGTTTCTGTAACTGTTCCATATGCACACCTCGTTTCTACCCACCACAATAACAGCCGAGACCGGGTGTTGTCAATCATTATTTCTGCCGGTATTGACATTTTGGAAAAAATACCGTATCCTTGTACAAAAGCGAAGGAGGCTTACACCATGAGCAAACAGAACAAATCCACGCAGGTGGGAAACCGTATTATTCTGAACGGCACCGCTCTGCTGCTTCTTGCGTATATGTTGGCGAAAATCGTTCAGGCATATATTGCCGGCGGTGCCGACGCCCCCAGCGTCAAGGTTTTGCTGCTCGGCATCGTCGTGCTCGGCGGCGGCATTGTCTTCGTCGTGCGGTATCTGGTCCTGCTGCTGAAAGAATACTACCGTAGGCCGGAGGATTCTTCGGAGAAGGAGCAGTAATCCGTTTTTCCCGTTTTTGTGACAATATCCCCTTAAAATTACAATAAAAAATGTTCCATTCAAAAAGAATGGAACATTTTTTATTGCTTACACGATCCCCCGTGCGATATCCTCCGTCATGCAGAAGCGCACGTCGGGCAGTCTGCGAAGCAGAGAACCCGGCCACTGGGGAACCATTTCCCCATGTAGCACATGCTTCAGCGGCCCGCTCTGCCAAGGGCGGTTCAGCGCGATATACACCTTCCTGGAAGACAGTATCTGCTTCATGCCCACGGTGATGCACCATTCCGGCATTCCCGCCAGATCGCCGCGCTGGTAGCCGAAGGCATTGACCGCCCGGGTCTCCCGGCTGATGGGCAGCACACGGGTCCCCAAATCGGCATACGCGTCCGCGGTGATGGGATCGTCGGCTTCCGCCGCCTCGTTGAAGGCCACATGACCGTTGATGCCCAGTCCGCCAAAGCACATATCCACGCCGCCCAAACCGGCGATCAGCCCGTCGTACTCTTTTTCATGTCCCGGCTCCGGGAAATGCCGCTGAGACTCCGGCATGACCAGACTCTCATCCACCCGGTCATAGAATTCCCGCTTCATCCGGCCGTGGAAGCTCATGGGGTCGTCCTCGCTGATCCACTGGGTCGGAGAAACCAGATACTCGTCCATGTTGAAGAAGTGGACGTTTTTCAGAGATACCCGCTGGCTGTTGATCAGCTTCGCCAGAATGGGGTACTGATCCGTAGGCCCCACCGGGACAATAAACACCGACGGCTTCCCCGCCTGATTATTTTTGACGATCTCCTCAAACATGGTCAGCGCCATGTCAAAGTACACGTCCCATTCCTTTTCCACCACACGGCAGGAAACTCCGTTGATTACCTTTTCCAATGCTTTCCGCCTCCTGATTATCTGATCGGATTGATCTTCCAGTTTTCCCCGTAAATTCCCGGGAACGCGCCCCGCTCGATGAGACCGGTGTTCGCCTCGTGTCCCAGCAGCCATTTGTTGGCCGCCCAGAGCTTATTCACCTTCTGCTCCGGGGCAATGGGCAGATTCGTTCCACGCTGCAATCCCACGATGCAGCTGAAGCCGCTGCCCGTCACCTCACAGGGGCAGAAATGCAGGGTGTCCGAATACACCTCGATCATCTCGCCCTGCGCCAGATAAAACGCCTGCACTTTGTCCGCGTTCAGCCGGCCGTCCTCGTCCAGATCTTCCCGCTTCGCCAGCAGCAGAACCAGCTCCCGGACGGCAATGTTGAACTCATTGCAGGTATGCCACTCCAGAGCGTTGAGCTGATTGGAATGCCCCCAGCACAGGCCGATCTGCTCGTCCAGACCGCCGCAGTGGGTTTCCCGCAGCTTCGCCGCCGCCGGAATCTCGTCCAGTTCCGGGGTCGAAGCCACATACTTGCTCCCCGTCTCCGGGAACGGGATGGTCTCCGCCGCCGCGCAGAACGCGGAAGTGTCCTCCTGAATCACGCTGCCGTAGCGCCGGAACGCCGCTTCATGGATGGTGTGGATCTGAATATGGGGATTTGCCGCCTGTAATTTCTGCAAATTATCCATCGTACACAACTCCCTCGTGGGTCTTCATGAATTCCAGAACTTCCTCGTAGCCGGGAATACCCTGCTGCGCGCCGAAGCGGGTGCATTTCATGGCAGAGGTAGCAGAGGCAAACCGGCAGGCTTCATACACGTCCATACCCTTCAGCCGCGCCGCAACAAACGCGCCGTGGAAGGTGTCTCCCGCGCCGTTGGAGTCGATCGCCTTCACGGGGAACACGGGATAACGGACTTCCCTGCCGTTCTCCCAGATAAAGCCGCCCTTGCTGCCCTGGGTGATCACCAGAATCTGGGGATGGTACCGCTCCTGCAATACCGCGGCGGCTTCCCCCGCCGTAGCGCAGCCGGTGACCTTCATGGAAAATTCCTCGCTGGGAATCAGCACATCCACCAGCGGCAGAAGCTTTTCAATGTTCGGGTAAGCGCCGCCCGCGTCCATGCTGACCGTGACACCCATTTCATGGGCCTTTTTTGCCGCGAAAATGGCGCAGTCCAGCTGGTTGCCGTCCAGATGCAGATACTTTGCCTGTTTCAGAACGTCCAGGTCGACGTCCTCCACCGTAGGCGCCGCCGCTTCTCCCCGGTTCCATACGCAGGTGCGGCTGCTGTTGCTGACGTTCAGCAGAACGACACTGTGGAAGGTCAGGCCGGGATTCACCTTCACGCAGGAGGTATCCACCCCGTAGCGCTCCATTTCGGCCTTCACAAAGGTGCCGTACATATCGTCGCCCACGGTGCCCATATAGCTTGCGGACTCCCCCAGCTTGCTGATGGCCACTAGTCCGGTAGCGCAGGGGCCGCCGCACTGGAACTTGGTTTCCAGACCCCGGAGTTTGGTATCCTCCCGGGGAAAGGCGTCCACGGTCATCAGAATATCGAAGACCGCAGCGCCGATGCCAACTACACTTGCCATTATTTATCCGCTCCCAGAAGCTTGATTTTGCTGACGGCGAAGTCCTTCACCCGGGCAGTGGGACCCTGCATGAACAGATCCAGCGCCAGAATGGAGGGATCGACCGCCCGGATGCCGTCCAGCAGCGAGCAGCAGACGTCGGTGCCGAAGTTGATCTTGCGGATACCGGCCTTGACCGCCGCCGCGATCTGATCGTCGGGAACACCGGAGCCGCCGTGCAGCACCAGATGGGCCTTCTGACCCTCATGCAGTTCCTCGATCCGCTTCAGCGCCAGAACGGGAGCCTGCTTGTAATGACCGTGGGCAGTGCCCACCGCCACAGCCAGCGCGCAGACGCCGGTCTCGTTCACGAACTTCGCGGCATCCTCCACCTTGGTGTAATCCTTGGAAACACCCTCGGCGGCCTTGCCGACTTCGCCCAGCTCACCCTCGACGCCGATGCCCATTTCCGCGGCCATCTCCACAACGCCCTTGGTGATTGCAATGTTCTCTTCCAAGGGCTTTCTGGAAGCGTCGATCATAACGCCCGTCGCGCCGTAACGGAACGCCCGCAGGACCTCGGGAACACCCGCGCCGTGATCCAGATGGAAGGCCACGGGGGTCTTCATGTTGTTCATGGCCTCCCGGATGATGGGGGCAACGTACTGGGCGATCTGGGAATCAAACAGGCGGCTGTACATCTGGAAAATGACGGGGGCGCCGGTCTCCTCGGCTGCCTGCATAACGCCCATAACGGTTTCCAGATTGTACACATTGAAAGCGGGTACGGCGAAGCCGTTCTCCTCACCAATGTCCAGAATCTTCTTCAGATCGTAAATCATAATGCTTCCTCCTGTTATGTAATAAAATTTCAGTTTTTCCGCGTTTAAAAGATGCAAATAGAATCTCTATTACAATCTCAGCATCACTATACCACAGCAACTATCATTTTGCAAGTCGATACGGGAATAATTGTAACGAAATTTCAGTATCTGTTTTGGATATTTTGTCACATGGCAACACCGTGCAATTCGGCAAGAAGTCTCAGACAGGATTTTTGCCTCAATTCAAAGTTCCGAAGATGGAGGAATACTGTATGTATTCCCCATCTTCGGAACTGCAGAAGTGGGGCAAAAAGACGGCTGAGACTCGCAGACGCAATTGTGCGGTGCTGCCATATGAGAAACACCGCCGCTTTTCAGCAGCGGTGTTTTTACGCTTAGTCGAGGCCGTCAAAGGTCAGACCGGGTACGTACTTGCAGAATTCCCGGATGGAATCCGTCAGGCTGCCCTCGATCTCGGACATGTGATGGATGTAGGGGCCTTCGATGAGCTTGCGCTCCACCGCGGGCAGATCCTTGAACTTGCCCCACATGTAAGAGCCGAAGGTGTAGGGGCCTTCCGCGCTGTCGCACTCGCAGACGGCAATGGAATAGTTGCCGTGATCCTGATCGATACGCGCCACGGTAAAATGGCCGTCCTCCACCTGCATCCACTGACGCATGTTGACCATCTTCGCGCCGGTACCATGCTTTTTCAGGGAGTAGGCAAAGGGGCCGCAGTGCCACAGCAGCTCCACGTTCCGATCGCTGGGGTGACGGGTGGTGAATTCGCCAAGGAAGGGCTTCTTCTGTCCCAGAGTCAGGCTCTTCAGCACAACCTGCGTCAGGGTCGCGTGCATGTCGCTCTCGCAGCCGATGATATAGCCCATGTCCGCGAGCAAGGGATAGGCAGCGCAGGGCATAGCACCCACCATCAGCTGCATGGCAGTCCAGCACTCCGCGGAAACGGCGGCCACGTTGTACTCTTCAAAAATTTCCTCATACAGCAGCACGAAAGCATACACCTTGTCCAGCACCGGCTCGGACAGGTCGTCGATCTCGTACATCTGGCGCAGCTTGGCAACACCTTCAGCCAGCTCGTCCTTCCGGGTCTCCAGAATCCGGTTATACTTGTCCTGAATCACGGCCAGATTGACGGGGATGACATGGATGTCGAACTTGTCCATCAGGTCGCTCTCGTTGAAGATCACGGAGCAGAAGGGCTTGGGACGCATACCCACCTGAGCAACACGCATACCCTTGAAGTTCTTCACCGCGCAGGCCACGCCCACGAACCGCAGGAAGCCCTCGGTGAAAATCGGGTCTTCAATGCGGCAGTTTTCGATGTAAGTAAAGGGAACGTTCATTCTTTGCAGCTGACGGCTCATGCCGAACAGGCCGCACTGGGAATCGGTATACCGGGTGCCGTCCGCCTCAAACACGGTGTCCTGAGGACCCCACAGGAGCACGGGCTTGCCGATGGCCTTGGCCACCGCGCCGGCCACTTCCTCATTGCCGAAATTGCCGTTGATCAGGAATACCGCGTCCACCTTCTCCGCCTGAAAGCGCTCGATAACGGCGTCCACGTCCTTGTCGCTGTAGAGAACATCCACGGCGTTGATTCCCTTCAGATCCACGAAGGAAACGTTCTCGGAAGTGAAATGCTCCTCGATATAGGCTACCGCTGCGGCGCAGCGCTCCTCCGCCTTTTCCCAGTTAAAGATACCGGGGCGGGGCGTAACGTCTCTGCGAATGGGAACCAGGCCGACCTTGACATGATAGTTTAGCATGGCGAAACCTCCATAATATACGAAAAAGTTTATTTTTTCACGCCTGTTATTATATTATACTACCAAAGCTTTTTTACACCATTCACCAAACTTACGCTTTTTCCTGAAAGCATCTGATTTGGTATATATGCAGCTCTATCACCACAACTCGTCCAAGTCGCTCCAGTCGTCCATCTGCTCCAGCTCCCACAGACTGTCCGGCTCTGAATAGGTGAAGGGAATTTCGATCGTGACCTTCACGCCGCCGGCGGTGCGGTTCCGGAAGGAAATGCTGCTCTTGTCCCCGTAGATCAGCTTCAGGCGCTGGCGGACGTTCGCCATGCCGATGCCGGAACTGCTGCTTTCCGCAGTCTCGCCCTTCTCCAGCTTTTCCATCTGCTCCTGCGTCAGCCCTTTTCCGTTGTCCCGGATGGTAATGAGCAGCTTTCCGTCCTGCGTGTAGGCGTGTACCCGGATCTCAGAGTCCTCCTCCTGAGACCGCAGACCGTATTTCAGGGAATTCTCCACCACCGGCTGTAAAATCATGGTGGGGATCATGGCATTGCGCGCCGTCTCCCGGGCGGAGAAAACGGTTTTCAGATGGTCGCCGTGCATGAACTGATAAATGCGGGTATAGTCCTGCAACCGGTCGAATTCCTGCTGGACTGTAATAAACTGGTCGGTGGTGCTTTGGGTGATGTTGCGGAAATACCGGCTGATCGTCTGAACGATGTCGATCATTTCCGTTTCTCCCTTGATTTTGGCCATGGAGCTGATCACTTCCAGCGCGTTGTAAATAAAGTGGGGTCTGATCTGGGTTTCCAGCGCGCGGTATTTGTATTCCAGAACCTGCAATTCCGCGTTGCTCCGCATCCGCTCCTTTTCCACCAGCTCCGCCATCAGCTCTGAGATTCTCTGGCTCATGTCGTTGAAGGCAAGGGCCAGCTGACTGATATCGTCGGCATCCGTCACCTCAATGCGGGAATCAAAATTGCCGTTGGCAACCTCCTTCATGGATTTCTTGATCTCTCCCAGCTTCTTCAGCACGGATCTTGTCAGGATATACACCAGAGCCATGCCCGCCAGAAGTCCCAGCGCGCCCAGTGCGATGCCGTTCTGCATGATCTGGCGGCAGCCGGTTCGATAAGATTGGGTAGAGCAGATCACAATGACCGACCACTGGCTGCCCGCCACTGACACCGCAAAATACTCGCCGCCCGACCAGTTATTCTTGCTGGAAAGGGCCCCGGCCTGCGCGTCCGCTATCACTTCATCCGTCATTCCCTCCGGCAGCTCCGTGCCGGTATAGGTCAGGAAATCCCCGTTCTTATCCAGAAACAGGAAGCCGGTATTCTCCGAAGCGCTGCTCGCCGCGAAAAATGGCTGGCGAATGTGCAGCACAATAACACCCATATGCCGCAGGGGCTGGGTGTCGTAAACATCCCGCAGCAAATACACATGGCCGCTGTCCATGCGGATCCATTGACAGGAACCCAACGTATTTTCCTGATGTTCTTCCAGAATGGTGCGGCAGTCCGCCTCGATCTGACTGCGCTGCTCAGTGGGCATATCATTGCGGAAGTCCGTACTGATCAGCTGCCTCTGAGAATTCCGCGTCATGATGTAATCATAGGAGGTCGCGCTGCTGATCATGGTCGCGAGAGTATATTTCTGAACGGCATAGGTCGCGCTGCCGCTCATATTTTTCGGCACCTCACGGGAGATCATGGCGACATAGCAGCTGTTCTCTATATCCTCAAGGGTCTGGGTAAAGTTCAAAATTACCTGCTCTGCCAGATTTTCCATATCCTCCAGACTTTTTTCTTCCAGAAGGCGGAAGGAGGAATAGCTCTGCCGAATCGTGATCACGCCGATGGTCAGCGACAGCACCAGAAAGAAAATCAGGGTCAGCTTGGCAGAAAAACGCAGATCCTTCCACGCCTGAATCATAACTGTTCTCCGTTCCATTTCTGAAAACGATACTCCGACGGACTCATATGCTCGATTCGTTTGAAAACGTTGTAGAAGCTGATGTAATTTTCATATCCCACGGCGTAGGCCACATCCTCCACCCGCATACGGGTATCGTTCAGCATCTGCTTGGCCACGGTCATTTTCGCCTCGATCACATGCTGGCGGTAGGTCTTGCCTGTCTCCTTGTGAATGATGCAGGAAAGATAGTTGGGCGATACGTAGAACTTCTTTGCCACCTCTTCCAGCACCAGTCCGTCGGTGATGTGTCCGCGGATATATTCCAGCACGTTGCGAACCAGATTGGAGCGGTGGTTCTGACCCGACGTATTTCTGTTGGCTTCCTCCAGAAACCGGAGAAGCCAGTCTCTGGCCTCCTGCTCCCGGGTGATCTTGGTGATGTCGTAGACGATCATGTCCGCTTCTTCCGTCCACTGATGCTGTTCCAGCTTGCTGCGGATCACCTTGGTACACAGCAGCCACAATGTGGTTCGGATAATGCGGATATTTCCGCCGCTCTTTTTCAGGATCATGCTCCACAGCCGTTCCGGGTCGATGTCGGTAATGTGCTGGGCGATCTTCTCACAGACCTGATCCAGCTCCTCGATCCGGGTATGCTTCAGCGCGTCGCCTTCCAATTCGTAGGCAAACTCCACCCTCGCCGTTCTTCCATTGATGTCATGGCGCAGCAGCGCACAGCGGCACTCCTGATAGGCGACGTAAAAATCCTCCGGGCGGCTGTACAGGTTGCTGACGGCCACGGTCAGTCCAAGGAAATTCTCCTGCAATGTCGCGGCAATGCTTCTGGCCGTGCTCTGCCAGTGGCCGCTCTCCCCTGTCATCGCGCAGAGCATGACCAGCTGGTGATTGAGTACCACATTGAGTATCTCCACATTTTCCGGAAACGTCATAAACTCCATCCGGGAGATCGGCTCCGTGACATGGCTCTCCGTTTCCGCGATCACGAAAAAGTAATTCTGGGGAATACCGGTCACAAAACCGGAAAAAGCGTGGGCGATGTCCTCCATGGAGCCGGCGGTCAGGGCGGACAGGAACCGGGCGCGCCGGAGGATCGTCTGCTCCTTCGCCTGCTTTTCGATCTTGCTGTTCTCCCGATCCATACTCTGCACCGCCCGGTCAAGAGACTGGATCAGGTCTTCATTTTTCACGGGCTTCATCAGGAAATCAAAGGCAGACAGGCGGATGGCTCTGGCCGCGTATTCGATTTTGTCATAGGCGGTAATGAAAATGACTCTGGAATTGGCCAGTTCATTCTTCATCTGTTCCAGCATGGTCAGGCCATCCATCTCCGGCATCTGAATATCGCTGATGAGGATGTCCGGACGGAGGGAGCGGATCATCTGACAGCCCTGAATGCCATTGGACGCGCACCCCACAAGCTCCAGATCATGCTCCGCCCAGGGGATGGTCTTTTCCATGGATTCCAGCGCCAGCTGATTGTCGTCGATCAACAAAACACGATAGCTCATTATCTCATCTTCCTCATCCGTTGGTTTTTCTTAAGGAGCCTCTGATTAAATCGGCAAGGACTGGCAGCGAGAGATTTTTCTCTAGACGAAGGGTTCAAAAGTGGAGGAATACTGTATGTATTTCCCACTTTTGAAGCCGCACGGATAGAGAAAAAGATCCGCTGTCCAGCCGCCGACGATTTATTCAGAGGTTCCTTGGCGAAGCATGTCCAGCAGCGCCGCCTTTTCCGGGAAGGCATAGACGCCGAAATCTTCCAGCTCGGCGCAGTCCAGTCGGTGCAGCGCGTCATACTCCCGGAACGCGCCATAGTATTGCAGGCGCTCTGCCTGCCGCATCAGTTCTTCCGCGTCCGAAAGAAACAGGTCCGTAGTCCCCGCCTGGATCTCCGAGGCCAGATGCACGGCCGCGGCGGCATAATCGTCCGCGTTGCCGCCGGAATAGCCCATTCCGTCGTAGGCGTACACATTCACTTCCACGTCCGTAACGCCGTCCTGGTTCCGGTCTCCCCAAAGGGTCTCAAACAGCGTCCGGATTTCCTCGACCGTTTCCTCCGGCACCTGCGAAGTGGTCACAATGCTGACCACGCCGTCCGGCTGACGCCGCTGCCCCAATTCTCCTATGAAATTCGCCGCAACCAGAATCACCAGCGCGGCGGCCAGAATATACCACTTGTAATAGTACCAGATGTGTTCCAGTTTCTTCTTCATTCCGGCTCTCCCGTCAGAAACAGTCGGGAAAACACCGGCGCGAAAATGACATTCGCCGTCATGACCCCGATGGCCACCCAGCCCGCCAGCAATATGTACGCTGCCAGACCGTAGTAGATCACGGGAACCAGAAGCATTCCGACCCACACCGCGATGGCAAAGAAGGCGCGCAGTTTCCCGGCGAAAATCAGAAGCGCCGCGTTTTTCAGCTGTGTGCCAAAGGGCAGCTCCAGCATGGCGATCTGCTGATAGCCGAACAGGGTAAGCCCCGTCAGGAAATACGCCGCAAGCAGCATCATCAGAAGATATCCCACAGACATGCCGCCGTCCACCGCGACCACCATATACGCCCCGTAGGCCAGCACCGACCACAGCACGCCGAGAATCAGGCCGAGGAGCATGGAGGGCTTCCACTCCTGCTTCCATGCATTGATGAATTCGTCCTTCACCCACACCGGCATTCTGTGAACCAGCCGCACGCAGACACTGTGCAGCCCCGTCTGGCAGGGAGACGCCAGCACAAAAAGTGCCAGCCCCACCACCCAGAAAACAACATCGCCGGTCTGTATCAGAAGATAAATAAAATAGGCGCAGGGCAGCAGACTGAGAACCGCTATGGCGTTCGCGCCGAACAGCTTCAGATAATGCTTCTGCAAAATCTGAAACCACAGGAGCAGTCCCGTCTGTTCTTCTTCCGGCGGAATGTTCCAGAATTTCCTTTTTTTGGCAGTCAAAACGGCACGCCCTCCTTTTTTGTAGTATTATAACAGAATTTGTCGGCATCCGCAACGTATTTTTTACTTTCCTTACATTTCCTGTTATGGAAAACACCGGCCTCAGGCTTTCCTGAGGCCGGTGCCAAACTGTCGGGATCAACCCTTGACCGCACCAGCGGTGATGCCGCTGACAATGTATTTCTGCATGCACAGATAGAGGATCAGAATCGGGATCATGGCCATGATGAAGAAGGCAAACGCCTCGTTCAGCATGGTCGTATTCTCGTTGAAGTAAATGATCTGTGCCAACGTCAGGGTGAAGGAGTACTTCTTGCGAAGCAGAATGATCGACGTGCTGTAGTCGTTCCAGATAAACAGGGTGTTCAGAACCAGCTGAGTCACGTTGATGGGGGTCATCAGGGGGAAGACCACCTTCCAGAAGCACTGGAACCGGTTGCAGCCGTCCATCATCGCCGCCTGCTCCAAGTCGCGGGGCACCGTCTTGATAAAGCCGGTGACCGCCGTCAAACTGATGGATATCTGTAAGCCCGCGCGGGCAACAATGAATCCAATATTCGTGCTGACAAGACCGGCGTTGTACCAGTTGATGTACAGCGGCAGCTCAAAGCACTGGAAGGGAATCAGCAGACCCAGCGTCAGGATGGCGTACATGAAGTTATAGAACCTTGTCTCATGGCGCGCCAGAACCCAGCTTGCCATGGAAGTAATGACCATCAGCAGCACGACCGTGGGCAGAGTGTTGATGATGCTGTTCTTGTAGCCGGTCAGGAAGCTTTCATTTTCAAAAATGACCCGCAGATAGTTCTGGAAGGTCGGATGCTCCGGCCATGCAAGGCGGTTGGCCGTGATGGCGTCCGGCGCGCGGAAGGAGTACAGCACCGCCACATAGAACGGCAGCACCACAATAATCATAATCAGCAGAATCATGATCACCCGGCCGATTCCGGCCAGCTTCTTTTGGGTGTGCCGGTCCAGAAGACGCTTGTGAGGGGAAGCAATAACCGTCGAACTTGCCATTACTGTTCAACCTCCAGTCTTCTCAGAGAGCGTGTAACGATCTGGGTCAGAACCACCAGAATGATGGTCAGAATAACGGCAGCCGCCTGACCAAGACCGGCCTTGTTGTTGGAGAAGATGCTGTCATAGACGTAAACCGCGGTGAACTGGCCTTCTCTGGCGTTCCGGGCTACGGCCATGGGCATATCGAAGGTCCGCAGGCCCCATGCCAGCAGCAGCGTCACGTTCGTCGTAAACGCGGGCACAATGTTGGGAACGGTCACGGAGAAGAACTGACGCAGCTTTCCGGCGCCGTCCACGGTCGCCGCCTCATAATAGTCCTGAGGAACGGCCTGAAGTGCCGCAATGTAGATCAGCATGGTGTAACCCATGTCGCGCCATGCGCCGATGACGACCATACCGTAAATGATCTGGCCGGGCATACCCAGCGGGCTGACGAGACCGGTGAGCGTGCCGTAAACGTCGGTAAATACGTAAGACCAGACAATGGAACCGGCCGTCGCGGACACCGTAAAGGGCAGGAACAGTACGGTTCTGGCAATATTATTGAACCAGGAAGACCTGTGGATGGCCAGCGCCAGCAGCAATCCCATAACGTTCGCGGAGATCATATACAGGATCGTGAACTTGAAGGTAACCAGCAGGGAATCCTGAAAATATTTGTTTTTAATCAGGTAGATGTAGTTTTTCAGTCCGTTGAATTCCTTCGTTTCACTGACAATGCTCTTCCAGTTGGTGAAGGAATAGGGAATGCCCTGAAAGAATGGGATCAGGACAACAATGCAGAACAGGATGATCGTCGGCAGCATAAACAGCATGTTTCCGCCGTGAGTCCGGGCCGCACTGGAAGACAGCCGCCTCGGCATATTTAATTTGCGCATACACACACCTCTCATGGTGGCGGCCGGTTAGCCGTTATTTCTGGTAAGAGGGATGAGTGGGCGCTGTCCTAGCGGACTGCGCCCACCCGACCCTTAAATTATACGAACAATGTGATATCAGCCATTACAGGCCAGCCTGTGCGAATTCCTCGTCGAACAGCTCCTGCATGTACTCGATGCAGCTTTCCACGGAATTGACACCGTCGGTAGGCTTGCCGGTGCAGCAGTAGGTGGCGTAAGCGGTCAGAGCCTTGCGGTAAGCAGAGGTATAAGCGGAGGAGAAGGGAACGGTGAACTCACCGTAGCCGACGGCGTTGCCGGAGGCCTTCACGTCCAGAATGGTCTTCAGGAAGTCGGTGGTGTTCTCGGTGGTAGCACCGGTGATGCAGGGCTGCATGGTAGAATCGGACCAGGTGCCCATATGCTCGGTCAGGAAGAACTCCATGAACTTGACGGCCCAGTCGGCATTCTCAGCCTTGGGGTTGACCATGAAGGCCTGATCGACCTGAACGTTCATGACAGGCTCCTTGCCGGAGTCGTCGGTGGGAACGAAGAAGAAGCCGTAGTTGAAGTCGTCGGACTTCAGGCTCTCCAGAGAACCGTAGTCCCAAGTGCCCTGATACAGCATACCGGCCTTACCGGACAGGAAGATCTCGTTGGCGTCGGACTGCTTGTTGGAGGTGGCGTCATTGCGCGCCCAGTTGCCCATACGGGCGCCCCAGGCTTCCAGACCCTTTGCGAAGTAGGGATAGTCAGCGACCTTCTTCTCGCCGCTCATCAGCTTCTCGAACATATCGTTGTCGCCGTTCTGGATCGCTTCCGTCCAGACGACAGGACGCATTTCGATATCGACGGAGGCGCCGTCAGCATACCACTGTGCCCAAGGATCGTAACCGGCGTCCTTCAGCTTCTGGCAGATCTCCAGCAGCTCAGTCTGAGTGGAGGGAACTTCCAGACCCAGCTCAGCAAAGATGTCCTTGTTGTAGTAAACGCCCCAGGTCTTGAAGTCCACGGGGAAGGCGTACCACTTGCCCTGATAGGACACATCGCCCATGTCGGCCTGGGTCAGGCCCAGTCCTTCGATGACGGCGTTGCCGGTCAGATCCATGACGTAGCCGCCCTCGATCAGATCGACGTACAGGCCGGGGTTGCCCATCATGATCTCGGGCATATCGCCGGAAGCGATCGCGGTCTGCAGCTGTGCAAAGTAGTCAGTGCCCTGGGAGTATGCGCTGTTTTCAAAGGTAACGTTGGGGTACTTCTCGGAGAACGCGGCCTGAATCTTCTCAAAACCGGAGGACTTTTCACCCTCGACCATGTAGTGCAGGCAGTGGATGGTCACAGGCTCGTCGGACACGGTCGTCTCCGCCTGAGTGGCAGCGGGAGCAGCGGGAGCGTCAGTCTTGGGGGCTTCGGTGGTTGCAGTCTTATCTGCGCCACAGGCAACCATGCTCAGCGCCATGATGGCCACCAGAAGCAGTGCGAACAGTTTTTTCATTTGTGTTCCTCCTCAGTTTGATTGATTAGCAGTTGCGCGACTACAGCAAATTTCACAATCTGCTTACCTGCTATGGCTATAGTATAGAGCAAATCGTCCACAATTGCAATCAACATTACCTACGATTCCCTATATAGAACTTATTCTTTTCAGCATCTTATACAATGGATAATATATAAAGGTTCTTCACGTCTCAAATACGCACCGATCGCCCCGGGCGTATACCTGCTGCACCTGGAAATCCCCGGACAGCACGACCACGTCCCCGTCCTTCCCCTTTTCCAGCGAACCCTTGCGGTCGGAAACACCGCAGAGTCTCGCCGGTGTCAGGGAGAGCATTCTGCTGACCTCCGGCAGAGGAATTCCGTACTGCACATGCGCCGTGCGCAGGCACCGGTCCATGGTAGCAATGCTGCCCGCGTAAGAGCTGAGGTCTGGCAGCTGCGCCACGTCGTCCCGGATGACCACGGGTACGCCGGTGGTTCTGGCGCCCAGCACGGATTTTTCGCAGTTTACACCGGCCGCCCGCATGGCGTCCGTGATCAGAGCGATGGAGTCCGCGCCCTTGATGCGCAGTGCCAGCAGCATGGACTCCCGTGGAATGTGGCGTCCGTCGCCGATGAGTTCAATGGTCACATCATCGCGCAGGTAGGTCGCCTCCACAATGCCGGAATAAACCAGACCGTTCTTCTTGTGGAACGTCGTACAGGCATTGTAGAAATGCGTCACATGGGAAAATCCCCAGTCAAAGGCCCGCAATGCCTCCGGCGCGGTCGCCGCACTGTGCGCCAGAGAAGTCAGAACCCCGTTTTCCGCCATGACCTTGGCAAACAGCTCCATATTCGGCAGCTCCGGCGCGGCGTCCCAGCGCAGGATGCTTCCCTTCGCCCGCCGCAGTATCCGCTCCAGATCCTCCCGCTCAGGGATACGCTGCTCCCCAATGGGCTGTGCGCCCTTGGAGGCAGCGGAGAAATAAGGGCCCTCCAGATGCAGTCCCAGCAGCTCCGCACCGTTTTCCGGCTCCTTGTCCGCTTCCAGAAACAGGTCGATGGTCTTTTCCAGCAATGAATCCGCGCAGGTCATGGTGGTGGGGCACAGGGCGGTGGTGCCGTGGGCGCAGTGGGCTTTCGCAATGGTTGGGAACGCCGAAGCGTCCTCATCCATAAAGTCCGAGTCGCCGCCGCCGTGGACATGGATATCCACGAAGCCCGCCATAATATAGCTTCCGTCCACATCCACCCGCCGGGCATCCGGCGGACAGGGCACGTTGACGGCCGCGATCTTCTTTCCCTCCAGCAGCACGGAGCCGCCGGGGACGATTTTGTCCGGCAAGACCAGCTGGCCGTTGCCGATCCAGATTTTGTTCATAGCCATTCTCCCTTTGGGAACCTCTGAATCAATCGTCTTCGGCTGAGCAGCAAATCTTTTTCGCCGGCTCTCGCCGATTGAACCAGAGCTTCCTTTGAAAAGTGGCAGGGCACCGGATAGCGCCCTGCCATATTTTTATGTATATTACTTATTGTAGACGCGGATCTCCGGGATCACGGGCGTGGTAGCGGCCAGCGCGATGGCGTAGATCTTGGCGTCGCCGTGATTCTGGAACAGGGACACGGGAACCTTGCAGCTGACGGGGCCGTGGAGCGCCTTGCGCAGCATGGCGGCATTCCAGTCACGGGGCATGCACATACGAACCTTCCGGGCATGGAAAATTTCCTTCATGCCGACGGTGATGCACCAGTCGGGAATGGCGTCCAGATCGGCGCCCGCGTTCATGAACGCGTTGATGGTCTTGGTCTCCCGTGCCAGCTTCAGCACACGGGTGGGGCGCTGGAGGAATTCCTCGTCCGTGCATACTTCACCGGGTTCCGGCGGCTCATTGAAAGCGATATGTCCCGTGATGCCGACGCCGCCCCAGCACATATCCAGCTTGCCCAGCTTCTGGATGGTCTCCCAGATGCGGCCTTCGTTGCCCGGCTCGGGGAAAATTCTCTGCTCCTCCGGCATGAGCAGCTCGGGGTCTACCAGACCGTAGAAGATCCGGTCCATGCCGCCGCGGAAAGACAGCGGGTCGGTCTTGGGCAGATACTGCTTGTTCTCATCCAGATATTCGTCCATGTTGATGAACCAGCAGTTCTTCAGGCTGACCCGGTGCTTGTTGATAAGCTCCACCAGCCGGGCGTAGGGGCCAAGAGGGCCATAGGGAACGATCATAACGGTCTTTTCGCCCTTGGCGTTGTTCTCCTGAATCAGCTCCAGAACCTCGATCGCCATTTTCCAATAAAGGTCCACCTCTGTCTCGCACAGCTCAACTTTGATGTTGCTGCCCTTGCCCAGCTCAGCGGCGGGAATCGTGCGGTAGTCTGCCATATTGTAACCTCCCAAAATTTATTTTTGAGCATATTGCCCATTTGCTGTTTTTATTGTAGCTGTGTTTTCGCCGTTTTGCAATATATGCAATCTACACTTTCCTTTATCGAATGCACGAATCATAGAGAAATCCAGCGCTCCTGACGTGCGGATTCCAGACAGGCGTCCACGAACCGGTTGCCCATAACGCCGTCTTCCAAGGTGGCATAGGGCACTTTTTCTCTGGCGTAGGCTTCCCCGTTCAGGGAATCATAGAACGCCTGCATGGCATTCGTAAGCGCGTCCATCCAGCCGGGGGTGTGTCCGGCGGGGAGATGAATGTAGGGATGTACCTCGGGCAGAGCCGTGTTCCTGTCCACATAGACGCTCTCGTTGCCCCGCTCCCGCTGGCCTACCCAGAGCCGGTCGCATTGCTCCATGTGCCACGCAAACTCCTTTTCATCCCCGCTGACGGAAACCCGCAGGTCGTTCTTGTGTCCCAGCATACATTTGGAGAACAGGGCGCTGCCGGGGGTGCCGTCGGCAAACTCCACCATGACGGAGGTGGTGTCATCGCTGCGCACCACGATCTCCCGCCCCGTTTCCGGGTCAATACGGATGGGATGGTGGGTGTACATTTTCGCGTACACCTTGGAAATGGGACAGCCCATCACAAAGCCCGCCGTATCCGCCCAGTGAACGCCAATATCCAGCAGCGCACGGGCGGGCGAGGTCTCCGGAATCCGACGGGGGGTGTAGTCGGTCTTCCGCGCCACGGACTCCTGCAAATACTGTCCTCCCACGTACAGCGGCCGCCCGGCCTGTCCCCGCCGGAGCCGCGCCCGCATTTCCAGCACCGCACCGTTCATCCGGCACTGGTAATTGATGGCATGAGCAATTCCGGCAGCCTTTGCCGCCGCCAGCACTTCCTCCGCCCCGGCGGTGGTCAAGCTCATGGGTTTTTCCGCGTACAGGTGCTTCCCCGCCCCGATGGCCGCCAGATTGATCTGGTCATGGAGGGCATTGGGCGTGCAGTTGTGGATCACCTGAATCTGCGGGTCCGCCACGGCCTCCTGCCAGCAGTCCGTCACCACGTCCGCGTCATAGCTTTCCTTCACCAGCGGAATGTCCTGTGCCTTGTGTACCACGATGGTGCGCACATGGACATTGGGCAGCCGCCGCAGAGCGTCATAATGGAGCTTTCCCACAAACCCCAGTCCGATGATGGCCACATTCCATTTTTTCATCGCATTCCCTCCTGTTATTTTGTTTCCTGCCTACAGTATAATCAAAAATGCCGCCGACTCACATATACCTTTCTTACGCATTTTTTCATACTTTTCACAAAATCTTGCAAAGTGCAGCCTTTCACGCTATACTGGTTACACAAATCCCATCACTTTTCAGGAGGACATTTTATGAACCTGTACACCCTTCACAACGACACCCTGACCGTAGCCCTCGACGCCTGCGGTGCCGTTCTGCACAGCATCGTCAAGGACGGCGCCGAATACCTCTGGCAGGGCAACGCCAGATACTGGGCGCGGCGGGACGCCAACCTGTTCCCCTACGTCGGCCGCCTGACCGACGGGCAGTACCTGCTGGACGGGAAGACCTACCCCATGACCATCCACGGCTTCTGCATCGGCACGGACTTCGCCGTGACCGAACAAACCGACTCTTCCATCCGCTTCACCCTGAGAAGCAACGAGAAGACCCTTTCCATGTACCCCTTCCATTTTGCCTTCCACGTATGCTACACCCTCCGGGGAAATCAGATCTGCAAGACCTGTCTGGTGGAAAACCGGGATTCCCGGGAGATGTACTTCGGCATCGGCGGGCACCCCGGCTTCAATGTTCCCCTGAACGGCGAGGGTTCCTTTGAGGACTGGGAGCTGGACTTTGCCGAGCCATGCCAGCCCGTGCGCGTGGATATGGACCCCGCCAATTACCGGCTTGCCGGCACCGAATCTCCCTATCCTCTGAAAAACGGCCGCACGATCCCCCTGACCCATGCGCTGTTCGATCTGGACGCGGTAGTGCTGGGCAATGTCAGCCGCGAATTGGCCCTGCGCTCCAGCAAGTCTTCCCGCAGCGTCACGGTGTCCTTCCCGGACATGCCCTTCGTCGGATTGTGGCACGCGCCCAAAACCGATGCCCCCTACGTCTGCATTGAGCCGTGGGTCAGTCTCCCCTCTCACAGCGCCTTCGTGGAGGACTTCGCCAAGCAGGCGCACATGATCCACCTGCCCGCTGGCGAAACCTACTGCAATGAAATGGCCATCACGCTGGAATGACCGATTGGGGCCGTATTTATGAAATATAAAACCCGCTTTCTTCTGTTTTTCGTGGCCATGGCGCTGTTCCACCTTGCGTCCAATTTCGCGCACCCTGTAACGCCCACCATCATTCAGGAGCTGGGTCTGCCGGACTATATGTTCGGGCTGATGCTGGCGGTCATGATGATCGCCAATTTCGCCCTGTCCCCCTCCTGGGGCAATATCAACCGGTTCATTTCCTCCCGCCAGTCCCTGCTCATCTGCTGCGTCGGCTACGCGCTGGCGCAGCTGGGGTTCGCCTATTCCACCACACAGGCGGGCATTCTCTTTGTTCGGCTTCTGGCAGGCGTGTTCATCGGCGGCATGTTCGTCAGCATGCTGACCTATGTGGTCAACGTGGCAAGGCCGGAGGATATGGCAAAATACCTGACCTACAGCGCTACCCTCCATTCGGTGTTCGGCGCCTTCGGCTACCTGATCGGCGGCGTGGTTGGGGAATTTTCCATCCGCGCCACCTTCCTGCTGCAAGCAGCTACTTTGTTCGTCTGCGGCATCATGTTCCGGCTGTGCTGTGTGGCGGACGCAGAGCGCACCGAAAAGGTGTCCATCAAAGAGCTGGCCGCCAAAAGCAACCCCTTCGACGCCTTCCGGGACGGCAAATATTTCATGAATACCGCCTTTGTCCTTCTGTTTCTGGTGAACATCCTCATCAATCTGGGAAATACCTGCTTCGATCAGGTGTTCAACTATTACCTGAAAGACCAGCTGGGGCTGACCTCCGCCTATAACGGCATCATCAAGGCCGTGGTGGGCTTCATCTCCTTCCTGTTCAACATGACGCTGTGCCTGTGGATCATCCGCAAGGCCGACACCGGAAAATCCACGGTGGTGCTGGTGGCCGTCTGCACGCTGGCCTCTCTGGGAACTGTTTTCGCGCCGCAGATTTCCGTTTTCCTCTCCTGTGGCATCGCGCTGTACGCCGGGTATTCCGTCAGCGTCCCCGTCTTGCAGGACATGGTGGCCACGCGGGCAGACCCCGCTCAAAAGAATCTGGTCATGGGCTTCTACAACGCGACCAAATCCCTCGGCAGCATCATCGGCTCCCTGCTGGCGGGATTCCTGTACGCCATCCACGTCAAACTGCCCTTTGTCCTGATCGCGGTGGTTTACGCCCTGTCCGTCGCCGCTGCGGCGGGGTATCTGGTATACTGCCGGGTCGGCGAGCGGGTCAAGTGCTGAGAAAACCATCCCCGAATGTCTCCCCTTTTTCAGGGGAGACATTCTTTATTTCTTAAGAAATGGTATATATACCATTTTCTTCTTGCTTTCCACCGCCGCTTCCTGTATAATGGTCTTACATCAATCCCCCACGGGGAAGGAAAGGAAGGATAACACATGAAAACCCACTTGAGAAGACTGCTGATGTGCTGTCTTCTGCTGCTCATCCTCCCGATGGCTGCCTTTGCGGAGGAAAACGAATTGCCTGTGGAATGGGTTCGCTATGGCCACGGCCTGCCGAACCCCGCGTCTGTGGACGCCCATGGGCTGACCGAAGAAGCCATTACCCTTGAGGGCGTCGCCTATGCGCCCAAGCTGGAAAATGGCCGTGTCTATGTCCGTCTGGAAGACCTTGCCGCCGCCAAGCTGGTGCGGGAAAACGGCGACGCGCTCCAGGCGCTGGGTCTGGCCGTGTCCGACCTGCAAATCGAAAACGGACAGCTGAAAGCCCCGGGCAAGGAGGAAGCCCTCGCCCAGTTCCTCAGCACCGCCGGTGTCGGGGTCTCGCTGAACGATTCCTTTACGCTGGCAAACGCCGGGGAAGGAAAGCTCATCATCCGCATTGCGGGCTTTGCGGCGAAGGACAGCACTGACGCCGCTCCCGCAGCCGGTGACGGTGAGGTGGCGGTTGAAGCAAAGGGCGCGAGCCATCTGGATCCCTACGAGGATTCCACCATCCCACGCCCCTCGGTAACAACGGTTCACGTATATTATGTTGGCGCCACGTCCTATCCGGTCGATTCGGCCGCTCCGGGAGACAATCAGGAGCAGCCTCCCCTTCGCCGTGTCACGGTTTCGACCTTCCTCGTTGGCGTTGCCTACAGCCAGGAGGATCTTGACAACGGCGTGAGCTATTATCTGACGCTGGATAGTGAAGACCCCAGCAGTGCGCTGAGCTTTGATATCAGGGACGAAAACCATACTTCGCTCACCCCCGGAACGACCTACAAAGCACTGGATGCCGCCGAGAAGTCCACGAACGCTGCGTACAGTGATACCTCAATGAACGTGGCGGGGCACAGCGAAGAAGCGGGCAAGATGTTCCCCACCATCCGCCTTTCCTCGGATCCCGACGGAAAGGACATCGTCAAGAACATCCGCTTCGAGGATAAGACCCCGGAGGGTACGGAATTCGTGGAGCAGGGCGAGAACGGCCATACCCCCACCGAAAATCCGCCGGCGGGTTATCATCACGACCAGAATCGGGACAAAGGGCGTGCCACTGCCTACGCGCCGGACAGCATCACCACGGTCACGACGAACCCGGGCGACCCCACGGACGTCGTTATCGAGATTCGGGACGTGGTCTATGTAGGCGATCTGAAGCCCTCCGCCTGGTAAGCGCCGCCGGCTCTCGCCGATTTAATCAGAGGTTCCATAGTATAAAAAGCCGCCCCGCCGGGCGGCTTTTTCCTGTTCCGAAAAAAATTTTTGCCCAAAATGTGACGTTTGTGTGGTAAAAACTTATTATCAGGGTGAAGGACAAAAAGAAAGGAAGTGACCCTCAAATGGAAGACGCAAAAATCCTCGACCTGTATTTTGCCCGGGACGAGGACGCCATAAGGGAAACGGATACAGCCTACGGCAAACGGCTGCACACACTGGCAAAGAATATCCTGCAAAACCGGGAGGATGCCGAGGAAAGCGTCAACGACACCTATGCCGAAGTCTGGAAAAGCATCCCGCCCCGGCGACCCAAGTATTTCTTTGCGTTTCTGGCCTCGATCTGCCGTCACCTCTCCCTGAACCGCGTGGACTGGAAGCAGGCCGCCAAGCGCCGCGCCCAGGTCGTTCCCCTCACCGAAGAAATGGAAAACTGCATTCCAGATACCGTTCACGAGCGGCAGATGGAGGCAAAGGAGCTGGGCAAGCTGCTGGACTTATTTCTGGAAAGTCTGCCCAAGGACAGCCGGCTGATTTTCCTGCGGCGGTACTGGTATGTTGACTCCGTCCCCGAGATCGCCGCCCGATATGGCATGACGGAAAGCAAGGTCAAAATGCAGCTGAGCCGGACGAAGGAAAAGCTCCGCTTATTTCTGGAACAGGAGGGAATTTACGTATGAACGGGCAGGAAATCTTTTTGGGGCTGAGCTACATCAGCCGGAAGTACATTGAAGAAGCGGAGACGGAAACCGTCTCCGGCGGCGCCGGCAAAGCCCACCGCATCCGCAGACCCTTTCTGCTGGCGGCGGTAATCGCCCTTCTGCTGCTTCTGGTGGGGTGCGCGGCGGTGTATGTGCTGAAAATGGAGCATGTAAAAATCAGCAGCGGCACCGCCCAGCAGGATTACTCACTGGTAGATGGGGTTTACGTGAAAGACCCCCACACCGTTGACACCACCACCCTGAGCATGGCCGGTCTGAAAGGCTCCAACGCCTATAAGGCGTGTGCGGATTTCTACGCCTACGAGACGGAACTCAGGGCGAGCAAATCCGAAAGCGGCGATTGGACAGGCTACAGTGATGCCCTAAACGCCAAGGCGCAGGAGCTGGCGGAGCAATACGGCTTAAAGCCGGAGGGGCAGGCGCTGACATTCCGCACCCTCCGGAGCATGTGCGACGCGCTGGGCGTGGAGCGGTTCGTGCGGGACAGTCAGGACGTCAGCATTGATATCGATCAGGGCTTTTGTCTTGATAGCGGAAACTTCTTCGTTCTGCTGCGCTTCGCCTTCCCGGAAGGTCGGGGCTATGAAGTGACCTACACCAGCGGCGCACTCTACTGGAACCGGCAGGACACCTTCAGCTCGGATTACATCACGCTGGAAGACCGGGGCGACTGGGTGGAGCGGAACTACACCACCTCCGCCGGAAATACCGTACTGATTCTGACCTCTCCCAGTCAGGAGCGGGGCTATATCATCTGTGACCGGGGAGACGCGTTGATGACCGTATGGCTGGACGCGAACCCGGAACTTCTCAGCGAGGATGCCGGTGTGGTTTCCGCCGAATATCTGCACATGACAGATGCGCAGCTGGACATGGTGGCCGACGCTCTGGACTTTGCCATTCAGCCGAACATCCCCACCCAGGCCGACGTGGACGCACAGGCCGCGCCGCCTCAGGAAGCGACCCAGAACGGCTACACGCTGAAACTGAAATCCGTGGAGACCGACGGCTACGTGGCACGGGTCGTCGTCGGCATTACAGCCCCGGAGGATGTGGACATTGAAAGTCTGAATATCAGCGATGGCGGAATGTTCTTCGGCACACCCGACAGAGAATCCATGGGCGACAGCGGAGCTTTCAACGATGTGACGGACGGCGACGGTCTTGCGAATACCAAAGATCTGGTAGCAGAATTCACCGTATCCTTCCAAGACGGCCTGCGTCCCTTCGAGCTTGGTGCCACATGGGATCTGGACATTACCGACCTGTATGTGGATCAATGGTTGCCGACCTCCCGTGTGCTTACGGAGGGCGACTGGCATTTTTCCATCATCTTCGACGAAACCAACACCGATTACGATGCGTTGGAACTGATATCCAGTCCCATCACCGCAACCGCCTGCACCGGCTGGTCGCTGGACGGAAAAGACGTCCTCATGGAATTCCCGATTTCTTCCTTCAAGCTCCGCAAATTCAGCAGCGAGATCACACAGGATACCGCCGCGGAAACCGAGGAACAGCGCCGCGCCGCGCCATCTGCGGATTTCTATGGCTGGCAGGACCATTTCGCCTATGCCGTCATGAAGGACGGAACGAAAATACAGCTGCTTGAGAGAACCAATTGTGAACCCATTGATCTTGCGCAGGTAGACTTCGTTCTCCTTGCCGACGGCACCAAGCTCCCCGTCCCCGCAGCGCAGTAATTTCACCTTCCTCCAAAGCAAAAGACCATCCGTCCCAAAACCGGGGCGGATGACCTTTTTCATTCGTATTCCTTATGGTATTTCCGCTGCGCCCTCACCCATCGGCCGTTCATGCGGTAGAAGGGGGCAGGTGCGTCGAACTCCGTGTCGTCGATGGTCATGTCGGCGCGGATGGCGCTGTCATAAGCCGATTTTCCCAGAAACGGGATGGGCAACCTTGCATACCACGTCAGAAACCGGGCGTGAAAGCGCACCTCGGCGGCGAAGGAGTGAACGGAGACATTCGCCGCGTGGGTCGCCAGAATCGCCCGTTTTTCGTAGACGGACAGGCTGTCCGGATTCTGGATGTAGATTTTCTCATGGTCGCAGACCGTATGGCCTGCGGCCTTGTTGTTTTCCTCAAGGAAGCGGGGGATTCTCCCCGCCCAGCCATGGAAGCCGGCGGCTGCGCCTTTCCTGTAAATTTCCGCGTAGTGTTCGGGGACGTCGATGCAGCCGTCCCGTGTGAAGGACGCAATATGCCGGACGTACAGCTCCGCAATCAGGTATGGTCCCTCCGCCTTTGGGCTGAGAAAATAGGCTTTCAGCGTTCTGTCGTGCCTCTGCCCCCGCGCCGCCACCACCCGGTTGATCTCCTGATTCAGCCGCTTCCGGTTTGCCATGGTCGGCTCCGAAAGGCACTGCGCCAGCACCTCCGTGTCGAAAGCGATAAAGGAAACGGTCACGCCGGGGGTGTCCCCGTCCGCGATCAGGCCGTTCTTGGCATCAAACTCCTGCTCTCTCAGCTTGAACAGGCTGTAGACGTACCCGCCCTTCCGGGGAACGGCGTAGCAGTACCAGTCGTCGAAAAATTTGTCACAGTCCCGCAGCTCGTCCCGATCGTTGGGAAAGGTCGTAATGCCCTGTCCCACGAGAATATCCGCAAGAGATTTTGCCGCCGCGTAAAATCCGTCGGACGCGGCGCGTATCTCCCCGGCGTCCAGACAGCCCCGGCGCATCAGCTCCCGGAAAAAGGGCGGGACGGGCTTTCCCTTCACGGCGGCTCCCGTTATCGATTCCAGTTCCATACCCTAATCCTTCGCCCAGCCGTAGGCGCACTTGAGCGCCTTGTTCCAGCCGCGAATGCGCTTTTCCCGTTCCTCTGCCCCGATGTTCGGCGCGAAGGTACGGTCGATCGCCCAGTTTTTCACCACGTCTTCCTTGCTTGCCCAGTACCCCACCGCAAGCCCGGCCAGATACGCCGCGCCCATGGCGGTAGTCTCCACACAACGGGGGCGCTGCACCGGCGCGTTGATAATATCCGCTTGGGTCTGCATGAGATAATTGTTGGCGCATGCGCCGCCGTCCACCTTCAGCGCTGCCAGACGGATGCCGGAATCGGCCTCCATGGCTCGCAGAACGTCGTTGGTCTGGTAGCACAGGCTGTCCAAGGTCGCGCGGATGATGTGATATTTGTTGACGCCCCGGGTCAGTCCCACGATGATTCCCCGGGCGTACTGATCCCAATGGGGTGCGCCCAGACCGGTGAACGCCGGGACGACGTAGCAGCCGTTGGTATCGGGCACCTTGGTCGCCATGTACTCCGAGTCGGGGGAGGAATCAATGAGCCGCATCTCGTCCCGCAGCCACTGAATTGCCGCCCCCGCCACAAAAATCGAGCCTTCCAGCGCATAGGTTACCTGTCCGTTCAAGCCCCATGCAATCGTCGTGACCAGCCCGTTTTCGCTGAACACGGGCTTATCCCCGGTGTTCATCAGCATAAAGCAGCCGGTGCCGTAGGTGTTTTTGGCTTCTCCGGGCCGGAAGCAGGTCTGACCGAACAGCGCCGCCTGCTGGTCTCCCGCCGCCCCCGCGATGGGGATGGGCGCGCCAAAATACTGCGCCAGCGCCTCGCCGTAAATGCAGCTGCTGGGCCTGACCTCCGGGAGCATACACTTTGGAATGTCCAGCTCCGCGAGAATTTCATCATCCCAGCGCAGGGTGTTGATGTTGAACAGCATGGTGCGGGAAGCGTTGGAATAGTCCGTCACATGGGCTTTGCCGCCGGTGAGCTTCCAGATGAGCCAGGTCTCCACGGTGCCGAACAGCAGCTCGCCCCGCTCCGCCCGCGCCCGGACGCCCGGCACGTTCTCCAGAATCCAGCGCAGCTTGGTGCCGGAAAAATAGGCGTCGATGACCAGACCGGTCTTGCCCCGGAATTCCTCCACCAGTCCTTTTTCCTTCAGCTCGTCGCAATACGCACTGGTGCGGCGGCACTGCCAGACGATGGCGCGGCACACCGGCTCGCCGGTTTTTCTGTCCCAGGCGATGGTGGTCTCCCGCTGGTTGGTGATGCCGATGGCGGCAATGTCGGCGGCGGTCGCCCCGATGTTCGCCATAGCCCGCTGGGCGACCTCTATCTGAGTAGACCAGATCTCGTTGGCGTCATGCTCCACCCAGCCGGGCTGGGGGAAATACTGGGTGAATTCCTTCTGGGCGACGGAACACATTTCTCCCTGCTCGTTGAACAGGATGCAGCGGTTGGACGTGGTGCCGGCGTCCAGCGCCATGATGTATTTTGCCATTTGGGGTTCCTCCTGAAAGCAAGATGAAAAGGCGGGCTGACGCCCGCCTTTCAGAATCGTTTGTCTATCCGGTTATTTTACACCATGTCCTTCATTTTTGCAACGCCTGCCCCGAAAACGGCGCTCAAAATCTCCCAAAAGCATAAACGGCCCGTTTCCTTTTTGGCAGATATGTCAATTCTCTGCACCGTCAGTATCCGGGGTCTGCTTGGTGTAATACTGCGCCTGGGCGTGCCAAAGTTCGGCATATTTCCCCGACTCCTGCGCCAGAAGCGCCTGATGTGTCCCCTGCTGGATCACCTGACCGTCGCTGAACACAGCGATTTCGTCGCAGAACCGGCAGGACGACAGCCGGTGGCTGATGTAGATGGCCGTGCGGTCGCCGGAAATGGCGTTGAACTTCTCGTAGATCTCCGCCTCGGCAATGGGGTCAAGGGCAGCGGTGGGTTCGTCCAGAATGATGAAGGGCGCGTCCTTGTAAAGCGCCCGGGCAATGGCGATCTTCTGCGCCTCGCCGCCGGAAACCTCCACGCCGTCCTCGGCGAAGTCCTTGTAGAGCATGGTGTCCAGCCCCTTGGGCATGGCCGCCAGCCGGTCGCCGAAGCCCGCGTCCATAAGGGCTTTCGTCGCCCGCGCCCGGTCATACTTGGCGCTGCCCGCCACGTTTTCTCCCAGCGGCTGGGACAGGAGCTGGAAGTCCTGAAACACCACGGAGAAAATCTGCATATAGTCCTGATAGTTATACTTGCGGATGTCGATGCCGTTCAGGAGAATTTCTCCCTCCTGCGGGTCGTACAGGCGGCACAAAAGCTTAATAAAGGTGGTCTTGCCGCTGCCGTTTTCGCCAACGATTGCCAGCCGCTTGCCGACCTTGAACTTCATGGACACATTTTTCAGCGCCCAATCCACCCGGCCGGGGTAGCGGAAAGACACGTTGCGGAACTCCACCTCGTACTGCCGGTCGGCGCGCTTCTCCGTGGTCAGGCTGCCCTGATACATGGAGTTGGGGATATCCAGAAACCGGAAAGTGGCGTCCAGATAACCCGCGTTGGTTTTCAGATTGCCGAGCTGTGCGGTCAGCTTGAAAATGCTGTCTGCCATGGCGGTGGCCGCGCCCACATACTGGGTCACGCTGCCCACGTCAAACGCGCCGCCCCACGCCTTCAGGCAGGTGAACACGTAGACAAAGCCGGTGATCAGCGCCACGACCCCTGTACCCAGCGCGGAATAACCGCCTATGGGTCCCAGCGCAAGCTTCCCGATTTTCCCGGTGGCGCCAAAGGCCGAGTCGCCGTTCCAGTAAAACGTCACCAGATTCTGCTGGTTATACATCCGGATGTCCGCGCCCCGTCCCTTGTGTTCGCCGATAAAACCGAAGAAACTAAACAGGCGGTTGCTCAAAGTGGCCTCCTCCGCCGCACAGCTCCAGTAGGAGGTGGACTTTTCCTCAAGCCTCCCCGCCAGAATGCTGATCAGGATCATGATGCCTGCCAGAATCAGAATGAACAGAGGATTGTTCAAAGCGGTCAGCTTCCCGGCGGATTCCGGCACCGGGGAGGTGAACAGCGTAACCGTCAGCGTAATGCCGCTTAAAATGCCGATGAGGCTTTTCAGTGTGCGCTCATAAATCTCCGGAACCTGCATCAGGCCAAAGCTTGACCAGTTCTCGTTCTGGTCGATCTGCGTCCGCAGATCGTGGGTCTCCTGTTTGTCCACGTCCACATAGTCCATGGAGAAGAATTTCCGGCAGAACAGGATCCCTTTTCTGCCATAGAGGTCATTCAGCAGGGTTTCCGTCCGCTGGAACAGCACCGCCTTCGCGACGGCGCACAGTCCGGTACACAGCACCCCGGCGATGACCCAATTCCGAAGCACATCCGGTCTGCGGAGCAGCGCCAGCTCCTTCAGAATCTGGGCGGAGAAGAACACCGTCACATAGGGCAGAATTGCGCCCACGACGGTATACAGCGTCGCCGCCGGGAAAAATCTGCGGCTGACTCCGTGCAGCGCCTTTGCCGCACGGAAATGAACGGACAGAGCGTGCCTGAAACTCATTTTCTTTTTCATAATCAGAACGCCTTCCCTTCCTGATAATAGCGGCTCTGGACTTCAAAGAGCTTGGCATACGCCCCGCCCCTCGCCAGCAGCTGATCGTGGGTGCCTTCCTCGGTGATATGGCCGTCCGCCACGAAGATGATGCGGTCACAGAACCGCGTGGACGCCAGCCGGTGAGAGATGAACAGAGAGGTCTTCCCCGCCGTCATGTCCTTGTACTTCTGATAGATGTCGTTTTCCGCCAGAGGGTCGAGGGCTGCGGTGGGTTCGTCCAGCAGCAGGATAGCGCCGTCCTTGTACAGCGCCCGCGCCAGCATCAGCCGCTGGGTCTGGCCGCCGGAGAACAGCACGCCGTCTAAGTAGACCTCCCTGCCCACATGGGTGTCAAGGCCGTTTGGCAGCTTCTGAATGGTCTCCGTCAAGCCCGCCTTTTCGATGCAGTCGCAAAGCTTTTTCGTGTCGATATTCTCATTGGTCTGGGCAATATTCTCCGCCACGGTCACGTCCAGAATGGAGAATTCCTGAAATACGGCGCTGAACAGCCCGTAGTATTCCCGGCGGTTAAAGTCCCTTACATCCACGCCGTTCAGCAGCACCCGCCCCTCGGTGGGATCGAACAGGCCGCACAAAAGCTTTACAAGGGTGGTCTTGCCCGCGCCATTCAGTCCCACGATGGCCAGCTTTTCTCCGGGGCGAACCGTCAGGTCAAGATCGTGGATGGTATCCTCCTCGGTGCCGGGGTAGCGGAAGGACACATGCTCCAGCTTCAGTTCGTAGGCGTCCGCCTTGGGAATCGCCGTCCCACCCTCGAACCGGAACGGCTCCGGATATTCCAGAAATTCCCGCACCTGAGAAAGGTCGAGGCTTTCCTCATGCAGCTTCTCCGCCGCCTGCAAAATGCCCATGACCCATGTGGTGAAGGTGGACACCGCAGTAAAATACAGGATAAACTCCGGCACACTGAGAGAATCCCGAAGCGCCAGATGGAGGAGGTACGCGTAGGCAATGCCGTTCCGCGCCATGGTGAGCAGCGCTTCGGTGACATCCGCCAGCAGCTTGATCTTCTCGCAGCGAAGCCGGAAGTCCAGATACGCGTCGTGAACGCGGTCAAGCAGCTCGTTCAGCCAGTTTTGCAGACCGAAAATCCGGATATCCTTCGCCAGCTCCACGGATTCCGCTTTTTTCCGGATGTAGGACTTCTTCGCGTAAAACGTCTCTTCCTCATCCCGGTGCCGGAAAATCCAGTTGCTGGAATACCGGGACACCAGAAATCCCACCACGCAGGTCGCAGCAATCACCACCAGCAGCACCCAGTTCAGGCTGGACAGGATGGCAAGGTACACCAGAAAACCGCCCACGTTCTGCAGCAGTCTGGTCAGGGTCTCCCAGATGTTTTCCGTCGCTTCCCTGTTGCTCTGTGCGCTTTTGTGCGCCTTTTCCTTGAGCTTGATGAACTTCACATCCAGCGTATTGGGAAAAGAGGTCATGTTGCATTTTCTGCCGATCATGCCGACGATGCTGGAACGCACGTCCACACGGGGGTACATGTCGATCTCTCTGAAATACTCCCTCAGCCCCATGGTCAGAAACAGCGCCAGCGTAAACAGTCCGATGGTGCCCAGCAGCTCCCCCACGGGGGCATGGCGCTCTACGCAGCTTAATATCTCCGGCGCAACGTACAGCTGCGTCAGGTTGTACAGCACTTCCAGCGCCGCCATGGCGACGCAGATAAACAACACCCGTTTTCTGACCTTCCATGCGATCTTCACCATCCATCCCACGTTCTGGGCGGCGTTGTATTTTGGCTTTATTCTGTCTTTCATTTTGCCTCACCTCGTGAGCATACTCTATCACAAAAAGACGTCCCCGGAAGATTCTGGGGACGAATTGCTTATTTTGGGTGACGAACTGCATTTTCAGGGTTTCCTCAGACCTGTGGGATGAGGATTTCCGTGGTGAATGCTCCATCTTCGCTGTTGCGGCTCAGGTAGCCGTCGTAGCGGGACACGATGTCGTCTATCCGCACCAGCCCGAAGCCGTGGCCTTCGCCCTTAGAGGTTTTGAAGCCCTTGCCCACCTTACTTAGCTTCTTCGCGGCGGTGAAGTTGGTGAAGGAAATGTAGAGCTGCGTCCCCTTCATGTCCATGTACACCCGGATCATCCGCTTTTCCTCCGGCAAGGCCATGCTTGCCTCCATGGCGTTATCGAACAGGTTGCCGATGATGCAGCACAAGTCCAGCTCCGACATTTTCAGCTTCACCGGGATGTGGGCGTCCACCTGCGTCGGGATGTTCCGGGAACGCGCAAGGGAAATTTTGCTGTTGAGAATGGCGTCGGCCATAGGGTTGCCGGTTTTTACCACGGTGTCCACGGTATTGAGATCCGTGTCCAGCTCGTCCAGGTAGGCTTTCAGGGCGTCCATGTCCCCATTGGCCGCCAGTACCTTCATCATCTGGATGTGGTTGCGGTAGTCATGCCGCCAGCCCCGAATCTGCCGGTACATATTTTCCACTTCCCGGTAGTGGGTCTCGATCAGCTCCCGCTGATAGGCCGCGATGCGCTTGTCGATTTGTTTGGAAAAGAAAGACATATGCCGATCCTCCTCGGGAAGCTCTGAACAAATCGGCGAGAGCTGACGGCGAGAGATTTTTTCCCAGACGAAGGTTCCAAGAGTGGAGGAATACTTTGTGTATTTCCCACTTTTGAAACCGCACGGCTGGGGAAAAAGATCCGCTGCTCAGCCGAAGGCGATTTGTTCAGAGTTTCCCTTATGTGTGCTTGATGATCGCCCGGTTCAAGGGTTCGTAAGCGCCCCTTGGCAGGGGCAGCAGCGTGCCGTCCGACAGGCTGACCTCCGTTTTCGTGACGCGCCGGATGTACTTCAGGTTAATGATCAGGCTCCTGCCCGCGCGGAAGAACCGGTCGTCCAGTTCCTTTTCAAACTCGTTCAGGCTCCGCTTGACGGTGTACTCCGACTTTCCATGAATCGTCACATAATTCTGCCGAACGTCCAGATACCGGATGTCATAAAAGGGAATCCGTACCATTTCGCCGCCCAGCTCCAGATTCAGACACCGTTCCTCCCGCTTCCGCTTTTCCAGCGCCCGGTTCAGCACCGCGAACAGCTTTTCCCCGCTGACGGGCTTCATCAGATAGTGCAGCGCCGCCACCTCGTAGCCCTCGGCGATATAGTCGGAATACCCGGTGACGAAGACGATCTGCACCGCCTCGTTGTCTTTGCGCACCCGTTTTGCCAGACTTACGCCGTCCATAGCGCCCATTTCGATGTCCAGCAGCAGAATGTCCCAGTTTTTGTCCTCCGCGTACCGGAACAGGAAGCTCTCGGCGGAGGAAAAGGCGGTAATTTCCGCCTGATGCCCGGCCTGCGCCGCCCAATCCTTTACCAGACCGGAAACATACGTCCGATCTTCCTCCGCGTCGTCGCAGACCGCGATCCTTAATTCCATCATCCCGCCCCCTTTTTTGTCATTATATCTGTTTTTTTCGCCGCTTGCAAGGGCGAAAAGGGAAAGGAAGCATACCCAGTCCGGGTATGCTTCCAAAAAGCTCATCTCCTGTATTTTCCTTGCCCCGGTGCGGGAAGGCGGGCGGCAATTTTTTCTGCCAGCGCGTTTCCGATGAAGGCAAAGGCGGTTCCGACGATGATGGAGAAGATCACGTCGGTCGGGTAGTGGACGTACAGGTACAGCCGGGAGAACGTGACCAGCACGGCGATCACCATGGCAGGAATGCCCATCCGCTTGTCGTAGATCATCAGCGGTATCGCCGCCTCAAAGGAGGCGATGGTATGTCCCGACGGGAAGGAGTAATCGTGCTGAGCGTCGATCAGCAGCTTGATGGTAATTCCGAAATTCTCATACTGAAAATCATACGGTCGCGGCCGCGCCACAAGGGGTTTCAGCGTCACGTTACAGATCAGCACACCCATTACAAGGGCGATGCCCATGGCGATGCCGGTTTTCCGCGTCTTGGGGAATACCAGCATCAGTACCGCCCATGCGATCCAGAAGATGCCGCCCTCCCCGAACAGGGTCACGATGGGCATGACGGCATCCAGAAAGCCGCACTGCAAGTGCGCCTGAATCCAGTCCAGAATCGGCAGGTCAAAGCTGACCGCCAGTTGGTTCAGTAATGCCAGCATATTAGCCTCCTTCTGTCGCGTCGGTGCCGGACGGCGCCTCGAACAGAGCGTACAGCGTCATCGGCTCCAGCGTGGTGCCGTTGGGGATGTTCACATGGCCGTTTTCATCCGGGTCGAAGACCATGGTGTAGGTGGTGCCGTTGTCGTACTTGTCGATGCGGTACCAGCCGATGAACACCTTGCCCTCAGGGGCGGAGACCAGGGGGGTATCCAGCTCCGTGGCGTCGGTCTTGACGAAGTCGCTGCTGAGAACCGTGTCGCCGTTCATGAAGGTCAGGCGCACCTTGCCCACCGGCGCGTTGACATCCGCGTTGGTGGCCTCATAGGCCAGCCACTTGCCGGTGTCCTGCTTCCGGAAGAACAACGTCTGATCGTAGTCGTAATCCTTGGTGGTGCCGTCGGTACGGGTGACGTTCAGGGTCAGCGCCACACGGGCGGAGAACAGGTCGTCGCTGTAGCGGGCGTAATCGGAAACCTCTTCCTTGGTAAATCGGTAGCCGTTATTGCCCTGCATCCACAGGTTGCCGCTCAGGTTGGTGATGACGCTGTAGGCCTCGGAGGAGGTGTCAAAGTACTTGGCAATGTCCGCCCTGGACGCCTTCTCGATCATGAACAGGCAGTAGGTCTTCGCCGCGTTCAGCGCCGCTTCCTTCTCGTCGTCGGAGATGGTGTTGGCCTGGGTCTGCTCGGTGAAGGTGTGGGTCTCGGCGTCGTAGCTGACCTCCATGGCCTTGCCCGACTCATCGAAGATGGTGACGGTGGGAGTAGCCATCAGGTCGGAGATTTCCTGGGTGCAGATGCTCACGCCGGTGATGCCGATGGGCAGCCGTTCCGCCGCCGCAGTGGTGGCGATCTGAATCACGTGGCTGTCGTCCAGGGGAACACCGTTAACCTCGACGGTGTGGCCGTCGGTATTCTTGATATAGAAGGTCTCGCTCCGGTCGAAGAACAGCTCAACGCCGCTCAGCTCCCAGTCGGGAATGTCGGTGATGGCAGCCGTCTGACCGGACAGGGTGAAGGAAGCGATCTTCTCATCCCCCAGAAGGACAAAATACTTCTTATCGCCGGAAAGGCCCGCGGAGGTCTCCTTGAAGGTCAGCGTCGCATCACCCACCTTGTTTTCCATATAGGAGACGAACTGCTCCTTGCCCTCGTAGGGGGTGTCCTCTATCCCGGCGGCGTCATACAGCGCGCCCCAATCGGGGCGAGAAAACAGCTGGTCAAAGACCTCCTGACTTTTGGTGGTGGGCTGGGCTGCCTGATAGTCCGCCAGCCAGCCCTGAAGCCACTGAAGGCCAAAGAACGTGGCCACAAAGAACACCAGAATGAACATGAAATACAGGGTGTAGAAGATCACGCCGCCCAGCCGGGGGCCTTTGCGGCGCTTTTCCGGCATGGTCTGGGCTGCCTGCGGCCGCTTTCCATTGGGCTGACGGGCGGCCGTCGGCTGGCTCTGCCGCGCACTTTGCTGACGGGCGGGCTGCTGAGGCCGGATGGGTGCCGCCTTGGGCGGGTTCTCCCGCACCGGCTGGCGCTGGGGCTGCTCCCGGGAAGACTCGCTGTTGCGCTGGGCGAGCAACTCGGAAACATCCACCGTGGTTCTCTTATTTTTAGAATCGAATTTTCCTTGATACATGGTTTCCCTCACTTCCTTACGGCGCGACCATCCAGAAGGTCGGCATCTTTCTGGGGCGCTCCTGCAGCAGGGAATAGCTGTTAATCACCTGCACGGTACCGGCTTCGCCGAACAGGCCGTAGGTATCCCGGTAGACCATGATACTGGACGAGCCGCCGTCCATGTTGCAGGCGTTCACGACGCCGTACTCGATCATGATGTCGATGACGTCCTTATAGGTGCCGCCTGCGGAACCGGCCTGACGGCCGTCAATGCACACGAACACCACGGCGCCGTCCTTCCGCTGACCGATGGCGGTACGGGGGTTCCAGCCGGAGTTGGAGTTGTAGGCTTCCTGGTTGATTTCCCCGTTCATGATGAGGACGGGGCCGAAGCAGCAGCCATCCCGGATGTTCAGCTCCTCCGCCTGAGCCTTGCTCAGATTGTCCTGAGCGACCACAAGGATGTTGTCCTTGTTGAAGCCCGCGAAGCCCTTGATGCCGTTGGGGGGAGAGCCGGTCGTCCACTTGCAGACGCCCTTGGAGTAAACCAGTCCCTCCGGCACGGAGCCGACAGCAGGATCAGAGGTACCGTTGTCAAAGAACGCGCCTGCGTTGACACCGGCAATGGCGCCGTCGGTCTCGATCTGGTCGTCGATGCGGGTGCCGGGAATGGAGGTGGAGAAATTCTCCGTAGAGGTACCCAGGTAGACCTTGCTGGGGTCACGGACGATCATGATATGGGCGTTATAGGTGTCGCCGGAGTGGGATTCAAAGCGGATACCGTCGGGGGAATTTGCCCACTCGTCGGTGCCGGCAGAAATCGCCGTGTCCTTGTTGATGACGATTTCCGACGCGTTGGAGAACTCGTCCTTCAGGTTGGAGTCGTCCCGTGCGCGGATGGAATCCAGGGTCTGTGCGTCCATGAACAGGCCGGGAATCCACTTGGTTCCGCTGGGCTCCAGCAGCGTCATGGTCAAAATATCCCGGGCTGCGGGGGACGGGCCATTGAAGATCAGGTTCGCCGCCAGACACGCCGCCACCAGAATCAGGGCGATCACGGTAAACAGCACCAGGAAAAACCGCCGGACGATCCGTCCGAACAGGCCGCTGCCCTTCTTCTTTTTCTTCTTGGGCGGCCTGGAAGCCCCGCCCCGCTGGGAAGGAACGGGATCATAATCGGGCATTGTGTTACGTTTGCTCATTTTTTCTCAACCTCGGGTTCATTTTGTTTCTGGGGCGCGAACACCCAGCGCTGCTGAATCATATAGCCGATGATGTAAAGCAGAATCATCACGACCACGTAAATCAGCGTGTGCAGCACGCCGGCGGGCTTTACGTGGAAAAGCACATACGCGCCGTCGGTCAGCAGAATTTGCAGCAGCATCTGGGGGACCGCCAGACAGTAGTAGCGAAGTAAGGTCTTACCGGTGTCCGCGTTGGTCTTGAACACCAGCTTCTTATTGAGGAAGAAGTTCAGCAGAGACGAGATCACTCTCGCGCCCGCGCCTGCCGCGGCGGTGAGGGCGAAGCCCTCCAGCGCCTTTTTAAGCAGAGCGGTGAACAGGGTGAACAAGCCGGTGTCCACTGCGGCGCAGACGATGGAATTCACCGTATACCGGAAGAAATGCGCCAGAATCAGCTTGTATATCCGCCAGGAATCCACAAAGGTGCGGAAATGGGAGCTTTTGTTCTCCTCAATGTACACGGTGCGGATCTTGTTCTCCTCGAAGGGGATGGCCTTTTCCTTGAACGCCAGAAGCATATTGGTCTCGTACTCAAACCGGTCTCCCGCCACGTCCACCAGCTCCTCCACTGCCTCCCGGGGCAGCGCCCGCAGGCCGGTCTGGGTGTCGGAAATGGTCATGCCCACGAAAGTCTTGAACACCAGCGACGTGGTGTGGTTGCCGAACCGGCTGCGATTCGGCACGTGGTCCAGCGTAAAGTCCCGGCAGCCCAGAATGCAGTGCCCGGTCTCCAGCATTTTCTCGCAGCACGCCCGGGTATCCTCGGGGTGGTGCTGGTTGTCGCCGTCCACCGTCACGACGCCGGCGCCTTCGGGACAGTTGTCCAGAAACCACCGGAAAGCGGTCTTCAAAGCCGCGCCCTTCCCCCGGTTCACCTCATGATGGAGCAGATGAATTTCGGGATGAGCCGCGGCGGCGTCCGTGAAATAATGTAAATTTTCCTGCTTGCTTCCGTCGTTGACCAGAATGATGTTGGAAAAGCCGTATTCCAGCAGGCCGTCGATGACGGCGTTCAGCTTCTCGTCCGGGTCCAAAGAAGGCAGGACGACAGAAATTTTCGATAGATCTTGCATCTCTTTTGCCTTTCTAGGGTGTATCTGAAAACTGGCGAAATGACCAGCAGCGAGGGATTTTTGTCCTGAGCAAGCCATTTTTCCGCAGGAATGCTTGCTGCATTTCAAGGGAAAATGGCGCGGCACAGGGCAAAAAGAGCCGCTGATTGGGCGTTTTGACATTTTTCAGATACACTCTTACGTGCGCGCCCGTGTTCTTGGCGCAGATAGTCACACGAAACTCAGTATACTATAGCATATTTCTTTTCATTTGCAAAGAGTTTTCGTAAAAACTTAATAGAAAAAGTCGATTTGAACGCTTCCCCGTCCGCCGTCTGCGGCTTCGCTTGACACGTTTGCCCGGGTATGGTAGATTAGTAAGTAGAATATCCAACAAAACACCCTGTATTCCAGTGTTCCGCCCGGGAAAAACTTCCATCGGACGGCAAAAGGAGGATGTCCATGCTGCAGACGCTCACCACGCCCAGAGGCGAAACGCTTTCCGGCACGCCATGGCAGGTCTATCCCAGACCGCAGATGCGCCGGGATTCTTACATAAACCTGAACGGAGAATGGGATTTTGCCGTATCATCCGGGAAACCGGAAACATTTGATATGCGCATTCTGGTGCCCTTCTGCCCGGAGTCCCGGCTTTCCGGCATCGGGCGGCATTTTGAAGAAGGCGTGCCAATGTGGTATCGCCGACGGTTCGTCCTGCCTGACGGCTTCCGCCGGGAGCGGGTGCTGCTCCACATCGGCGCTGCCGATCAAATCGCAGAGGTGTTCGTGAACGGGCAGCACCTGTGCCGCCACGAGGGCGGCTATGCCTCCTTCTGCGTGGACATCACCGAAGCGCTGGCGGAGGAAAACGAGCTGGTCATCCGCTGCACCGACGATCTCCACGATCAGGCTTTCCCCTACGGCAAGCAGGTGACGAACCGGGGCGGCATGTGGTACACCCCCGTGTCCGGCATCTGGCAGACGGTGTGGCTGGAAAGCGTGCCGGATATCTATATAGAGAAGCTGAACATCGAAAATCACGGCGCGTCCGTGACCATCTCCACGGTTCCGCCACTGGAGGGTACAGTCAGCGTGGAGCAGCTGGGGCAGTTCCCGCTGGAACACGGGCAAGTGACCATCGCCCCGGAAAATCCCCATTTCTGGTGCCCGGACGACCCCTATCTTTACCGCTTCACTGTGGAAACGGCGCAGGATAAGGTGGAATCCTACTTTGCCATCCGGTCTCTGGAAATCAAAAAGGTAGGCGAATATCCCCGCCTGTGCCTCAACGGCAAACCTTATTTCTTCCACGGTCTGCTGGATCAGGGCTACTGGCCGGAGGGGCTGCTCACCGCCCCCGCCCCGGAAAGCTATGCCGACGATATCCTCGCCATGAAGCGTCTCGGCTTCAATACCCTGCGCAAGCACATCAAAGTCGAGCCGGAGGAATTCTACTATCAGTGCGACCGGCTGGGCATGATCGTCTGGCAGGACATGGTCAACAACGGCAGCTACAGTTATTTCCGGGACACCGTGCTTCCCACCATCGGCATTCAGAAATGGAACGACCGGCATCTTCACTTGGATGAACGAAGCCGGAATGCCTTCCGTCAGGGCGCGGCTGACGCGGTGAACCAGCTGAAAAACCACCCCTGCATCTGCTACTGGACGATCTTCAACGAGGGCTGGGGGCAGTTCGACAGCGACCGCGTCTGCGGATGGTTCCGCACGCTGGACGCTACCCGCTTCATCGACACCACCTCCGGCTGGTTCCGTGGAAAGAACACCGATGTGGACAGCCGCCACCAGTATTTCGGAAAGCTGCGTCTGGAGGGCGACGGTCTTCGCCCGCTGGTGCTATCAGAGTTCGGCGGGAAAACATGGCGGGTCGAGGGGTACATTTTCAACCCCGACAAAACCTACGGCTACGGTGCCTGCCCGACGAGAGAAGCTCTGAACGAAGCGGTAGCGGCGCTCTACCGGGAATCCATTGTCCCCGCCGTGGAAAAGGGTCTGTGCGCCGCCATCTACACCCAGGTCAGCGACGTGGAGGATGAGGTGAACGGCCTGATAACCTACGACCGCCGGGTGGTCAAGCTGGACGCGGACACCATGCTGCCCATTTCCAGAGCGCTGCAAGACGCTATGGAAAAAACAGTTGCATCTTTTGAAAAAATGGGCTAGAATATACGGGATAAAAGGAGGGATCTGAATGCAGTCAGTACCCGAAAAGGAAACCATGGACGCCATTGCGGAGCTATTCAAGGGCTTTGCCGATTCTACCCGGGTGCATATTCTGGCGCTTCTGTCCCGACAGGAGCTGTGCGTGACGGACATTGCGGAGACTGTGGACGTCAGCCAGAGCGCCATTTCCCACCAGCTTCGGATTCTGAAGCAAATGCACCTGATCAAATTCCGCCGGGAGGGGAAGAACATCCTCTACTCTCTGGCCGACGACCATGTGAAGACCATTCTGCAAATGGGTCTGGAACACGTTCTGGAGTGAAGAAGACTGAGGCAGCACTTTCATGTGCTGCCTCGATTTTTATACCTCGTAATATTCCATTCTCCCCGCGTACTCCCGGCAGAGCGATTCCATTTCCTTTTCCGCAGGGAAGCCGTTGGCCGCACCGCTGACACGTATCTTTGCGGACGCAAAAACCTGCGCCCGTGCCAGCGCATCCAGCGGGCGGTATCCCCGCGCGAAATAATGCAGGAAGCCGCTGAACAGGGCGTCCCCCGCGCCCACGGTGTTGACGATTTCCCCCACCTGCACGGCGGGCAGGGCGAAAATGCGGTTTTCCTCCCGGAGGTACATGGCCGCGCCCTCGGCTCCCCTGCCGAGAACGATAATACGGTTTCCGTAAGTGTCCCCCAGCGCCCGCAGAAAATCCCGGTAGTCTCCACGAATTCCCTCGTCGCCGAGGAACAGAATATCCGCGCAGGACATGAATTCCCGGTTGAATTCGTCGTGGATGTCCGAAAGCACATGGACATCTGTGGCCACGGTTTTGCCCAGCGTCTTCGCCTGATGCAGCAGCGGGCGATTAAAATTGATGTTGCAGGCGGCCACCACGTCAGCGTCCCGGCAAATGTCCTCCGGGAAATCGTAGGGCGTTTCCTGAATGTCCTTCAGGTCGCAGTAGATCTGCCGCTTCCCATCGCCGTCATAAAGCACCACGGAGTTGGGCGTCTCCTTCAATCTGGGTTTGACCCAGTCCGTTCCGATTCCCGCCGTGCAAAGCTGGCTCTGGATATATTCCGCCGGGAAGTCCCGCCCCGTCATGGTAAGCAGAGTCACGTCGTCCCCCAAGGTTTTCAGTGCTTTGGAAATGTTGTACGCCACGCCGGACACGGCGGTGTTCACCCCGAAAAAGGGGTAATCAATGGGGTAATAGTTCACCGGGAACTGCCGCACCCGCACGGTCGTCTCCGTGTTGATCAGCCCGGATACCAGAATGTTCGCCATATTTTCCTCCATCAAACAGGCAGAAACGCCGCGGCCACCGCAATCACAATGGCGGGCAGCAGATTCGCCACCTTCACTTTCTTCCCGAAAACCAGATTGATGCCGACGCAGAAAATCAGCACATTTCCCACCAGCGACAGGTTCGCCAGCGCCCCTTCGGTCATGACCGGCCGCATCAGTCCCGCAAGCGCCGTCATGCTCCCTTGCAGCACCGCCACGGGAATTGCGGAAAATGCCGCGCCTTTTCCCATGGAGCTGCTCATCACCATTATGATGATCAGGTCCAGCACCGCTTTGGTTGCGAGGATGGAATAATCCCCGGTCAGTCCGTCCTGAATGGAGCCGACGATGGCCATTGCCCCAATGCAGACGGTCAGGGACGCGCTGACGAAGGCATTGACGAACGTCTTGTCCTTGGCGTTCCCGGTTTTGACCTTCAGCCACTGCCCCAGCCGCTCAAACGCGCCCTCAATGTTCAGCGCTTCCCCGATCACCGCGCCGATAGCAAGGCACCCGATGATCAGCAGCGCACCGCTGCTGACGATCTTTCCGTCCTGCACCGTGAGCATACCCTCCATGGCGCCGGAAATGGCGATAAACAGCGTACCCACACCGCAGACCTTCATCAGCGTATCCTGCGTGCTCTGGCTCAGGACGCGTCCAAACAATGCCCCGCACACACCGCCTGCCAGAATCGCGGCGGTGTTGATGACCGTTCCAAGCCCAACCATGTGCTTTCCCTCTTTTTTCCCGATTTGCCCAAATTCTACTGCATTCTGCTGAAAATGTCAACCAGACGCCGGGATATTGACTTTCCATCCGGAAAACAGTATACTATTTTTTGAGGTGATACTATGACAGCATCGACGCTGAAAGGTGCGATCAAAGGCACCCTGAAAGGCATCCTGAACACAGCCGCGCCGGTTTTCAGCCGGAGATCCGCCATGGATTCTGCCAGCGCACGGGAAACGCTGCTGCGCTTCTCCCCTCCCCCCACGGGAACCGCGGCCGCCGACAACCGGCTGCTGGAGCCGGAGTGCGATTTGCAGATCGTGATCCCGGCCTATAACGTGGAAGCCTATCTTGTCCAATGCATGGACTCCGTGCTGGCGCAGGAGACAAAGTATACATACCGCGTCATTCTGGTGGACGACGGCGCGACCGACACCACCCCCGCGATTGCGGACACCTACTCCGACGACCCCCGGGTGACGGTCATTCACCAGCGGAACAAGGGACATTCCGGCGCGAGAAATACCGGGATTCTGGAAATTTTCGGCAAATACATTATGTTTGTTGATTCCGATGATTTTCTTCTGCCCGGTGCCATTGACGCCCTGTTGGATACCGCATTTGCCCACGACTGCGATCTGGTGGAGGGCGGCGCATATTACGTGTATGACCATGGGAAAGCCATCATGCACCGCTACAAATCCGACCAAAAGATATCCTCCCCTTACGCACTGCATGGACAACCTTGGGGAAAAGTTTACCGAGGCGCACTATTTGAACACCTCTGCTTCCCCGAGGGCTACTGGTACGAGGACTCCCTGCTCTCCTACCTGATTTTTCCCAACGTCAGGCAGGCTTGGGTCACGGAGCATATGGCCTACGGCTACCGCATCAACCAGGCCGGCATTGTCAAGTCCTCCCACGGCAAGCCCAAGTCCGTGGACACCTACTGGATCACGGAGGAACTGATGGCGGAACACGCCCGGGCGGGGCTTCCGGCAGACGACGCCTATTTCCGGTACATTCTGCTGCAAATCCGTCTGAACCAGCACCGCATCGCGGACCTTCCGGAGGAGATTCAGGAAAGCGTATTCGTCCTGACCTGCGACCGCTTCTGCGACACCTTCCCCGCCGATCTGGACGTTTCCGGAAATCGCACGCTGATAAAGGCTCTGCGAACCCGGGACTTTGGCATGTATAAAATGTGCTGCAAGCTTTTTTAGAAGCAGATGAAAGCCGGCAATCAATGTTCCCGAAAAAGGATTTTAGCCCCCTATCAATCATGTAAGGAGACAAGGACACTATGGAAAATTACAAGTTTTCAACACTGGAATACAAGCGCCCCGATCTGGAAGCGCACCGCACACAGCTCGCCCAATGGAAAGCCGCAGTCGGGCAGGCGGAGAGCTACGAAGCCCTGCGCAGCCTGATTTTTGAGATCGACCACGAGAGCTGCGAACTGTTCACCCAGTATTCCATCGCGCACATCCGCCACACGCTGGACACGCGGGATGAATTTTATGAAGCGGAGATCAATTATTTACAGGACACACTGCCCACGCTCAGCGGCGATGAGGTGGCGCTCAGCGAAGCCATTGCGGCCAGCCCCTTCCGGGCAGACATCGAGCAGGAATTTGGCAAACAATACTTTGTCTCCATGGACTTGCAGAAGAAGCTGTTCTGTGAAGCCAACATCCCGCTGCGTCAGCAGGAGAGCCGCCTGACCAACGAATATCAGAAGATCATGGCCACCGCCGAGATCTCCTTCGACGGCAAGACTCTGAACCTCTACGGCGTCCAGAAATACTTCGAGCATCCCGACCGCACGGTGCGTGCCGCCGCCGTCAAGGCGTACTCCAAGTTCTACGAGGACAACGAGCCGCGTCTGGAGGAGATCTGGAGCGAACTCATCCGCATCCGCAACCAGATGGGCAAAAATCTGGGCTATGAAAACTACATTCCCGTGGGCTATCTGGAGCAGGGACGCACGGACTACGGCGAAAAAGAGGTCGCATCCTTCCGGGAGCAGGTGCGCACGTTCCTCGTGCCGCTGTGCCAGAAGCTCTATGACGCGCAGGCAAAGCGTCTCGGCATCGACCATGTCATGTGGTACGACGAGAAGATGGTCTTCCCGGACGGCAACGCCGAGCCTGCGGGCGACGACGCCTTCATGGTCAGGACCGCCCAGAAGATGTACCACGAGATCAGCCCGGAAACCGGCGAATTCATTGACTTCATGATCGACCACGAGCTGATGGACCTGCAGAACAAACCGGGCAAGGCCTCCACGGGCTACATGACGAGCCTGCCCAGCCTGAAGGCGCCCTTCGTGTTCTCCTGCTTCAACCACACGATTTTCGACATGCAGGTGCTGACCCACGAGCTTGGTCACGCCTTCGCGGGCTACATGGCCATGCGCAGCCAGCCGATCGCAGACTTTTACAGCGAATCCACCGACATCGCAGAGATCCACTCCATGTCCATGGAGCAGTTCGCCTACCCCTATGCCGAGTGGTTCTTCGGCGATCAGGCGGACAAGTTCCGCTTCGCCCATTTGCAGGAGGCGCTGACCTTCGTCCCCTTCGGCGTGGCCGTGGACGAATTCCAGCACATCTGCTACGCCCATCCCGAGCTGACCCCCAAGGAACGGACATATCAGTGGCACCTGCTGGAAGAAAAGTACATGCCCTGGCGGCGCTACGAGGACGATGCCTTCATGGAGCGGGGCGGCTACTGGTATCACAAGCTGCACATCTACCTCTACCCCTTCTACTATATCAACTACACCCTCACCACCATGGGCGCGATGGAGTTCAAGAAGAAGTACGCCGAGAACAGGGACGCGGCGTGGCAGGACTATCTCAAGCTCTGCAAGACCGGCGGCAGCCGCAGCTATCTCGAGACGCTGCGCTACGCCAATCTGGCCAATCCGTTCGAGGCAGGCTCCGTCGAGCGCGCCTGCGGCTACGCGGAGGAGCTCCTGATCAAGCAGATCGCGGAGCAGGAACAGAAAGCGTAAAAGCCTATAATAACGATCAAGCTCCCCTTGAGGCCTGCCTTGAGGGGAGCTTTTGCATGCAGAAAAACTGCGAGTCCGAAGAAGCGTGAGCCGCCCCACAATTTGAACGGATAACACTGCAGATTCTCCTGCAGTTTGCAGGATTTCCTTTTTGACCGCGATTCTGTACAATATTACCAGAGAATCAAAGAAAAGGAGGCTATTCTTATGGCATTTTCTCTCGACAGCAAGGTAAAGGACATCCTGAAGAACCCGGCGGCGGCAGCGGTGCTGGACAAATACAGCCCCGATGCTTCCAGAAATCCGCAGATGAAGCTCGTCGGCGGTCTGACGCTGCGCAAGCTTGCCAGCTTCCCGCAGTCTGCATTTCTGAAGCCCCATCTGGAGGAGCTGGACAAGGAGCTCCAGGCTATCGAATGATTTCGAAGCTGACAAACTGATTTCTACGATTCATCCCTTCAAAATGGGCGGCTTCCCCGATCGGAGAGCCGCCCATTTCATGTCCATTTTTATTTCGCTATTCTGAAAGCACTTGGCGAAAAAGTTGACTAAATTTGCGGAACAAAGATCCCGGCGTTCTGGCCGCCATCGGCGAGGATATCCACGCCGTTGACATACCCGGCTCCGGACGAGCAGAGGAAAGCGGTCAGCGCACCCATTTCATAGGGATGGCCCCAGCGTCCGGCCGGAATCAGCTCCAGCTGATTTTCTGCAGTTTCCGGTTGATTGTCGATGAGCTTCTGATGCATGGGCGTGAGATAACAGCCGGTCATAGAAGTTCGGCTCATTCCATGCCTCAAACGCATCCGTCCACTCGTCCGTCTGCGGCATGGTATAGGCAGCGACAGAGGCAAAATTGATCATCACGCCGTCCCCGGCCAGAACCGGATAAAACGCCTCAACCATATTGACTGCGCCAACTGCGTTGATTTTGATGATATTTTCCGTCCCTGTATCGCTCGGCGACACACCGGAGGTGTGGATGATCTGCTTCACGCTGCCCAGCGATGCAGCATAGTCTGCCAGTGCCTGCACCTGTGCGCGATCTGCAATGTCAGTTTTGCAAAGATCGCTCTCCACACCAAGCTCGTCCAGCTCCGCTTTTGC
>ERZ772855.301-NODE-301-length-60940-cov-6.287115_pt1 | contig 60940 bp, 52 predicted proteins | sample MGYA00511900_ERZ772855 | MGnify/ENA primary metagenome ERZ772855 (study PRJEB29015, sample SAMEA2737701) | human gut metagenome | biome: human gut; feature: human-associated habitat; material: faeces | place: China | collected 2012 ... | reverse complement strand
AAGGGCATGTAAATCAATCATCAGAGACAACAAAATCTAGAAATCACCAAAAACGTAAATGCGGCAAGGCAATTACTATAGTTCTCTGTCGGCAGAAACCGCTATGTTGTGGCTGCAAAATTTTTAGTATTCTTTGACATAATAAGCAATATGTGGTTTTGCAATAGCTTCCGGTATGGGAAGTTTGAGTCAAATATTAATAAATGCGCTCGGATGCGAGTTCGATGATAGGATACCGTTTTGTTTCGCCATGCTTGTTCTCGGCTTTGATATAGCCGCGTTCCAAGTCTTCCGGCAGATAAAACGGTATTATTTTTTCGGAAAAGGCAAGTTCCAGTTCTTCGCAGACAGAGCGGTATCTTTCCTTTTCCAAAGTAAGTAATGCGGTATCGGGATCCAGCCAAAATACAAATTCCTGATTTTGTAAACGTGAGGAGATGAGGTCGTGCAGCAGAGTGATGATCTCGTCTCCCTTTTTAGTGCCATATTTTTTACAATAAACGCGATAGGACTTGTGCTTCGCAAAGTGTATTACGACAATGCGGTATTCTTTGGGAAACTCACGCAATCAAGCCTAATAGAAATCACTGTAAAAGCTTTGTAAAACTTGCTATTATTCTCTATTTGGGCTAAAATTAGCCTTATGCGACCATGGTTTGAAAGCTGGGAGGAAATAAATGTTGTATGTTTTTATGGCGTTATATGCCGAGGCAGCACCGTTCATTGCACAGATGAAATTGAAACGTGTGAATGACAGTGGAAAATTTGTGCTTTATCAGGATGAAGCCGGGGAGGCGATATTGGCGGTTACAGGCCCGGGCAAAGTAGAAGCGGCGGTGGCGGTAAGTTATGTGTGTGCTAAATATGGGACAGACGAATCGACATTTATATTGAATATAGGAAGTGCGGCGGGAGCGCCAAACTGTTCTGATGAGCATGTGCAATCGGCCGAGCGATCAGAGCTGATCGGGCAATGGTTTATTGGAAATCAATTGGTGGATGGCGATACAAAACGTACATACTATCCGGATATTTTATATCGTCACCCATTTGCAGAAGAGGGAATTGAAACGGTCAGCATAGTGCGTAGACCCGACGAAATGAAGCAAATGATTCGTATGGATGCGTCTGTGAATGGTGGACAGAAGAGCGGATCCTCATTAAAAATCAGTTTGTGTGATATGGAGGCAGTTGGCGTATATCAGGCCGCTGTCCGATTTGTGGGACAGCACCAGATGGCTTTCTTAAAAGTAGTATCAGATGCCGGTGTTGATAAGCGTATGACGGCAGAGGATTTACAGCACTTCTTTGCGGACAGTGCAGAGAAAATATGTACGTGGATAGAAGATGTGCGTACACTTAGCCGTTCTTGGAAAGTGGAAAAGGTTGGCGCGAAAGAGCAGGAAATTTTGCAATTGCTATGTGATCAGACACATGCTTCCGTGACGATGCGTTTACAGATGGAACAATTGCTGCGATATTGTACACTGGCAAATATTCCGTACGAGGAAATGATCCGTGGCGATCTGGCAGAGCAAACGCTTTGCTGTCGTGACCGCAAAGAAGGGAAGGCGTATTTTGAACAGCTCAAAGAACGATTGTTATATCAATAACATGCAGTCGATACCTGCATGTGAGCCGACAGGGCACAATCATGATCCGATTGTCAGGGAAACGGGACAGTCGACTATGTTTTCACATATTTACGTAGAAGCCGCAGTTAGAAATCATCCGCGCACACAGAGGATATTACAACAGTTTTTGAAGGCACAGGTGATTTCCATCACACATTATAAAGATGTATTTTGCCGCAAAGGGCAGCAGGTGCATTTACAGCACGGGTCCAAAGCGCTGATCATTGCTCGCAAAGATGGACAGTTATTGTATGAGGGTGCGGAGGTGTGTCAGAGTTTTGGTAACGAATATTTTTATTATACGTCCTGCGTGATGAACTGTATTTATGATTGCGAATACTGCTATTTGAAAGGAATGTATCCAAGCGGTAATTTGGTGATATTTATAAATATTGAGGATATTTTCGCGGAATTGGAAACGTTGCTTGCTAAGCATCCGGTGTATTTATGTGTTTCGTACGATACGGATTTGCTGGCACTTGAAAATATTGCCGGTTTTGTGAAAAAATGGGCAGAGTTTACGGTGGAGCATCCGAAGCTTCGGATTGAAATTCGTACAAAGTGTGCACGGACAGATTTGTGGAAGGAGCTGCCGGTCTGTGATCGAGTGATCTATGCGTTTACGTTATCACCGGAAGAAATCACCGCCTGTTATGAGCACGGCACGCCGACGTTAGCTGCACGCGTTGCAAGTGTAAAATTGGCGGGCAAAATGGGTCATCCGGTGCGGTTGTGCTTTGATCCGATGATCTATTATCCACATTATAAAGAAGTGTATCGCAGGATGCTTGGTGAAGTATTTGCGCAAATAGATACAGATCATATTGTAGATGTCAGTATGGGATCGTTTCGTATCTCCAAAGATTATCTCAAAAATATGCGACGTCATGATGTGCTTTCGCCGGTGGTACAGTTTCCTTATGAAAATATAGACGGTGTGTACCAATATCCGGACAAGCTTCGACAGGAAATGGAAAGATTTTTGCATAAAGAGTTGTGTAAATACGTGGAAGAAGAGCATATTTTTTGCTGGGATCAGATATAAACGGAAAGGATGAAAAGATATGTATACATTTGACAGCAGAGTTCGTTATAGCGAGACGGATGAGAACGGAAATTTGTCGTTGGAAAGCTTGATTGATTATATGCAGGATTGTACCAATTTTCAGTCGGAGGATTTGGGAGTTGGCTTAGAGTACCATCGACAAAAGAATATAATGTGGGTGCTTAATTTTTGGCAGATCGTGATCGATGAATATCCGGCGATGGGTGAGAATATTACGGTGGGAACGCAGGCTTTTGGCTTTGAAAAGATGTTTGGTCATCGTAATTTTTTGATAACGCATCAGGGGGAGCCGGAGCATCGTATCGCAATTGCCAATTCTTTGTGGGTGCTGATGGATCTGAAAAAGGGGCGTCCGATGATCGTAACGCCGGAAATTGGGGATGTATATGGTATACATGAACCACTCCCGATGGATTATGCATCACGTAAGATTAAAGTGCCAAAAGATGGCGGAAAAGAGTGTGACCCGTTTTTGGTACAGGAGTATCATTTAGATACGAATCACCATATGAACAATGGGCAGTATGTGCGTATGGCACGTGCGGCTTTGGAACGGGAGATCACGGTGCGAGAGCTGCGTGTCGAATACCGCAAACAGGCGATGCTTGGAGATCAGATCACGCCGGTGATCTATGAGACAGAGGAATACTGTATGGTGTCATTGAATGGCGAGGACGGGAAACCTTATGCAGTTGTGCAGCTTTTTGAACGGTAAAAAGATAAGGCACAGCGACGAGAAAAACGATAAAGCGCAGTGATGAGAAAAATGATAAGGCGCAGCGATGAGAAATATGGAGGCATACGAATGAAGGAATGGAAATGTGGTATTCGGGATGGAATCCCGATTGCTTTAGGATATGTGTCGGTGAGTTTTACCTTTGGACTGATGGCAGTACAGGCAGGACTTAGCTGGTGGCAGGCAGTATTGATCTCGCTGTTGAATGTAACGTCGGCGGGACAGTTTATGGGATTAGATATTATGGTAGCAGGGGGTGCTTATGTAGAAATGGCATTGGCACAGCTTGTCATCAATTTGCGTTATGCGTTAATGTCCATTTCGCTATCCCAAAAAGTGGACAGTAATTTTAAGACGGGAAGCAGATTGTTTTATGGATTTTTTATGACCGACGAAATATTTGGTGTGGCAGCAAGCAGAAAAGGTGAAGTACACCGCAGCTATTTTGGAGGACTCGTCACATTGCCGGTGATCGGCTGGGTGTTTGGAACGTTTGCCGGGGCAGTGTTAGGTGGCGTGCTGCCTCCTCTATTGCAGTCGGCGATGGGAATTGCTATTTACGGAATGTTTTTGGCGATCATCATCCCACAGGCGAGAGATGATCTGCGTTATTTGCGAGTTATTGTGATCGCGGTAGTGCTTAGCTGCTGTTTCCGATATATGCCGGTGTTTGATCAGGTGTCTTCCGGATTTGCAATTATAATTTGTGCGGTAGTGGCATCTGCAATAGGTGCTGTTTTGTATCCGATCGATGAGGAAGGAGGCGAGGAAGCATGAGAGATATTCCAATGCATTATTTTTGGATGTCATTGCTCGTGATGGCAGGAGTTACTTATTTGATCCGTGCAGTTCCATTTACATTGTGCCGTAAAAAAGTAGAGAATCGTTTTGTGAAGTCTTTCCTCGCATACGTTCCTTATGCGGTGCTGGGGGCAATGACATTTCCGGCTATTATTTATTCAGCGGATAAGATTGCAGCCGGTGTGGCAGGTACGGTTGTGGCGCTAATCATGGCATATCGGCGAAGAAGTCTGCTTACCGTAGCGCTGGCGGCGTGTGCGGCGGCGTTCTTGGTGCTGCTCATTGTGTGATATGAAAGAACCTGTGCCGGAATACAGCAATTAGTACGATGATGCCTATTAAGATTCCTGCTGCAATGACATAAAGGAGAGTATAGGATTTTCGGTAGGGAAGGGCTATACTTCCAACGGTATTAGAATCAGAATTTTTGACACTGCTTTCATCAAACATTGAGTTCATGATCTTTATAAATTTATCAACTCGGTAGCACTTACCGGTTTCTATTTTATATTTGCCAGCATCAGCATTTAGTGCCTCGGGATTTTCTGGATACGGAATGATGTAGCTGGCATTATTGCATTTGATATATACCATGTCTAAAGCGTATAAAATATTATTCAAAAATGTTATATCTTTAATTTTTGTGTTTTTGTTCAAATTTTTAGTTAGAATCGAGATGATTTCATCTTCTTTTGGCGGCCAAATTGCTTTTCCCTGATCGTTATCTGTTTCTGATACCCATTCAAAAGAGTTTGCTTTTGGTGCCAAAGATGCTACACCATGTTCGCCATTAGCGGTTTTATAGGGGACTTGCCATCCATAGGAACTCAAAATTATTTTATCAAAATTTTTATTTTGTTTATAGTATTCGGATATTAAAAAATATTCTGTAGATGACAGCGTATATGCTTTGCTATATTGATATTCTTCTCGTCCGAGGCAAGTTTCTGCGTCTGAAATGGTCTCTGTTTTGGAACTTCCTTCTTGATTGGCCTTTTTTTCTTTTTCTAGTACAATTTTAATTTTATTCAAATCGTTTCTTTGCGCCTTTTTCTTGTTTGCAAAAATATTCTTTACTTGTTGCCGGATGGATTCGCTGGCAGAAACAGGTACACTGCTATTTAATACAAATAGTGATATCACTAATATAAAACATAATCTTTTCATGACTTGTACATTCCTTTCCTAATAACTTTTCACGCATTATATTGTGGCAGCAAAGTTACTTTAGAACAATTTTCTTCAAATTCCTCTTAAATTATATTACCACCTTTTCGGAAAAAACCGCCATGGAAGTTTGAACGGTGTATGTATTTTTCGTGTGCTCTCCGCATAAGATGAAACAGACTTATCCAGTGGGAGGACGACGAGATGGATGACAAGATAGAGGAGATACTCGCGCAGTATCCGGTACAGATTGAGAGCAGAAAAAGAATTCGTGGGGCAATTCTGCTGGAGACCAGAGAAGGGCAGTATTTGTTGCGAGAATATAATGGCTCTGCCAGCCGCCTTGAGCGAGAAGAACGCATCAAGGAGAGTTTGATGAGTCATGGTTATCGTAAAGTGGACAAAGCGCTGGCCAATAAACAAGGGGAACTGTTGACACGTGATGGTTCGGGAAATATTTGGCTTATGAAGCGTTGGTTTGCCGGGAGGGAGTGCGATCTAAAGGATGCTAAACAGGTGTGCAGAGCAATGTCTCATTTGGCGATTCTGCATTTATGGATGAGTGAGCAGCAGGAGGATATTCGCACACAGCAAACCGAAAATGCGGAGGAATTGACATCTAGCGGCAGGGAAACGGATCTTGGCGGGGAGGAATTGCAGGCGGCAGAAGTGACAGCGTTTACACCGATTGATTTTTTTGGACGACGCAATCGGGAATTAAAACGTGTACATACATATATTCGCAAAAAAAGAAGAAAGAATGAAATGGAACTTGCGCTTTTAGATGCATTTGCCCATTATTATGAGCAGGGCTGCGAGGCAGAGCAGTTGGAGACTGCAGAGCATAACTATGATTATTTGCAGCGGGAAGCGGCAGAACAAGGCAAGCTGATGCATGGAAGCTATAATTATCACAATATTGTATTTCAAGGACGGGAGGTGGTCACCTCCAACTTTGAGAACGCCAAAGTGGGTATACAGATTATGGATTTATATGGTTTCCTGCGCAAAACTATGGAGAAGAATGGATGGAAACAGGATTTGGGACGCCGCATGATCGCCTCTTATGAGGAAAAACGTTTGCTGTCGGAGGAGGAGAGGCATTTGTTGTATACGCTTCTTCTATATCCGGAGAAGTATTGGAAACAGTGTAACTTCTATTATAATGGGAAGAAATCATGGATGTCGTCGAAAAGTTATGAGAAACTGTTGCGCATACGCGGGCAGGAAGAGGGGCGGATTCAGTTTCTGGAAATGATAAAAGACGTTTTATTTTAATGCTCATTTTGTCTGTGCTCTTTGAGGAGATTTTTTCTGTGATGCGACAGAATAAGGAATATTATAGACATAAACACGAGCAATATTCCAACGGCTGCAAAGAAGAGTTGCAGAGAAACGCAGCAATGTTTTTGAATGATGTGCCCTTGGGCAATTCATGCTCAATATAGGTTCGATTTTCCAAGGTGAGGTGCTTCTGATTGCCTGGTATATATTTGCTCATGCTAAATCTCCTTCTACTGCTGTCAGAAGGGACTATAACCATAGCATAATTATATGAGAGAGTAAATATCTACTGTGCGAAGGTAAACTCCACACCACCATGGAGGAGTGGTGCTTAAAATTTTATTTTAGGATTGTAAGATTATTTTGAATAGGCGTTGACACACACACACACACATATATATAATATTTGCTGTCGAGTTCGCAAGATATAGTGTTTACTATTAATGGAAGATGAAAAGGTTAGCAAAATCAAAATACAAACAAGAGCTGTAGCTTACAGTAGTTCTCTCCATAGGGTGCGACGCTGTTTGAAAGCTTAGCAAGCACACTTGGTGTATGGACGGTTGGTACAAGATACAATAACTGTCATACAATTTTGCGCTGTTTAATGAGGTGAATATTTATTAAAAAACACTAATTTAGGGCTTGATATTATAGAAAGGATCAGAAAAGAGGATTAAGATGGGAAAAGGGTTAAAAGTATTAGTATACATAATTACATTTTTAGTGATAATTTCAATGGTTAGTCTTATTTTAATGCAATTTCAATTATTTCCAAGAGGAAATTGGAATTTTGTTGTAACTGCAATGTTATCCATTGCTTTTATTTTGCTGGTAATTGTATTGGCGTTTCGCAGAAAATAAGGTGAGGACTTTTATTTTGGGCATCTCTGTGGTAATATAGACATTGCGGGTAAAATTGGATGGAGTGATTATCATGCTTAACGGTCTATACATCACAGGCCGTGAGTGCATGGAAGATTGCGTAAAAAGAAACACAGATGGAGGAGCAATTGAAGAACAGTAAGAAAATATTGCTTTTGATGATGTGTTTGCTGTGTGTATGCATGCTGACAGCGTGTACCGTGAAACATCGTCGACAGCGTAATAGTGTTTCTGCGACAGGATCGCCGGTGAACACGAAGACGTTGACCGGAGTGGTGACCGGACAGGATGTAGAGAAACAGAATATTACCGTGCGAGAGCTTGATAGCAATCTGGAATCGGTACTGTATTACGACTCTACCGCAGCGGTTACGAACAAATTTGGAGAGACGATCACGGCAGAGCAAATAACAACGGGCGAGATTTTGGAGTTGGCATATCGTACTTCAGATACACTGCTGGTGTCGGCGGCGGTACCGGAGGATGTATGGGAGTATGACGAAGTGGATTCCTTTTCTTTTCGGGCAGAAGAGAATATGATGCGTTTTGCCGATAAAAAATATCAATACTCAGCCAATACGTATATTTCATCGTCCGGGCAGCAGATTGCACTTGCAGAGCTTAATCAAGAAGATACGTTGACGGTGCGGGGCGTAGGCATACATGTCTATTCTATTACACGAACAGCGGGGCATGGTTATGTTCGACTGACCGGATATGAGGACTTTACAGGCGGCATGGTTGAGGTTGGTAACCGTATTATTCTGCCGATCGCAGATAATATGTTGATCACGGCACCGGCAGGCATTTACCGAGTAACTTTGTGCAAGGGAGTGTCGATTGCCAGCAAGACAGCGACAGTGCAGCAGGATCAGACGGTAACCGTTGATTTTTCGGATTATGTGTCTACGGCGAAAGATATTGGAACGGTTACGTTTGATATCGAGCCGGAAGGGGCAGACTTGACGATCAACGGGACAACGGTTGACTATTCACAGCCGGTTGCATTAAACTATGGAGAGTATAAGATCACAGTTGCCATGACAGGGTACGAAACCTATAGTGGTACGCTGGATGTTGAAGATGCATCGGTACCGGTGCATATTGATCTGATCGAGGAGCAAGCGACGGTAAATAACAGTGCGACAGCGACACCTGCGGCAAGTGCGGCGGGAGATAACAACAGCCCTTCAGGCTCGACAACGAGCGATTCGTCACGCAGTTCATCGACAGACAGCAGTGCGGCGTCCAAGAAAGTGGACAGTTCGCATACGATCACGGTAACGGCACCGCGAGGTGTTGAAGTATATTTAGATAATGTGTATAAAGGGTTGGCACCATGCAAATTCAAGAAGGTGATAGGCTCGCAGACAGTAACTTTGAGCCAGACCGGGTATGTGACGAAAAGTTATTCGATTGATATTTTGGATGATGATGAGGATGTCACGTTGAAGTTTGCAGACTTGGTGAAAGAAACCAGTAGTCGATAAGGGTAGGGAAAGGAACAGGTAAGAACAAGGCACAAGCAGGAGGATGTAAGCAATGGATTACAAGAAGATTTATGAAGCATGGTTGGCAAATCCTTATTTTGATGAGGAGACAAAGGCTGAGCTAAAAGCAATCGCAAACGATGATGGAGAGATCAAGGAGCGTTTTTACAAGGATCTTGAGTTTGGTACTGCCGGACTTCGTGGAGTGATCGGTGCAGGCACGAATCGCATGAATATTTATACGGTGCGTAAAGCAACGCAGGGGCTTGCAAACTATATCAACAAAGCAGGTAAGGCAGCACAGGGTGTTGCAATTGCTTTTGATTCTCGTCATATGTCACCGGAATTTGCAGATGAGGCGGCACTTTGCCTGGCAGCAAATGGAATTAAGGCGTATGTGTTTGAATCTCTTCGTCCAACACCAGAGCTTTCCTATGCAGTGCGTGAATTGAAGTGTGTTGCCGGTATCAACATTACAGCAAGTCATAATCCGCCAGAGTATAATGGTTACAAGGTATATTGGGAAGATGGTGCACAGATCACACCACCTCATGATACAGGAATTATGGATGAAGTTAAGGCTGTTACAGATTATGCGACAGTAAAGACGATGGACAAGTCCGATGCAGTGGCAAAGGGATTGTACGAGCAGATCGGTGCTGCTATCGACGACAAATATATTGAAGAGTTAAAGAAACAGGTTATTCATTGGGATAGCATCAAAGAGGTCGGTAAAGATCTTAAGATCGTATATACACCACTTCATGGAACCGGTAATATCCCGGCAAGACGTGTATTGAAAGAGATTGGTTTTGAGAATGTATATGTTGTTCCGGAGCAGGAACTTCCGGATGGAGATTTCCCAACGGTAAGTTATCCAAATCCAGAGGCAGCAGAAGCATTTGAACTTGCACTGAAACTGGCGAAAGAGAAAGATGCAGATCTTGTATTGGCAACTGATCCGGATGCAGACCGTTTGGGCGTTTATGTTAAGGATACCAAGAGCGGAGAGTACATTACTCTGACCGGTAATATGTCAGGCTGCCTGCTTGCAGATTATGAGATCTCTCAGAAGAAGGAGACAAAGGGTCTTCCTGCAGATGGCAAATTGATCAAAACGATCGTTACTTCGAATCTTGCGGATGCGATCGCAGAATACTATGGCGTTGGTTTGATCGAAGTATTGACCGGATTTAAATATATCGGACAGCAGATCCTCGGTTTTGAGACAACCGGTAAAGGTGAGTATCTGTTTGGTTTTGAGGAAAGCTATGGCTGCCTGATCGGAACGCATGCGCGTGACAAAGATGCGATCGTTGCTACGATGGCTCTTTGCGAGGCTGCAGCATATTATAAGACCAAAAATATGACTTTGTGGGATGCAATGCTTGCCATGTATGAGCGTTACGGATACTACAAAGACGGTGTGAAGGCTGTGACAATGAAGGGTATCGAAGGACTGGAGAAGATTCAGGAGATCATGAATGAACTTCGCACGAATCCACCAAAAGAGTTCTGTGGATACAAGGTAGAGTCTTTCCGTGATTATCAGGCAGATACGATCACAGACATTGCGAGCGGAGAGGTTAAGCCTACCGGCCTGCCAAAGTCGAATGTACTGTATTTTGATATGAGCGACAAGGTATGGATGTGTGTACGTCCATCCGGTACAGAACCAAAGATCAAGTTCTACTTTGGTGTAGTTGGAGAGTCTCTGGAAGATGCAGACAAGAAGTCGGAAGAGATGGCAAAAGCAGTAGATGCATTAGTGGCTTCTCTGTAAAAATGTAAGAATTAAGGAATACAAATGCCTCCTGACGCATATAATCACAAGGGTATGTATTACGTGATGATATGCAAAGGAGGTATTTTTTGTGTCGGGAATTGTCAGTATTCACAACCGTTTGTATACATATTATGACTTAGAGCGTGATCTGCAGGAGCTTGCCATTTGCTATCCGGATTCCACGGAATTGACTTCGCTTGGTCAAACATTAGATCATCGGCAGATATATTGCTTGCGGATACATGGAACAAAAGGTTTCACAAAGCATGCCGTGGTAATTCAGGCGGCAATGCATGCAAGGGAGTGGAAAAATGCGCAGCTCTTGATGATGATGGCAGAACGTTTTCTTCGCTGTTATGGGGAGGATATTCTTTGGGAGGGGATTCCATATCGGCAATTGCTGCGGCATTATGATGTCTATATATTGCCGATGGTCAATCCGGATGGCGTTCAGATCAGCCAATTTGGCTCCGAAGGCATTATCGATCCGGTGCTTCGGCAGGAATTACAGGAAAAGATCGCGACACAGAGAGAGGCAAGACGCTGGAAAGGAAATGCGAAGGGAGTTGATCTCAACCGTATTTTTACGGAAGAAGCGTTAGATCAGCCGGAAAGTATCGTGCTGCGTGATCTTGTCAACGCAGTATCACCGCAGTTGACAATAAATTATCATTCTACCGGACAGGTTATTTTTTACCGACAGTTTTTTACGGCATTAGAATACATGAGCAGACGCACCGGATATCCCCTTGTGTTAGAGACCGGAAAGCCCGTTGGATCATTTGGAGATTATTTGACAGAGCAGGGTAAAAAGTGGTGTACGATCGAGACGGGAGCGTGGGAAGCACCGGTGGGACATATGCAGATCTATGCTTGGTGGATGCGTCAGAAAAGCCTGCTTCCGCTTGTTCTTGCATCGCTTTTATGCTAAAATGGAAATACTAAAATTGCCTTTGAATGACCGATGGTCATTCCCGGGAAAATACAAATTATGGGGGAAGACGTATGCAGGAAAAAATGGATCAGTGGATCAACTGGGTGGAGTATGATGAGCTGCTAGCCGGTCATCATAATGCACCGCATAATTTATTGGGTTTACATGAATTTGGCAAAGGACAGGTGTTTACGGTATATCGTCCGGAAGCGCAGAAGATTACTGTGACGGACAAGAATGGCAAGCACGCATTAGAACTGGAAGAGATACAGGAAGGCAGTGGATTTTTTGGAAAATACGTGCCGGATCATAAGTACAAAAAACCGTATCTTTTACATATTCAATATGGAGAAAATGATATTGTAACGACAGCGGATCCATATTCATTCGATCCGCAGCTTTCGAATGATGATCTGTATTTATTTGCGGAGGGAAATCACTATAATATTTATGAAAAATTAGGCGCACATCCTCGGACGATCGATGGCGTAAAGGGTGTGTATTTTGCCGTTTGGGCACCACATGCAAGAGCGGTCAGTGTTGTGGGCGATTTTAATATGTGGGATGGCAGACTGCATTTGATGCGTACGTTAAATGTGTCCGGTATTTATGAGATTTTTATTCCGGGTGTAAAGACCGGGGCTGTGTATAAATACCAGATCTTAACTCGTACCGGAGAGATCTTGATGAAGTCAGATCCGTACGCTAACTGTGCTGAGTTGCGTCCAAATAACGCATCTGTTGTGGCAGATCTGAATGTATATCATTGGAATGATCACCGCTGGATGCATGACCGTGCCAAGGAGACCAGACAGTCTCTGGGGCAGAAGCCGATGGCAATCTATGAGATGCATTTGGGTTCTTGGAGAAAACGTGTGGAAGATGATGATAATGGATTCTTCTCCTATCGAGAGCTTGCGCCAATGATCGCGAAGTATGTCCATGAAATGGGATATACACATGTTGAATTAATGGGTATTGCAGAGCATCCGTTTGACGGCTCTTGGGGATATCAGGTGACGGGATATTATGCTCCGACCAGACGATATGGCAATCCGGATGATTTTATGTATTTTGTAGATTATATGCATGACAAGGGGATTGGCGTGATCTTGGACTGGGTACCGGCACATTTCCCGAAAGATGCGTACGGACTTGGTATGTTTGACGGACAGCCATTGTATGAGCATCCGGATCCAAGACGTGGAGAACATCCGCATTGGGGTACATATATCTTTAATTACAATAAGCGTGAGGTCAGCAATTTCCTGCTTGCCAATGGTTTGTTTTGGATGAAAAAGTTCCATGTAGATGGACTGCGAGTAGATGCTGTAGCGTCTATGCTGTATTTGGATTACGGTAAAGATGATGGCGAGTGGCTGCCAAACGAAGATGGCGGTAATGAAAATTACGATGCGATCAACTTATTCCGTCATATGAACAGCGAATTTGAGAAGCAGGTACCGGGCTGCATGATCATTGCCGAAGAGTCTACAGCTTGGCCAAAAGTCAGTACAAGTGTGCGCGATGGAGGTCTTGGATTTACATTCAAATGGAATATGGGCTGGATGAATGATTTCTTGGAATATATGCATATGGATCCATTGTTCCGTTCCGGTAATCATGGTAAGCTGACATTTAGTATGGACTATGCGTATAGTGAGAATTTTATTCAGGTATTGTCGCATGATGAGGTTGTTCATGGTAAGGGATCCATGATCAACAAAATGCCGGGAGAATTGGATGACCAGTTTGCTAACCTGAGAGCAGCATATGGCTTCATGTATGGACATCCCGGTAAGAAGTTATTGTTTATGGGACAAGAATTTGCACAATATCGCGAGTGGAGCGAAAGCCGCAGTTTGGATTGGTATTTGCTTGGTGAAGAGCGCAACAAACAGATGCAGGCTTATGTGAAAGCATTGAATGCACTGTATCGCAAAAATGAAGCGCTGTATGTGAATGATTATGACATTATGGGCTTTGAGTGGATGAGCTGTCTGAATGCAGATCAGAGTACGGTATCTTTCGTGCGCCGAGGTAAAACGACGAAGAAACAGCTTCTCTTTGTATGTAACTTTACTCCGGTGAAAAGAGAAGATTTCCGGGTAGGTGTTCCATGCAGCGGAGAGTATTCGTTGATCCTGACGTCGGATGATAAAGCATATGGTGGAACCGGAGTGCGCAATGCGAAGAAGGTGACAGCGGACAAGATTACTTTTGATGGAAGAGACTATTCGATCAAAATGACACTGCCTCCATTATCTGTTACAGTATATCAATTTGATTATAAGTAAGAAGTGTGCTATGATAACACAGTATGCGTAGCTGTCAGTGGCTGGTATATAGAATGAACAGATGGAGGAATTAAGATGGATTACACATGGAATGTAATGCCGGTATACGGTGTATCAACATGGGTCATAGTAATGCTTGTTGTTATTGTGCTGTTGATTGCGGCGTTGGTTGCGTTAAGTATTTATGGTAAGAAACTGCAGGACAGACAGGAAGATTCACAGAGACAGTTGCAGGAGGCTGCACAAAGTGCCAAGCTTCTGGTCATTGATAAGAAAAAGATGAAGTTCAAAGATTCGGGACTGCCGCCAATGGTGCTTGAACAGGTGCCGAAGTATATGCGCGGACGCAAGGTGCCGATCGTCAAAGCAAAGATTGGTCCGAGAATCATGTCTCTTATCTGCGAGGACAAGATCTTTGATCTGATTCCGGTTAAGAAAGAGATTCGTGCGACGATCAGCGGAATTTACATTATGGACGTAAAGGGACTTCACAACAATTTAGAGCATGCACCTAAGGGCAAGAAAAAGCTTGGTGAGCGTATGCGTGAACGTGCTGAGAAGAAGTCAAAAGAACTGAATCAGAAACGTGCAGAACTTGAAAAAGACAACAAAAAGAAACATAAATAAGATTTCAAACATGGAACCTGCAAGGTATGTAATGTACTTTGCAGGTTTTTTTGTTTTAAAAGCGCTGGCTTTGCTTTTTTACAGTATAGAAAAATGCTCGTAACGTAGAGGGAAAGAAAAGCAAAGGCGGCAGAAGGCAGATTTGCAGAATGTTCAGACAATGTCAAGGAACTGCAGGTATGCATTTCGAATTATATTTCGAAGATGTTTGCAAGCGGTAATTTGACAGAGTTACAGTCAGAGCAGACGGCGGGGTTATTATGCGTATCTAATAATATTGAGAGAATCGCTGACCGTTGTGATGAGATTGAGCAGTCCTATCTGCTGATGAAGAAACATGGAAATAAATTGTCGGAAAAGGCTGTCGAAGAGCTGCGAGAGTGTATGCAGCTTTCCACCAAGCTCTTTGATGAGGCAATTGCAATCGTGTTGCAAAAGAACAATCCAATCACAGACTTATCGACCAAACAAATCCGAGATATTTACAATGGAAAATATCCAAAATGGTCTGATATCAATTAAGCGATCGGCTTGTTATTGATCAATATTTCCATAGCGTATTTGCCGAGACTATTTCCGCCCATCTGAAGTTCATACTCAATGGCAGTATAGAGATCCGGTTCACCTTCCAGTTCTAGTTCCTTTATGGTGTCCGGATCGTTTGTCATCTGTACCAGACCGGTGTTGAGCACCATTTGCAAAGCTCCGTAAGGTGTGTCATAAAAACCGCGGAAAACATCATCATTGCGAAATTCCATGGTAGAATTGATGGTACCTTTCTTGATCAAGATTACTTCTTCGTCTCTTATCTTAAGAAGGTTTTTGGTGCGGTCTCCAGGGTCTGAGGAGACGGTCTCTTCGTAGGAAAATACATGCCAGTCACCGACTTTACGGTATTTTGCCGGATATGTATTTATAATTCCATCACCATCTTCGCTGTCTAATTGTTCCATTCGTAATGTCAATACTACGTTATTATCCAAAAAAGTATCCTCCTTGTTTTTCTCTGAGGCTTATTAATATCCATCAATTAGCCTTTTTATTAAACTCGCAAATACGCTCTTTCAGAGCTTATTCGCTTGTTTCACAAGCTTATTTGCTCGTTAATGAGCCCAGAAAAACAAATGTCTGCTTCACAGCCGCTTGTTTTTCTCTGAGGCTCATTATATCACAAATTCGCAACGCAAGGGAGCTTGTTTCAACACCTATTTGACTAGTGAGAGGTAATCCAGTCATAGATGCCGGAGTGAAACGAGACCTTGGGAGAAGGCGATGGCGTTTTTTTCTTTGGCGCCGGAGAGGAAGTGGCTGTAAGGCGGTTATATTCTTCTGTGGTTATATGTTGCTTCAACTTTTGTTTGGAGTCTTCTGGGACTACAGCCGTAGTCTCATCAACGAAACAAAGACATGGAAATAGCACACACCACCAGTTACGGCCTTCGGATTTGCCAATTTCCACACATAGTGCACGATACGTTCCCGGTGGAAAAGTCAGATCGCCATATTGTTTGGTTGGGAAATAGCGATCTTCCAGTGAAACAGATACCGGGTAGGAAAAACCGTGTGAGCGAATCACTTTTTCAGCAGTATTCATAATATAATCTTTTTCGGCGCAGATTCGCTGTTCTGCTTCTTGTGGATCTGCTGCATTTGCCAAATCTTGCTGCAGCTCGTTAATAATGGCATCTCGTACTTGATATTTCAATGTTTGATCGGCAGTCGAATTGCTATTGGCAATGACGTGCAGTCGAATCATACTATCGACAAGATCAGTCGATGGGGAATTTATCTGATGAGCCTTGGCCTTTGCTTGTTGAGAATGGGTGAAGCTGGTATGTACAGCGTTTGCATTTACTGCACGCAGTCCGGTCAACAATGTAGTGAAAGACACTGTAAAAAGCAACAGTAATGCAACAGCTTTGCTATAACGTCTCCTGCGGTCAGTGTTTTGAGGCTGTTGCAGCCGAGTGGAAACGCGTGTAAGAATGGTGTCTGTATCAGATAAGTTATGGTAAAACATAGTAATCCTCCTGTCTTTTTTGATCCTGTAAATCTAGGGGAGCCCTAGCATCATATTGCAGGTATCATGTCGGTGTCGCGAAATTCGTTCGCTTTGTGCAAGGTGATCAATCTTGCTTTTAATGACAGCATTCCCATATTTTCCCGTGTTATACAGAAAAAGTCAACTCAAATTCTCAATGCCAGAAGATTTTACAAGTCCATATAATAGGAAATATATGGCAGATATAGATAACAGTAGCATTTGGTATGGAAAATGCAAGATAATATGATATTCATTTACTATGTTATTGAAGTAGGGGGAGGGACGAATTGAATTGGGTGACTGGAATTAGGATTTTGGGAAATTTAGCTTGCCTATTTGTGCTTTTTTTATGGACATATGTTTTGCCCTCAATGTTCCAGTTATTTAATCACTTTTTTTCATGATGATTAAGGTGTTAAAAGGTTTGAATTTTCCTTGCGAGTATTTTGTGAATCTTCGACCAGATATCCATCAATTTCGCATCTCAAAAGGGGCGAGGTTTTTTTTTATAGATGATCAGATATGTCCAAATTCTTAAGAATTATTAAGATTATGCTGCTATTGTTGACAAGGTAATAGATTTATGGTGTACTAAAGATGTAACTAACGGAAGTTCTGTACAGAGTGAATTATTTTTTGTATCTAAAGTATCTATTTTTACATGTGAGAAGTGACATGGGTAAGGAGGAGCAAATGAAAAAGAGACGAGTAAGGAAAGGGATCGTGGTCAGCATATTGGCGGCATCTATGATCCTTGGCGGGGCACAAGAGACATTTACAGTTCGTGCGGCAGCGCACAAAGAAACAGCAAAAGATTACATCGTGAACGTGGCAGATCGACATAAGCTTGACAAGCTGGCAGAAGAGTATGACACTGTGGATCACAATGAAAGTACGGCAGAACTGTTGGAAAGTTCCGGCTGTGTGAGCTTGGAGCTGAACGATTCACAAGCAAGGCAATTGGAACAGGAGTCCGGAGTGGTATCCGTAGAACGTGACGAAATAGTAAGCGGCTGTGAATCGGATGAAGCAGACCAGATCATTCAGTTTGCTAAGGAAGCATGGAATATTGATGCGGTCAATGTGGAGCGTGGAGTATCTGGCAAACCGAAGAAGGCAGAAAACGGCAAAAAGAAGATCGCTGTGATCGATTCCGGGGTAGACATTACAGAAGATATTGATGTGGCTGACCGTGTGGATCTTCTGTACGCCGGGGAAGAATCCTCTTTTCTATGCTGTGATATGACCGGTCATGGAACGGCAGTTGCCAGTATCATCTGTGCGAAAGATGATGACAATGGTGTGACGGGAATCGATGAAGATCTGGAAGTCTATTCCGTGCGGATCTTGGATGAAAACAACGAAGCACCGATCAGCAGAGTGGTTGCGGCGCTGCAGTGGTGTGAAGAAAATGGTATTGATATTATCAACATGAGCTTTGGTACGAATTACGATTCCGATATTTTAAGAGAAGAGATTAAATCTGTTGCAGACAAAGGCATTCTGATGATAGCAGCAGCGGGAAATGATAAAGAAGCGGATCAAATATTATATCCGGCCGCATATGAGGAAGTCATGGCTGTTGGTGGTGTCAGTGCAGATATGTCGCCGGCAGACTGTTCGGTACAGGGAGCGGACGTTGAACTGTCAGCACCGGGAGAGTATATTCCGGTACTTGCCCAGTTGGGAGGATTGACCGTGGAATCCGGTACCAGTATGGCAGTACCGCATATTGCTGCGGTAGCGGCGAAACTGTGGGAGAACCATGCAGACTGGTCTGCCGATAAGATACGACAATGCATGGATGTCAGTGCCAAACAGCTTGCTGATGGGAACGGAAAGATTGTAGACTATAAAGCTGCATCGGAGCTGGCGAAAGATTTTGATGTTATTTATCAGCCTAATTGCAGTACAAGTGATCTGCCGGAGTGTGGGAGCCATGTTACTGCAGAAGACCGGTATGAGATACCGGGAGTGGTGGCGAAGTGGATGAAAAAAGGACACAATAGTCTTATTAGCGATGCTGTATCGGATGCGAACTTGAAATCAAAATACACGGATAAAAAGATAGCTGTGCTAAAAGCGGTTAGTCTGGCAGTGGATACCTGCAGTGGAACAAGCGGGGGTACCACAGTGAATCTGGCAAAGGATGTACCGAACCTGCATGCGCATGGGCATACCAATTATATTACAACAGCCTACTACCTGTATAAGATCGCATATTTACAGAAAACTAATCAGGGGAAAAGCATTACGGAGATCATGAACAGTGACTCCGCCAAAGGCGCAGTAGTTGATCTGGCAAATCTGTCATATATCAATAAGGCGATCAATATTATCTGCACCAAAGAACTTAAAAAAGGCGGTAAGGCTTATAACATCCCAAATGCCTATACCGGGACCAATGCGGCTGCCAATAACAGAGCACTGCGGGTGCTTGGAATGGCACTGCATGTAGCAGGAGATGCATTTTCTCACAAATCGATTGTGCCAAATGATGATTCTATGCGAAAACAATTGTGGAAAGACGTTATTGGTAATGGAGGAGCTGACCTTTTTATGACGTCAGAGTGCGATCAGATCATAAGAGACATGTATGGCAGTTATATAACATATTCAGCGTTAGATCAGAAGATCACACATGAATATAACGGCAAAACAGTTGCTTATAGAAGGCGAAGATCACATGAAAATTATGCAGATAATCCGGGATCAAATGGAAACCGTTATAAGTACGGAGCTAAACATGCGGTGTCAGGACTGCTGCAAAATTATTATAATAAGCATAATAAGTTTAATATTAAAGCTTTTAACAATTTGGGAGCAAATGACTCGAAGAATCCAAAGAATGATATTTGCTTATACAGAGTATATACTTATGCGAGAAAATTAGATAAGTCTATCAGCACAACTTCGGCATGGAAAACATATTCACGTTGTGATTGAAACTAGGAATATTAGTATGTGGAACATGATAACAAAAAGTATAGTTGAACAGGAGGGATTCGTATGAAATGTAAATATTATTTATGTATGATGTTATTTAGTTTTATGGTATTGTTTCATCAGTATTCGCTTGTAAAAGCGGATGAGACGGAATCAACACTAACACAAAAATATTTTAAACTTTATGCTGATATGACAGGTAAATGGGATGAAAAAGATGGCTTTATATATCGGTATTCCGAGAAAGATAATCATGCAGTTATTGTTGCTATGAATATGGACAAAAAAGTCATTACTATACCGGAAAAAATTGATGGAAAAACAGTAACAGAGGTTCGATTGAGCGATGTATATGGAAGATTGGTAGAGGCACCAGCGGATTTGCCAGAATGGCCAATACCAAAAGTTGAGGTTTTAAAGATTCCAAAAACAGTAAAAAAAGTCAATGCAGACGGAGGTTATTTGAAGGAAGGATATGGTTCCGGTATGCAGTCTTTCTTGATGAATTTGAAGCAATTTGACGTAGCATCCGGCAACAAATGGTTAAAATCATATAAAGGGATTTTATATACTAAGAACGGAAAGAAATTAATTTCTGTTCCAAGAAAGTATACGGCAAAAACGGTCAAAGTAAAAAAGGGGACAACAAAGATAGCAGAATCTGCGTTTTCTTTCTGCACCAACTTTAAAAAGGTGATCCTGCCGGATACGGTAAAGGTGATTGAACAGAATGCTTTTGAGTGTTGCTCGTTGAATTACATTAGAATGCCTAGAAAACTGAAAGAATTGGGGTCGTATGCATTTTATAACTCTGCGTTGAAGAAGATAACCGTATATGGAAAAGTGGAACTTGATCTAACATTTCAATATTGCAAAAAGTTAAAGACAGTGGTGCTAAAGGAAGGAGTCAAGAAACTTGGAGAATATGTTTTTTTCGAATGTCCTAAATTGAGAAGTGTGACGGTTCCTAAAGGCATAAAAAATCTTGGGTGGTACATTGACAGCATATTTTATCATCGTGGATTAAAGTGTAACCTTTCCAAGATTACCATAAAAACGCCAAAGAACTCAGAAATGTATAAGGAACGTAAATTTTTGAAGAAGCGATACAAAATAAAAGTGAAAGTCATCAAGTAATGTTTACTATGTTTCTTGAAACATGAGTTGACAACTAAAAAGTGTATAACTACTGGCAGAGGATGTGACTAAAAGTACATCCTCTGCTTTTATTACGGAATAGGAAATTACTCGTGCTGTTACGTTATACCACCAAAATTGCTTTAGCAATTCTTGCAAAGCAAAGCGATGGCTTTGCTCTTATTAATGGAATTTATGAAATAAGGCTTAAAAAAGATGTCTTACGAGATCATGACTGAATCTTACAATTTTGTGAAATGCTATGGAAAGGATGAAATTTTTATAGAAATATGCTATTATAATGCCGTAAAAAGTACGAAATATCATATAATGAGCCTCTTGGAGAAGCGAGCAGATCAGCGTGCGAGACGAGCTGGAAAGCTCTAGAAGAGTGGATCTGCGGGTTGTTAAGGGGAAATTGCTAAATGTGATACAGAAAATAAGGGGCGCAAAAAGTTGATATAAGACTGCGCAGAAAGAGGAGGATATGAGTGGATTTAGAGTAGCGGGGGACAAAAGTTCACACCGCAAAAAAGAGCGAAAGCATCCGAAGCTTCGGTTGGCGATGAAAATTGCACTGCTTGTTATATTATTGATCATCATGGCAGTAATGATTGTTTTTTACGTTAAATTTGGAGATGATCTGTTGCGTTGGCGCAATCAGGCAAAGCAGGATGTGCAGTCATCGACGACGGAAACGTTCCGTTCTTCGGAGACCAGTTTTATTTATTCGGCAGATAAAAAAGTGATCGCCAAGTTGCGGGGAGACAAAGATTCCTATTATTTGGCGTTTGATCAAATTCCGCAATCGGTGAAAGATTGTTTTATCGTGACGGAAGATCGAGATTTTTATGAACATGACGGAGTGAATATTCTCTCCACTATGAAAGCGGCAGTGCTGCTTGTAAAGAGTCGTTTGTTCCATGAAAAGATTTCTCGAGGCGGAAGTACGATCACGCAGCAGCTTGCCCGTAAGATCTATTTGACGGATGATAAAACGTATGAGCGAAAAGTGCGTGAAATTTTTTACGCAATGGAGCTGGAGAAGAAATATACCAAAGATCAGATCTTGGAATTTTACATTAATAATGTATGTTTTGCAAATGCGAAGTACGGTATCGAGTCAGCCAGCAGAGCTTACTTTAGCAAGGGAACTTCGGAGCTGAATCTTGCAGAGGTGGCATTTTTGTGTTCGATCCCGAACCGACCGGAAACATATAATCCGTTGGAACATTATGACAATGCGATCAAGCGTAAAGACCGTATTTTGAAACAGCTTTTGCAGGAAAAGAAAATTACGGAGGCAGAGTACAGCGATGCTTCTTATACGGAGATTGTCCTGGATCCGGCAGAGGCGATCAAGAGTCAGGACTATATGGCTACCTATGCGATCAGTTGTGCGACAAAAGCGTTGATGCAGCAACACGGATTTGAGTTCCGCTATGAATTTGCCAATGACGCGGATCGCAAAAATTATCAAAAAGAGTACGATACGCTGTACGACGAGTGTAGAACACAGTTGAATACCGGAGGCTATCATATTTATACATCACTCAGTCGTTCCAGACAGAAAAAACTGCAGACGAGTGTGAATGATGCTCTGAAGGGATTTAAGGAAAAAACAAAGGATGGTACTTACAAGTTACAGGGTGCGGCTACTTGCATTGACAATGAGACGGGATTCGTAGTTGCAATTGTCGGTGGACGTAAGCAGAAATCAACGACGGGTTATACGTTGAATCGAGCTTTCCAGAGTTATCGTCAGCCGGGTAGCTGCTTTAAGCCGGTCGCGGTATATACGCCTGCATTGGAACGCGGCTACACACCGAATTCGATCGTAGATGATTCAAGGTTTAAGGGTGGCCCTAGCAACTCGGGCAACAGCTATCTTGGAAAGATCACGTTGCGCCGTGCCGTAGAGAAGTCCAAGAACGTTGTCGCTTGGAAGATCTTTAAGGAAATTACGCCGAAGGTTGGTCTTAGTTATCCGCTCAAAATGCATTTTGCCAATATTGTAGACAATGACTATTATCTATCTGCATCGCTTGGTGGACTGACGAACGGCGTGACAACGGTCGAGATGGCTTCTGCGTATGCGACGATCGCAAATGATGGCGTTTACCGCGAGCCGACCTGCATTAAGAAGATTACAGATTCCGAGGGGAATGTTATTTTGAAGAATAACGGAACCAAGCGGAAGGGAACGAAAGTCTATGAGAAAAATGCAGCACGTTCCATGACAGATATTTTGACCGGTGTATTGACAAGTGGTACAGCAGCAGGACATGAATTGAACAATATGTCTTGCGCCGGTAAGACGGGAACGACGAACGACAAAAAAGATGGATGGTTCTGTGGATTTACTCCATATTATACAACGACGGTATGGGTGGGATATGATTCGCCAAGAACGTTAGAGGACCTGTACGGAAGTACGTATCCGCTTACAATTTGGGAAAACTTTATGAATGAGATTCATATCGGTCTGGAGAATAAGGATTTTGTGGAATCGGAATCATCAAGCAGCAAGTCAGACAAGAAAGATGGAAGTTACTCGACAAAACCACGTGAAACGATCGATCCTGAGGCTCGTGAGACAGAAACACCGGAGGAGACGGCAAAGCCAAAAGCAACCAAAAAGCCGGTTGTTACGGCAACACCAAAGGCAGAGCCGGAGATAACGGAACCACCAACGACTATTGATGATGACCCAAGTGATGTGCCGAGCGATAATACACAGCCGGATGATGTCGGAGGCGATACCGGGGACGACACAGAATAAGATGTATCAGGATGTGGCATGAGACACGCTGCGGTAGTGTGTGCATTGGAAAAGGGCATGAGACACGCTGCGGTAGTGTGTGCATTGGAAAAGGGCGTGAGACACTGCAGTAGTGTGTGCATTGGAACAGGGCGTGAGATACTGCAGAATAAGTTGTGTCAGAATGAAGCGCGAGACACTGCAGTAGTGTGTGCCAGGAGGAGAAGGGCATGAAATTTAGCCTTTGTATGATTGTGAAAAATGAAGAGGCAGTTTTGAATCGGTGCTTGGAGTCCATGGCATCAGCGATGGATGAGATTATTATAGTGGATACCGGATCTACCGATGCAACCAAAAAGATCGCCGCAGCGTATACCGATCAGATCTATGATTTTGCGTGGACAGGAAACTTTGCAGAGGCAAGGAACTATGCAGCTTCCAAGGCAACCGGCGATTACATTTATACGGCAGATGCCGATGAATATTTGGAGTCGGAAGAGCTGCAGAAATTATTGCAGCTCAAAAAGGTATTGCTGCCTGAGGTTGAGATCGTGCAAATGCTGTATTGCACACCGCCGGAACTTAGTACCGTATATAATTTTGCAGAGGAGTACCGCCCTAAATTATATAAGAGACTGCGTTCGTTTACTTGGATCGATCCGATTCATGAGACGTTACGTTTGGAGCCGGTTGTGTTTGACAGTGAGATACGTATTCAGCACAGACCATCGTCCGGACATGCCAAAAGAGACCTAGAGGCACTGGCAGCCGCAGCGGATCGTGAGAAACTGTTGTCCGACAAATTGCGCCACATGTACGCAATGGAATTGTATCGCTGTGGAGACGTCAGCGATTTTAACAGAGCGAAGGGATTTTTCCAAAGAGTAATGGAGGATCCGGACAGTGGACAGGATGCGCTTCGAGAGGCAATCTGTGTGCTGACACGAGGTTATCGTTTGGCGGGAGATGTTTCGCATTTTTTGGCATATGCATTGCGGGATGCAGTGACGGCACCTACTTCTGAGCTATGCTGTGAACTTGGAGCTTATTTTGAAGAGTGTGGGGATCTGGCGGAAGCAGTAATGTGGTATCAGAATGCACTTAGCGAAACAGAGAGCATATTAGATGCCCGCACCGGCAATGAAATTCCGACACGGGCATTAGAACGTTTTTGACAACATCAAAGAGATTGTTCGATCGTATCCAATTCTTTCATCCAAAGAGCAGCGGAGGCATCACTAGGCATACGCCAGTCGCCGCGCGGTGACAATGCAACGCTGCCGACCTTTGGCCCATCCGGCAGACAGGAACGCTTAAATTGCTGGGCGAAGAAACGCCAATAAAATGTTCTCAACCATTTATAGATGGTTTTATCATCGTATTCTCCCGCAAATGTATATTTTGCCAAACGAAAGATTTTCGTCGGTGTATATCCAAAACGCATTAGATAATACAAGAAGAAATCATGCAGTTCATAAGGACCTACAATATTTTCTGTTTTCTGAGCAATCTTGCCGTCCTTTGGAGGCAGGAGTTCCGGACTTACCGGGGTATCTAAGACATCTAATAACACAGCTTTCAGCGAAGGATCTTCCGTCGTTTCCGCATAATAGGATACCAAATAACGAACCAACGTTTTTGGAACGGACGCGTTGACGCCATACATGGACATATGGTCGCCGTTGTAAGTTGCCCAGCCGAGTGCCAGCTCTGACATGTCACCGGTACCGATCACCATACCGTTTGACTGGTTGGCAAGATCCATTAAGATCAGTGTGCGCTGTCTGGCCTGTGAGTTTTCATACGTAACATCATGGCTGCTCGGATCGTGTCCGATGTCCCGAAAATGAAGTTCAACTGCTTCGTGGATCGGGACTTCTTTTAGTGTTGCGCCGAGCTGCTTTGTGAGTGTGCAGGCGTTTTGGTAAGTGCGGTCGGTCGTGCCAAAACAAGGCATCGTGACGGCAACGATTCCACTTCGGTCAAGTCCAAGCAGATCAAAGGCTTTCGCAGTAACTAACAGAGCCAGCGTTGAATCCAATCCGCCGGATATGCCGATCACAGCGCTGGTGCAATGGGTATGCGCCAATCTTTTTTTGAGTCCCATCGCCTGAATGTGTAAAATTTCATCGCAGCGGCGGTCGCGGTCTGCCTTACTGTTCGGGACAAACGGTGTTCGTTCATAATGTCTTGTGAGCGTTGTCTCTTCCACCTGCTGAAATGTAAAATGAATAATCTGATAAGCATCTTTCTCTGACTCGTCGGTGCCCGGAACAATTTGTGGAAACGTGGAAATGCGTCTACGCTCACTGGTTAAACGCCCCAGATCGATCTCAGACAGGATCATACCATTTTGGAAACGCTTGCTTTCGTTGAGCAGTGTACCGTTTTCGGCGATCAGATTATGCCCGGCGAATACAAGATCCGTAGAGGATTCGCCTTCTCCTGCATCTGCATAAATATATGCACACAAAAGGCGGGCAGACTGTCCGGTTACTAACTCACGGCGATAGATATCTTTGCCGGTTGTTTCGTCGCTGGCCGACAGATTAACAATGACGGTTGCACCGTGCAGAGCGTGTGCGGTAGAAGGTGGCGCTGCAGTCCATAAGTCCTCGCAGATCTCCGCACCAATGATCAATCCCGGCATATTGTCTGCTTGAAACAAGGTCTTGCCGCCAAACCAGATGAGATCTAATCCCTCCTCATCGCAAAGTTCCGGCATATGAAGGAAAATGCCCTCTTTCGGGGCGGCTGTAAAATGCCTTGCTTCATAAAATTCGGAATAATTCGGAATAAAAGTTTTGGGGATCAGACATATTACTTCTCCATGGAATACGACAGCGGCTACGTTATATAGCCGGTTCATATAAGAAAAAGGCAGACCAACAATGGTCATCATATCCATATTGGCGGACACTTTCCGAATACGGTTCAGGCCGGAGATAGCACCGTCTAATAACGCCTTTTGTAAAAAGAGATCGCCACAGGTATAGCCGGTCAGACAAAGTTCCGGCAAAACCAACAGCTTCGCATGCTCTGTATTTGCTTTCTGCATACATTCGATGATCTGCTCTGTATTGTAATCGGGATCTGCAACACGGATGTCCGGCGTTGCAGCAGCAACTTTCAAAAATAAATCGTTCATAAGCGCTCCTTATTTTTTATTATTAATTAGCTATCGTTTTAAGCGGTAGTTCAAATGTACCACGTTGGCATGGGAATTGCAACCAAAGTTCAGTCTTGCGTATTGCGTATTACGGTAAACAGCTTTATTCCTGCTTTCGTATTACGGCAAACCGATGTATTCCTGCTTGCGTATTGCGACAAACCGCTTTATAATGTGTAATTGGACAAAAAATGAAGGTGAATGCGGAGGCATAGTAATGCACTTGGATATTTTAATTGATATGAAATTGCTGTTGTGTAGCGTGTCATCGCCAGGAATTGCTTTTTTAATTAATAGGAAATTGCTGTTGTGTAGCGCGACATCGCCAAGAATTGCTTTAGCAATTCTTGCAAAGCGAAGCGCTGGCTTTGCTTTTTTGTATCGTTTTTTTTATACTGTGATCGCAATGGAAGCGGCGGCTGTGAGTTTGTTCCTGCCGCTGCTGTTTTTGCGTGTGGTTATAAGTGGTCTGCCAAAGAAATATATGGTATGGCTGTGGCGGTTGTATTTTTTGCGGATCGTGTGTCCGATCCAGATTTCCAGTACGTTTAGTATTGTTCCGCCGTGGAATCGCAGTTACCATCGATTTTTAGCAGATGTAGGACTTGATATCGATGCGCAGCATGGCGGACTGCTTCGCAGTCTGCGCGATGTATGGCAAGCGAACATACAAGTAACGTCTCTCTATCGGATCATGGCGATAGGATACTTTGCAGGAATGCTGTTATTGGTAGTTCTTTTGGTGATTCGGGCGGGAAAGGTGCGTTCCGCGATCCGTATGCGGGAAAAACGACTGGAGGGTACTTTGTACCAGTCAGCGGTCGAATTGCCGGTCATGACAGGTCTGTTCGTGAATCGCGTGTTTTTGCCGGAAACGATGAATGTGCAGGAGGCGAAATATACATTAGCACATATGGAGTGTCGACGTGCTCGCAGAAGCAATCTTTGGAATGCGTTTTATGTAACGGCGCTGCTTTTGCATTGGTACGATCCTTGCGTATGGGCTGCCGTATTTTTGGTTAGACGGGATGAGCAGATGGCGTGCGATGAATGTGCCGTGGACAGATGCAGTGCGGCAGACAAGAATGCGTATATACAAGGGATTTTGAACATTGTACCGCAGGAAAACCGTGTGCCATTTACTGCGTGTGCAAGCTTTGAAACAGACTTAGAGAGACGGTCGCAGCGTTTGCTGCATCAGGGATCCGACCGAATGCGTTATAAAATGATCGGTGTGATCCTTTTGCTTTTGATGTTTTTCTGGCTTTTTTTGCTACGTCCGGTTCAAAATGTATGGGCGGGAGGAACGTGGAATGCCGGGAGTGAGAAACTGTCCGCAAATAAGGACACGAGAAAAACGAATCTCATCCTTTCGCAGACAGATGTATTGTCGCCAAGTGGACTGAAACAGACAGTTTCCTTGCGGCATAAGCGTAATGAAGCCAACGGCAGGATCCTTGCAAACAGTTATGAGCTGCAGCTTGCGGATGCAGCAGGCAGTGAATTGGCAGTTGTTGACCTGCAGAAAGTGTTTCGAGAGCAGGGGATTGCGAAGGATACGCTTTATTTCCCGGAGGGATTGAAGCTGCAGACCGGTGACTATAATAATGATGGGATTCAAGAACTGCTTTTGGGACAGCAGAGAGCGTGGGATGCAGCAGAGCAAAAGCAGATCGGGAGATTACTGTCCAACAAAACGGACAGCAAGTCAAAAACAGCGTCAAGCAAGGGCACCGAGAACGTCACGCCGACACCGGCTGGCAAGACTGACGAAAGTGCTAAGGCAACAGCGTCAAGCAAGGTCGCCGAGAACGTCACGCCGGCACCGGCAAAACAGGTTAAGAACTTGCAGCCGTATGTGTACGTAATGTTTCAGATGCAGGAGACCGGTTTGCAGATCGTCTCAGAGGCGGTATATGGGGAACAGGCGGCATCGATGCAGTCTGTGAAGCCGAGTCAGGAATCGGACGTGAAGGACTTGTTTTATATGCAGCTCTCCGATGGAAAGCTGTACTATATTTGGGACAGCGATGCAACAAAGTTCCTGGCAAAGAAATTATCGTCTGATGAATTGAATCAGCATAGAAGGGCGTCACAGGGAACAGAGGAAGCGGGCGTCAGCAAGACAGAGACTTTGGAAGATGCCGATGGCAACGAGTGTATGCGCGTGCAGACGACCACTGACACGACCGGAAGTCCGGAAATCGGTCAGATCATGATGTCCCAAAACAAGAAAAAGATGAACGAGGTCAAGGGATATTTTTGCGAGTTGAAGTGGGTGCCGCAATCTGATGCTTCGACCGGACGATATGCAGTATTGATCTATAATGGCACCAAAGCACAGACATTTGTGCTGTATGATGTTGATAAAGCTACGGAACTGTACCGGCAGGAAGACGGTAATGATATTCTCAGCAGTATCTTTGCCAAATATAATGACACACAGATTCAGTTTAAAAGTGGAGCAATTGCGGTGTACAAGCTCGCGGAACAAAATGGGAGCAGGCTAACGATTGATTTTGCGGCAGAAGCAGAAGATGGCGTAGATGTGAGTGGAAGTTATGTTTATGATATGGATAGTGAACAGATTTCCAATCTGCAGTATAACCAGTCGAATGATGATACGCAGACCAAGAATTCGTCAAACGGGAATGCCGGGACAGACAGCGATTCTTCTTCCTCAAATAAGGGAACAGACAGCAGCTCGAAACGTAAGAACACAACAACGCCACAGCCTGTTCCAACAATAAATAGCAATTTGGGGGATTATTTGGATCCGTGATGGTCTTGGACAAGCAATGTTCCAAATTTACGAAGTCTGGTTCGATCGTATCTTTTCTTGACGGTATTTTCGTAGAGTGCTATTCTTATAAGAGCAGAAAGTTCGTGGCAGCCGGCTTTATGAATAAAGGCAGCTGCAGAAATATGAGAAGAGGAGGGAAAGTATGATCGTAGATAGAAATCGTTTTGGGGATTCGGAGATAAAGAGCTGTAAACAGTGTGGACGCAGATTACATCCTAAATATAATAAAGATATATGTCCGGCGTGCATGGAAATGAATCTGTTTAATGAAGTGAAAGATTATATTCGTAAAAATGATGTGAATGAATCTCAAGTGGCTGATCATTTTGGCATTTCCAATGCGAAGGTACGCGCATGGATCCGTGACGGTCGTATTCAGTACAAAAATACAGATGGAAAAACAGTGTCGCAGGTGTATTGTCAGATCTGCGGTAAGCCGTTGGATTTCGGGAATCTATGTTCTGAATGTCGTCATTTGCAGGGATTGGAAGTTGTTGCAAAGCGTTATGGAGAAGAGGCAGGACAGATGCGTTTCATCAACAAAGACAGGACGTAAAATTACAGCAATAATTATAGAATGTTGCAGTAAAATTTCCAACAATCGGAAAAAAATATATTAGTAGAGGTAGAATTTTCCAGGAAGATTCGCCTCTTTTTTTATGATATGCTTTTTTGGGAGTCAAAGTATGTTGGGAGTCAAAGTATGTACAACGTGAAAAAGGAGGGAAATATGCAGCAAGTAAGAATTAAGTTGCAAAATATTTCGAAGTATTATTATTCCGAAACAGCAGTGACACAGGCATTGCAGGGTATCAATCTGGAGTTTCGCATGGGAGAATTTGTTGCGATCACAGGGGAAAGCGGCAGCGGAAAGTCAACATTGCTTAGGATCATTAGCGGTATGGATACGTTTGATGATGGGGAGCTTTATGTGGATGGACAGCCGACATTTCAGTATGATGAAGATGACTGGGAAGAATATCGTCGTACTAAGATCGGCTTTGTTTTTCAAGATTATAGTTTGATCGGTCATTATACCGCCAAAGAAAATATCGTCAGTGCGCTCTTGATCATGGGAGTGCCTGAGAAAGAAGCTGGAGACAAGGCAATTCATTATTTGGAACGGGTAGGTCTGAGTGCACAGAGAGACCAGCGTGCGTCTAAGTTGTCCAGTGGTCAAAAGCAGAGATTGTCGATTGCTCGTGCGTTGGCAAAGGATACGGATATTATTGTGGCGGATGAGCCAACCGGTAACTTGGACAGTGAAACCGGAGCGCAGATCGTGAAATTGCTTCGAGATCTTTCGCAAGACCATTTGGTTATAATGGTAACTCACAATTATGAACAGGTAGAAAAATATGTTACCAGAAAAGTGCGATTGCATGATGGATCATTGATCTTGGACGTATCCGAAAATATGGACACAGAGCAGAAACCGGAGATGTCCGAGAATGTGGACAACAATGAGAAAACGTCAGCCGGTAAAAAGTCTGAAAGCAATGAGGAACGACTTCGCGATCATACCATAGGGCGGATCTTCGTGCGAATGAATGCAGTGAGACAGCCGGAAAAAATCGCATTGTTTATGGGATTTTTCTTAGCTGCTGCTATCGTATCGTTTTTATTTATCGGGCAGTTGCTAATGAATGCGGATGATATTTACACCAAAGAGTATTCAGCAACATCCTTTGCGCGCAAAGACGATAAGCGCATTTCACTTAGACGCAAAGATCAAAAGTTTATGACGAAAAAGGATATTGACCGACTCACCAAAATGAAGCACGTCGTTTCGGTGGATCAGTACGATATTGTGAATGATATCAATTATTATTTTGAGGAAGGAAAAGATTATAGACAGGAGTACGGCTATAATAGGATGAGTACGAGCAATGAAGGGTGGATGTATGACTCGCAGAACGTTGAATACGTCAAGAAAGATCAATACATGCGATCGTCTTCCTGCTTAAAGAAATCGGATCTCGCAAAGGGCAGTCTGCCAAAGAAGATCGATGAAGTTGTACTGTACGATCGGGGAAAATATAAGGTTGGTGATACGATTACATTTTTCTATACAAGCGATGTGCTTTGGTCATCAACGGAGAATTATATACAGCGGAAGATGAAAGTAAGCGGACTGTTAAAAAATAAGGATAAACAGGTGTACTTTTCGCCGGAGATATGTACAATGCTGCAAAGTACCGTAACCGGTGGCAAAGTATTCTATGAATATGCCTATAATCAAAAACTTGGCAAATATCAGGGACAGGCAACATTGTGGCCGATTGTTGGCGATATCGTGAAGAAGGATAACGAACTTTGTGTATCAGGTGAATATGAAGCAGCGGTGTATCGGGCAGAAGATAATGACTTAACTCTTTTAGGTCAGTCCGGTTTATTGCATATTGATCAGTATGACAAGGATATGAAAACCAAGGATGTCAAACAGATCGAGAATGTAGAAACCGGTGAGAAGATAAATGGCTGTGGGGCAAATTTTGCAGAGGTTTCTCAGAATATTTATGCGAAGTATTATCGCACCAACAGCAGGCAGGCATCGGTATATATTACAAGTTACGCCAAAATGGATCATGTGTTAAAGGCATTGGATAAAGCCGGGTATGAGGCTGTGAGTACACTGCGTTTTGGTGCAGATAAATACGATTCAGATCTGGTACAGGAACGTTTAAGGACGATCGGCATTGCAGTGGCAATACTATTAGTGATGATGGCTGCTGAGATATTGATCTTACGTTCTATATTTAAGATTCAGATCAAAGACCAGAAAATCTTAAAATTCATGGGTATGTCCACAAAATTGATCGGCAAGATCAATTATATGGAGATGCGTCGATACAGTATTACTGCTATTATCGTGGTCGCGGTAGTGATGAATGTAGTTGGAATCTTTGTGCCGGCGCTGCGTGCTATGCTCTACTATTATGAATGGCCCGGGTACCTAGTGTACTTTATGTACAATTATGTGGCTGCGATGGTGATGGTAGCAGCGTTTAATCATTTGTTAAAAGGGAAGGTGAGCGAATGATCAAGATAGAACATTTACAGAAATATTTTAACCGCGGTAAACGAAGTGAGCTTCATGTATTGAATGATATTACATTGGAGCTGCCACAGACAGGTTTGGTATGTATTTTGGGGGAAAGCGGTTCCGGAAAAACCACGTTATTAAATACCGTTGGTGGATTGGATGTGTTTCAGGGAGGAACACTTACTGTAGACGAAACAATATTAAAGAAGTACGAGCCTAAGAAAATTGAGCATTTGCGTTGTGAAAAATTTGGCTATATTTTCCAAAATTATTATTTGCTGCAGGATTATACGGTTGCTTATAATGTAAAGCTTGCACTTAGTCATTATGATCTGACGGATGAGGAAAAAGATGAGAGAGTATCGTATGTATTGGAGCAGCTTGGCATAGGCCGTTACAAAAAGAAGCTGGTATCCAAATTGTCGGGTGGACAGCAGCAGAGGGTATCTATTGCCCGGGCACTTGTGAAATCACCGCAGATCATATTGGCAGATGAGCCGACCGGCAATCTGGACGAGGAAAATACAATACGTACAATGAGTATATTGCGTGCGATTTCCAAGGAATGTCTGGTTATTTTAGTATCGCACGAGCGCCGTATTGCTGAGTTTTTTGCGGATCGTATTCTAGAGATCAAGGATGGAGAGATTACAAAAGATTACGATAATCATTCCGGCAGCAGTTATGAACGATCGGACGATGGTAATATTTATTTGCCTGAGCTCACATGTCAGGCCATGCAAAGCGATGAAAATGAAATTGAAGTGTACCAAAATGCGGACAGTAAAGAGGAACCTATTCGATTAAAAATGGCATGGAAAAGTGGGAAACTTTATATTCGGAGTGACATGGCAAGTGATGTGATCTTTGCGGGGGAAGAAGCCGGATGTGAAATCTTTGATGAGCCAAGACCAAAACTGGAGATGGAAGATGTTGAGAACTTCTCATATGAATTATCTCCATTGGAAATGAGTAAAAAATCCGGGTTGTCCTGGAAAGCAACCTGGCGAATGACACTAGAAAATTTGAAGTTGTTGGGGAAAAAGCAGGCATTTATCGTTGTCATCCTTTTAATAACAGCAATCATGCTTTCGCTGACGATATCGGACTTGATCACAGCAGTTACGGTGCATCGGGAAGAGATTGTGAAGGATGATTCACATTATGTACAGGTGGAGATGAAACTGGCTTCTCCGGCAGAAGAATATGCCGTTGGTGATACCATGCAGGAGTGCTATAATAAGGTGCTTTCGAAAGGGAAACGTAAGGATATGATGTTTTACGATACAGCGCGTGACCTGGTGATACAAGCAGATACGTTATATCAGATGCGGGGGAGCAGCCAGGTGATCCGCGACTTTTCCTATGTGGACATATCGAAAGTTACGAAGAAAGATCTGTTATATGGACGGCTTCCAAAGAAATCGGATGAGATTGTTATCGATAAGCTGGTTGCGGATCGTTTCTTGAAAAGTGACACGGCTATTGCCGGTCAATATGCGTCCGCAAAGGAGTTGTTAGGAGAGACACTTTCTATTAACACATTCAGCAAAGATCTGACGGTAGTTGGCATTAGTGGCAACAACGAGGCGTCCATTTACTGCAGTCAATCAAAGCTGCTAGGAATGGTTGCGAGTTCCTATTCGGTCATGTCATTATCAGAGCTGCAGAAGATGTATCCGGGTAAGTACGATAATGTAACCTTGCAGGATGATCAGATGCTGGTTCCGCAGTCAAAATATGATCAGATCAAAAGTTATCAGGAATTTCAGGGAAACCAGAAAGAATATCCGGTGCAACAGCTTGGTAACAGTTCCGTGTTTTACGAAGAGGAATCGGTTAGTAATGCAGGAGAAAATTACATTGTAGTGGGTGGATTTGATAATTCCTGTGATGTTGATTATGTTTTGACAGATGCCGCCGGTAAGCAGTTAGCAGACCAGTTGGCAGTGGGAATGCAGAAGATAAAGTATTATGTTGATGATTTGGAGCAGCGGGAAGAGTTGGTAAAGCAATTGCAAAGTGAACTGAAACCGTATCAAAAAATGTTTCGGGTCAAAGTGACGATTCCGGCAGAGCAACAAGTGAAAGCCTATCGGAACAAAATGAAAGACAAGACGAGAAGCAAAGCATTGTTTGCAATGATTGCTGTCATCTTGTCTGTGTTGATCATTTATTATACGATCCGCTCCAATGCATCATCGCGAATGGAGGAGTTGACGGTGTATCGCCTGCTTGGAATTTCCAAGGCAAGTATTATCCGTTCTTTTATACTTGAAATGCTGCTGATCAATTGCTATACGACACTTCCCGGGGTTGTGGTCACGACAGGTGTTATGAAGTTCGCCGCATCCGTGCCATCCCTTGGAATGAATCTAAGCTTTCCATGGTGGGGCGCGATAACGTTGATAGCGGCAATCATGCTGGTAAATGCAATTGTAAGCGTTATTCCGGTGCATAACATACTGGCAAAGCCGCCTGCGGAGTTAGCTGTTAAGTAACGGTCGGTTAGTTTGTTGGAGCTGCCGCTGGAGTTTCTGTTGGAGCTGCCGTTGAGCTGTCCGTTGGAGCATCTGATGGAGTTTCTGTTGGTACTGCTGTCGGTACAGTGGTTGGAGCTGCCGTTGGCGTCGCAGTTGGTCCTACAGCATTTGAAGGTACAGTTTTCAGCAATTTTGTAAACCGCTTCATTTCTGAGCGTGCCGATTTGCGGATCAAATCGGAATAAGAGAACAACATAAAACCGCCACAACTGTTTTGTGAGCGTAAGTATAGGAGCTGGCGTTTGAGATTAGTGCGGCTTGTGCCCCACTCTGCGTCCGCTCCTAATTTTGCCTCCCGTTTAGAGACGCCGGCGCGGTAACCGCCCAGACCGACATATACTTTTACGGATTTTGCGCGTGGTATCGCGAGCCATTTGTTTGTGGTTTCGCGGAAAGGACAAGTCTTTTGACTGAATGTCCAGTAAATCTGTGGGCAGATATAATCAATATATTTGGAAGAACGCATCCATTTTTTGACATCTGCGTAATAATTATTTTTCGCATATAAATTACGGATATTGCCTGCCGGGCTGATGCCAAATACGCAATTATTATCCAATCTATGTACGATGGTTCGAACGCGTTTTAACATGTTGGATACGTTGTTTCTGCGCCAAGTTACGATCGAAACTTTTTTCTTGTGTTTCTTTTTGCAGCGTTTTGCGTATGCTTTGTATTCTTTGTAGTCAAATACCTTTTTGTATTTCGCACCCAGATTCGGATAAAAATAATCGTCAAAATGAATGCCGTCTACAGCATAATCGCGCACGATCTCACGGACACCATTGCAAACAAGATTTTGAACATCTTTGGAAGCCGGGTTAAAGTACAGTTTCCCATCCCATTTTAATACATTGCGGCGTTTGGAAGCTTTCTTGGAAACAGCCCATTTTCTGGCAATGGATTTTTTCGGGAGTTTATATACGTTGGTCGTATTGCTGGCAATGCGATAAGGGTTGATCCATGCATGGAAAGCTAAGCCCCGCTTATGTGCCGCGCTGACCGCATAGGAGAGCGGATCGAATCCCGGATGTTTCCCGGCTTTTCCGGATACATAGCGAGACCATGGAAAATAGCTGGACGGATACAAGGCATCGGCAAATGGACGAACATGAACGATCACGGCGTTAAATCCATTTTTTTTGCAGTTATCAAACGTCTTGTTGATGAAATTCTCAAACTGCTTTTTGGTGTAGCGCTTTTCTCCAATATCCTGAAAAGAGATCCATACACCGCGAAATTCACCGGAAGCCGGGGTAAATGTCGTTTTCACAGGCTTTTTTGATCTGGTTGTTTTACCCTGTGCGACTTTGGCAGATCGATCCGTTCGGTCTGTCGGAATGATCTGCGAAACTGCCAGCGCACAGACCAAGATCAGCGCAATGGTCGTAGTGATTGAAGTAACAAACTTTATACCATGAGATGCTTTTGTGGTATGTCTTTTTTGATGAAATGGATTGTGGTAATGCATAATTTCCTCTACACTTTCTTATTTGTTTTGCACAGAAAAGCCGGTGTTTCAGCTTATTTGTACAATGAGATTACAGTGTCAAAAGGTTTGAATCTGGTGTTTGACATCGTAATTACAATGAGTAACTCCTGCGATATTATACTATACAGTATAGTATATAAGAATCTCGTACATATAGTCATTATAAATGTCCGATGAATTTCTTGCAACCGGTCGATCCTTTCAGGAAAATGATTCCCAACAGGGGATTATGGTTGACTTTATGTACGGACACCATTAAAATTTACGTTATATCTATGTCATAATTGTATCAATACATAGATATCCTGTCAGCGAGGTGAGTTGACAGTAAGCAGGGAAAGAATCGCAGAATGGAGGATTATTATGAAACAGTATAAGAATAAGAAAGCCATGGCATTATTGATGGCAGCAGTATTAGCAGGCAGTGCGTTGTATAGTGGGGTGGCAGACGCAGCATCCGCGATCAAGCTAAATAAGAAGACAGCGAAGATCGCAGTAGGAAAGTCTGTCACGTTAAAAGTGCGCGGAACGAAGAAGAAGGTAAAATGGAAATCTTCAAAAAAATCTGTTGCAACGGTCAATGCGAAAGGTAAAGTAACCGGCAAAAAGGCTGGGAAAGCAGTGGTGACTGCTAAAGTAAAAGGGAAAACGCTAAAATGTAAAGTGATCGTCACGAAAAAGCAGGCAGCGAAGAAAAACGCGAAGACAGCGGGCAAAAAGAACACAACTTCAGATATTTCTCTTCAAAAGAAGGTGATTTCTATTGTCAATAAAAACCGCAAGAAAAAAGGGCTTGAAGCATTGACAATGGATGAGAAACTTATGAAAGCGGCACAGGACAGAGCAAAGGAACTTACAAAGTCATTTTCGCATACTCGTCCGAATGGCACATCTTGTTTTACGATTTTTGAAAAGTACAAGATAACACCAACGGCCAGCGGGGAAAATATTGCAGCCGGTCAGAGAAGTGCGGCAGCTGTTATGGATTCTTGGATGAATTCACCGGGGCACAAAGAAAACATCATGAATAACAGGTTTAAGAAGATCGGTGTTGGTCTGGTGATCGTTCCAAACGATATGTATTCTTATTACTGGGTGCAGATGTTCACTGAGTAAGGTGAAATAAGAGAAAAGCAGCTGTTTACTGCCTTGGATGCCAAGGGACAGCGAGCAGCTATTTGCTGACTTGGTCAAAAAAGGGGACAGCATAATGAACTGTATAGACATGATGGAGATTCCGGAGTTAAGGGAAACATTATACTTACGGGCGGGTGAGGAAGGCCTGATGCATCCGATCCGTTGGATATACTTTGCGGATTGTTTGCAATGTGTAAAGAGTGAGTATCGTATGGAGAGCTATATTCATGGCAGTGAATTTGTCGTGCTAACCAATCGGGATCTTACGGATGATAGCCTTAAATTGAAAGAACTCATTGCAAAAATGCAGGAATATGATATTGCAGCAGTGGGAATTAACGAAGGACAGATTTCGGAAGAATTGGTACAATATTGCGACGAACATCGATTACCATTGTTTGAGCTGCCAATGCGTTTCCCTTTGGTGGATCTGAGTCAGATCATATGCAAGAGGTTAGTGCTGGAAGAAAATAACAAAAATGCAGAGGAACAATTATTCACCTCTATTTTGGACGCAGAGCATTTGAACAAAGAAGATGTTTTTGCGCAGGCAAGATATTTGAATGTGGATCTGTCCGGAGAATTTCGAGTGATCGAATTTGCTTTTTTTAAGGAACGGGATAAAGACGATTCGTTTGCAATCGGACAAGCGATACGTGGGATCATTCGTACAGAGTTTTCACATTATCTGTCTCAAAATATATTGACGCAGTTGCAGGCCGGTACGGTCTTGGCGCTTGTGCCGGCGTATGATGTGAGTGATAAGCTGTTAAAGAAAATTCTCGCAAAGATTGCGCAGCTTACCGAGAAAGACTGTGCGACCAGGCTGGTTGTCGGCGTAGGAAACAGTACAGGATATTTGGAAGATGTTAGGGTGAGCCGAAATGAAGCGGCTACCGCGATTAAACTTGCGAATATGTCCGGACGGGAAGAATCGGTCTTTTTTTATAAAGATCAGGGTATTTACACGATGATATCTAAGATTACGGACAGTCGATTTTTGGATGAGTTTGTTGAAAAAAATATTGGAAAGCTGCTTCGTGCAGATGAAGTTAATCAGGGTAATCTATGCGAGACACTTGAAAAGTATATCAACCATAACTGTAATGCGAAGGATACGGCAGAAGCAATGTATATCCACCGTAACACTTTGAACTATCGTCTGAGGAAGATTCAGGAGATCCTCGGCCGCCAGATCAACGATATTGACACGTGTCTATTACTTAAGCTCGCCTTTATGATAAGAAATTATCGTAATATGCAGAGGTAGTGAGCGGCAATTGTGTACCATGCACAAAATATTTGGTACAGCAAGTACATTGTATTGCATGCCAAAGTTGTTATAATGTTTGCAGAATAAAAAATAAAGCAATGACAAAGGCGTCAAAAAAGTATTTTACTTTTTTGGCGTCTTTTTGTTTGCGGAACAGGCATCCAAGTGATGATGCGAGGAAGCCTGTGTTTCAAATTTATGGCATTGGAGGACAAACATATGACAACAAAAGATTTATCAAAGGCATTACCAGAAATTGTAACAGAGCAGGTACCGGGACCAAAGTCCAAGGAACTCCTTGATCGTAGAAATGCAGCAATTCCACAGGCGCTTTGTGGAAACACTTATCCAATCTGCATCAAGCAGGGCGCAGGCGCTATGTTTGAAGATTTGGATGGCAACAAGATTCTCGATTGGGTCGGCGGTGTTGGTGTGTTAAATATTGGTTATTCAAATCAGGAAGTAATCGATGCAGTCAAAGCACAGGCAGATAAATATTTCCATACAATTTTTAATGTGTATGTGCATGACGGATATGTAGCACTTGCCGAGAGATTAAATAAGATCATGCCTTGTAAAGGTGATACGATGAAAACCTATTTTGCTAACTCTGGTGCAGAGTGTGACGAGAATGCGATCAAGATCGCCAAGGCATATACAAAGAGAAACGGCGTGATCTGTTTTACCGGTGCATTCCACGGAAGAACCAATCTTACAATGGCACTGACTGCCAAGAAAACCTATGCAGTTGGCATGGGACCTTTCCCATCAAGCATTTACCGTGCACCATATCCTTATTTGTACCGTGCACCGAAAGGATACACTGAGGAAGAGGCAATTCAGTATTATATTGATGAGCTGAATAAGATTTTTGATGAGGGCGCACCTGCCAATGAAATTGCATGTATGCTTGTTGAGCCGTTACAGGGTGAGGGCGGATTTATTCCGGCTCCGATCGCTTGGGTCAAAGCAATTCGTAAAATCTGTGATGAGAATGGCATTTTACTGATCGCAGATGAAGTGCAGTGCGGTAACTGCAGAACCGGTAAGTATTATGCTTCTGAATATTGGAAGGAGGCTGGTGCGGCACCGGATATTATCGCTACTGCCAAATCATTAGGCGGCGGACTTCCGATTTCTGCGATCACAGCGAGAGCGGAGGTAATGGATGCAGCACCGGCAGGCACGATTGGTGGTACTTTTTGTGGTAACCCACTTGCGTGTGCTTCTGCATTGGCAGTCATGGATATTATGCAGAGAGACGATTATGCAGCTAAGGCAAGACATATTGGTGATGTAGTTATGAACAGATACAATGCATTGAAAGATAAATACGATGTAATTGGTGATGTCAGAGGTCTTGGCGCAATGATCGGCATCGAGTTCGTTACCGATAGAGAGACAAAAGAGCCGGCAACAAAGCTGGTTGCAGACATTGTCAGAAATGCAATGCAGAAAGGTCTGCTGCTGGAAAGCTGTGGATTTGCAAGTAATACAATCCGCTTCTTAGCACCGCTTACAATGACAGATGAGCAGATGGAAAAAGGTCTTGAGATCTTTGAGGAAGCTATTAAAGAAGCAATTGCATAAAGCCGGTTACATAACCTAAACTTGACGAAGATGTCAGGGAACGCACAACAACTGCGCCCTGACATCTTTTTTGAACAGGTAAATCACATTACAGATGAACAGGTTATCACAAAAAATGATGACGTATTCGTCTTAAGAAATAATTGGAGGAAACGTTATGGAGCAGAATTCAAAATTTGATAAGGTAATGGGATCGTGGGACATCCTCGTTATCGCCTTCGGCGCCATGATAGGCTGGGGCTGGGTCATTAACTCAGGCGATTGGATCACAACATCGGGATTTATGGGATCGATCATCGCAATGTTGATTGGTGGTCTGATGGTATTTTTTGTCGGACTTACTTATGCAGAATTGACATCAGCAATGCCGCAGTGTGGTGGCGAGCATGTATTTAGTTATCGTGCGATGGGACCAACAGGATCGTTCGTATGTACGTGGATGATCATATTGGGCTATGTTGCGACAGCGGCCTTTGAGGCAACAGCGCTCCCAACCGTAATTACATACTTATTTCCAAAATTTAATCAGGTATATTTATACACCATCGCTGGCAAAGACATTTATCTTACAACGATTTTGTTAGGTGTAGCTGTTGCAATATTGATCACATTGATCAATATTAAAGGTGCCAAGACAGCAGCTATTTTGCAGACGATTCTTACGGCGATCATTGCAATTGCCGGAATCCTCTTGGTTGTTGGCTCTGCAATCAATGGCGATAGTGGAAACGTGACCGGTCAGATGTGGCAGGCATCTACCGGTAACACACTGGGAAGTGTATTCAAGGTCGCATGTATGACACCGTTTCTTTTTATTGGCTTTGATGTTATTCCGCAGGCGGCAGAAGAAATTAATGTTCCATACAAAAAGATTGGAAAGATCATGTTATTGTCCATCTTTTTGGCAGTTGCCTGGTATCTGCTTATCATTTTTGCTGTGTGCTATATCATGCCGAGCAGTGCCATTGCAAAGGAGATGGCTTCACAGAATGGGCTTGTTTCTGCCAAAGCGATTGAGACTGCATTTCATACACCACTCATGGGCAAGGTTCTCATTATTGGTGGTCTGTGCGGTATCATTACTTCTTGGAACTCATTCTTGATGGGTGGAAGCCGTGCACTGTATTCCATGGGTGAGTCGCTGATGATCCCAAAAATGTTTGGTAAACTTGGCAAAAATAAAACACCGGAAGCAGCAATTATTCTTTGCGGAATTGCCTGCTGTATTGCACCATTCTTTGGTAGAGGTGTTCTTGTATGGCTTGTCGATGCTGCATCGTTTGGCTGTGTTATTGCGTATATGTTCGTATCCATTTCGTTTTGCATTTTGCGAAAGACCAAGCCGGACATGGATAGACCGTACAAGGCAAAAGCGGGCAAATTTGTTGGCGTAATGGCAGTTGCCATGGCAGCCTTTATGACGTTGTTGTACATCATTCCGGCATCTTTTTCAGCCGCACTTGTATGGCAGGAATGGATTGTTGTAGGAGCTTGGCTTGCACTTGGTGTGTTCTTTTACTTTTATTCTAAGAGTAAGTACGGTGCCGAATTTGGCCGTGACATTTTTATTGTAAGTGAAACGAGTACCGCAGATGCTGCAGATAAGACAGCAGAACAGCAGACCAAGAAATATACGGACAAACATTTTGTTGTAACAGTTGGCTGTGAATACGGAAGCGGCGGTCCGGAAATCGCCAAAATGGTTGCCGATCATTTTGGAATAGAGTACTATGATAGAGACTTGGTGGATAAGGTCGTAGAGAGGATTGGTGTTGCCAAAGGATTGGTCGAGGAGGCAGATGCCAAGATCGGCGTTCGTTATGGCTTTGATACTTCTTATGGTGTTCGCTATGCGAACTTGTCAAATCGAGTCATTGATGCACAGTTTCAGGCAATTCATGATTTTGCGGAGAAATCTTCCTGCGTTATCGTTGGTCGAAGCAGTGATTATATTTTGCGGGATAGAGATGACGTCTTAAATGTCTTTGTCTATGCGCCGGAAAAAGCAGAAGTTGCTGCTGTTATGGCGAAAGAGGGGATGAATGAACGAAAAGCAACTGCGAAGTGGGAAGAGGTTGAGAAGGCACAGCACGCTCGTCATGCTTACATTACCGGCAAGAAACGTGGCGATCGTCACACAAGAAATATATTGATCGACAGCAGTCTTCTTGGCTGGGAAAAGACAGCGGAGCTGATCATTGATATTGTCGAGCAGAAATATGTAGCGGCGGAAGATACTGTAGATGCTGCAGTATGAGGCGCAGACAGTGCTAAAATACCTTTTGTATGTAGGCGCAGATAGAAATGGAGGATTACGATGAAAGGATTTTCGATAAAAACAGAAATTGAGGAATTTGATACCTTTGCTGAGTTTGCGGCTGATGCCGATTTGGGATCGGATGATCTGGTGTTGTGCGGTGAGCATACATATCAGGATTATATTGCAGAGTTAAATACCGGGGTACAGACATTATTTCGTGAAAAATACAGCAAGGGGGAACCGACCGATGGAGATGTCGACGCAATTCTCAATGCCCTTCGAGACAAAAAATATGATCGGATCATTGCAGTCGGCGGTGGCACAGTAATTGATATTGCGAAAGTGATCGCAGTTGCCGGCCCGGACGATACCGTAGATGATCTGTACGATAATGTGGACACCTTGAAACAAATACATCCACTTATTATCATTCCAACAACCTGCGGAACCGGAAGTGAAGTTACGAATATATCTGTCATCAATCGTGTTAGCAAAGGCGTAAAAATGGGACTTGCCTCGAATGCGATGCTGCCGGACAAAGCAGTATTGATCACAAATCTGCTTACGTCCCTTCCGTACAAGATTTTTGCAACATCTTCGATCGATGCAATGGTACATAGCGTAGAGTCGTTCCTTAGTCCAAACGGATGCAGCATTTCCAGAGTTTTTTCGACAGAAGCATTAAAGACAATTCTTTTCTGTTGGTCGAAAGCAGTTGCAGCAGGAGGTGGAGATGCGTGGAAAGAATACGCAGCAGAATTCTTGAAAGCATCCAACTGGGCAGGTCTTGGGTTTGGATACGCCGGATGTGCTGCAGTGCATGCGTGTGCATATCCACTTGGTTCGGTCTATCATATTCCGCATGGTCAGTCGAACCAGCTTATGTTTGCCTCTGTTATGAAAAAATATAAAGAGATCAAACCGACAGGGCGAATTAATGATCTCGAGGCGGTTATCGCAGAGACTTTGGGCGTAGACCAGACGGAAGCACTAGACAAGTTATATGCGCTGATGGATGATGTGCTGCAGAGCGAGCCATTAAAGAACTTTGGTGTAAAAGAAGAAGATCTTCCGGTATTTGCGAAAGATGTTGCAAATACGCAGCTGCGACTTTTGAAAAACAATTATATTCCATTAAGCGAGGAGCAGTTGCTGGAGATCTATAAGGCGGCTTTTTGATGAGAATCTGTATAGAATGATAAATAATGGAAACACTGATCAAAAATAGAATGTAAGAAAGGTATGGTGATCAGTGTGCTTAAACAATTGCAGATTGAACATGTTACAGGCAGAGAAATTTTGGATTCTAGAGGGAATCCAACCGTAGAGGCAGAAGTGACTCTGCAGGATGGAACGATAGGACGGGCGGCTGCGCCGAGTGGTGCATCTACCGGAGAATTTGAGGCATTGGAACTTCGGGATGGAGATCATACACGGTATGGTGGGAAAGGTGTGCTGCAGGCGGTTGATAATATTAATCACGTTATCAATGGTATTTTGCGCGGAATGGACGCGTCTGATACGTATGCGGTCGATCAAGTAATGCTGCGTAAAGATGGCACAGCAGACAAATCCGTGCTTGGAGCGAATGCGATCTTGGCGGTTTCTATTGCAACGGCAAAAGCAGCCGCACAATCGTTAAAGACGCCACTTTACCGTTTCGTGGGTGGCGTATCCGGTACAAAACTGCCTGTGCCGATGATGAACATTTTGAATGGTGGTGCGCATGCGGCCAATACAGTAGATGTACAGGAGTTTATGATCATGCCGGTGGGAGCGGACTCATTCCGAGAGGCGCTGCGTTGGAGCGCAGAAGTGTTTCATGCATTGGCTGCCTTATTAAAACGAAAAGGTTTGGCAACCTCTGTTGGTGACGAGGGTGGATTTGCGCCAAATTTGCAGAGTGATGAAGAGGCAATAGAATGTATTCTCGATGCGATCAAAGAGGCGGGGTACGAACCGGAAAAAGACTTCCGGATTGCTATTGATGTAGCGGCAAGTGAATGGAAAAGTGATCAAAAGGGGATGTATCTGCTTCCAAAATCCGGGGTGAGATATTCCTCCGAGGAGTTGATCGCGCATTGGAAGTCATTAGTGGAACGATACCCTATCATTTCTATTGAAGATCCACTGGATGAAGAGGATTGGCTTGGCTGGGAGAAATTGACACAGGAACTCGGCGATCGAGTACAGTTGGTGGGGGACGATCTGTTTGTCACGAATACGAAACGGCTGGCAAAGGGAATTGCAGAAGGCTGTGGTAATTCAATCCTAATTAAGCTTAATCAGATCGGAACCTTATCGGAAACGATGGAAGCAATCAAGCTTGCCAAACAGTTTGGTTATACGAGTATTATGTCCCACCGTTCCGGAGAGACAGAGGATACGACGATAGCAGATCTGGCAGTTGCCTTGAATTGCGGACAGATTAAAACCGGTGCACCGAGCCGAAGTGAGCGAGTTGCAAAGTACAACCGGCTTCTCAGGATTGAAGAGGAGCTGGGTGGAGCAGCTAGCTATTGTGCACCTTTTTGCGTACGAAATAAAAACAGATCACCTGCATGACAATGGTTAGGAGCCACGACACCGGGTAGGAAATAAATAAAAAGTCTAATGATCTATGGCATGGGAAAATGACATAGATCCATACAATTCTGGTGCCTACCGTGCCAATCACCGAAAGGATCATTGGCACGGTGGAATGCCCCATGCCTCGCAATGCCCCCGGCAGCAGGTCCATGATACCGCATAAGAAATATGTGACGGTTGTATATAACATAATATCCACACCGCACTCTATGACCTTGGTGCTCTTAGTGTAAATGTGCATTAGTTCCGCACCGAAAAGATAGGATCCACCACCCAAAACGAGAGCAACAATTACCGTCAGTCCTAAGCATTCTAATAACACTTTATCCATTCTCTTAAATTTACGTACACCATAATTTTGGCTTGTAAAACTCATGCAGGCCTGTGTAATGGAATTCACAGATACATACAAAAATCCCAAAATATTATTGGCGGCAGTGTAGCCTGCCATTGCAACAGAACCAAAAGAGTTGACAGAGGACTGAAGCAGAACATTCGAAAAATTAATGATCGTGCTTTGGATTCCGGCTGGAATACCGATTTGGAATATTTGCTTTACATAGCGCGTTTTCATACCTAATTTATTGAAGCGGAGCTGATAACTTCCATCGGAAAGGTATAGACAGCGTAATACCAAAATGCACGATATACATTGAGAAATTACCGTTGCGATAGCAACACCGGCAACACCCAAATGAAACTGAATCACCAAAAGAAGATTTAACAACACATTTGTCGCACCTGAAATAATCAAAAATAATAGAGGGCGTTTGGTATCACCCACCGCTCTTAAAATGGCCGCTCCGTAATTGTATAACATAAAAAATGGCATTCCCATAAAATATATGCGCATATAAAGTGTGGACAGGTTTAATACATTATCCGGAGTGTCCATCAGTTCTAACGCACCTTTGGCAGCAATCACTCCGATAATTCCCATTGCGATTCCACTGATCAGAGCCAACGTAATGGATGTATGTACGGTTTCTGACATTTCCTTCTCTTGTCCGGTCGCATAAAATCTTGCAGCTAATACACTTGCGCCCAAGGAAATTCCGATAAAAAGATTGACAAATACATTGATCAGCGCAGTCGTTGATCCAACAGCCGCCAGTGCTTCATTGCCCGTAAACTGTCCAACCACGATAATATCTACCGCATTAAATAATAACTGTAAGATTCCTGACAGCATCAACGGAATTGAAAAGGAAACCAGTTTATCCAATATTGAGCCATTACACATATCTATTTCATATTTGCTTGTCTTAGTATTCATGTTCGTCCTACGCTTCTTTCTATTTCCTGCTTAAACTTCACACAACCAAAATCAGTATATCGTCACATATTGCTTATTACGTCTGTAATATACATGCTATTTTGCAGCCGATAAACTAACTTATTCTGCCATCAAAGAACTAAGATAATTGCCGCAGAACGCAGAGTTTTTACGTGATTTCTTATTTTGTTAGGCCTCTGATGTATACATGCCTGAAAGAGTGTCTGAGATGTCCCGGTTTAGCAAGGTATCATCCATTTTTGGACGGGACGCTTTCGCTACGATGCGCTACGTCACGTTACTTAATGTCTCTGAAATACGAGACATAAGTAACGACGAGCGCAAAGTCCCTTTCAAAAATGATGAATACCTTGCTTCCGGGACTTCGAGTTCTCTGTAAGGCATGTAAATCATTCATCAGAGGCAACAAAATATAGAAATCACTCTAAAAACTAATTGCGGCAAGGCAATTACTGTAGTTCTCTGATGGCAGAAACCACTATGTTGTGGCTGCAAAATACTTCGTATTCTTTGACGTAATAAGCAATATGTGACGATGCATTCCCTTTGGATGCGTGAAGTTTGGGTTGTTTATTGGTATAGGGGGATGGGTGTCTGCTGTGCATCCCGATAGTATAGTATACTAGCATTTTGAAAATTACTCAACTTTCCTTTTTACTATAGGGCGAAAGAGTGTTACAATAGGTGTGGCTATTATGCGCAGAAATCATGCGCTATTTACTGGAATGACAGGAGGTATGACGATGAGAAGTTTATTGATAAAAGATACCACAAAGGAAGAAAGAATGGCGATCATTGAAGAATCTGTGGGCGGTGATGCAGGTGGTTGTGATGGATGTTCGGCAGGAATCCTAAAAATGTACGAACCGTATATTGAAGGGGAAATGGAATTGCGAGAATGTAATATGGCGTTTCGTGCACATTATATTTCGGGGAAGGAACATCCGACGAAAAACGGCTGCGGGTATATGTAACGTATGAAAAAGATATCTATTTTTGCAAAAAGAAGCATAATTATAATGCTAGGGATAATTTGGGGATGCATTAGTTTTATCTGGCTTGGATACAGTATCTTAACAGCAGGTAATCTTATGGAAGAACCCGGGTCTATTGATTACGTTGCGGAAGGCGAAGCTATGCGGATATATGGTTTCATAGGATGTGCTTTGTATGTTCTTGCCTTTTGTCCAATATTGTATTCGCTGTATAAACGCAAACAGTCTATTGCTGCATTTTTGTTATCTATGCTTTTGGGGGGCGGCATTTGTGGAGTGTATCTATTTGTACTCCGCTAACGCCAATATAAAGCAAACTTCCGGTATGAGAAGCTTGAGAATATAAATGAAAACAGGAGGAACTTAGAGAATGAAGTTTGAGAAGATTGATAAAAAGGAAGAAGGTAAATTTATTACCCGTTATGATATTACTTATAAGACGGTAGATGATACGACAAAGATATATGAAATGATCAGCCGCAACCGTAATGTTCAAACAAGAGAAGAGCTTCGTGGCAATAAGCCGGATGCAGTTGTGCTGATGGTCACTGATGAGAGTGGGGAGAAAATCGTTTTGAACAAAGAATTCCGTATGGCGGCAGGTACGTGGGTTTATAATTTCCCGGCGGGATTGATCGATCCCGGCGAGGTGCCGGAGCAGAGTGCGAAGCGCGAGTTGTGGGAAGAAACGGGGTTAGAACTATATGAGATCAATGATGAGTTAGGACTCAGCTATAGTGCGGTTGGGTTCAGCAATGAGATGAATGTATGTGTCATCGGAAAAGCACGTGGTGAATTCCGCCAAAGCACATCTAATGTGGAAGAAATTGAAGCAGGATGGTACACCAAAGAAGAAGTACGGAATCTGTTAAAGACAGAACGATTTGCGGCGAGAACACAAGCATACTGTTATCTTTGGGCAAATAAATAACGCCAACTTCCCATGCCGGAAGTTGGCGTATATAGGCAGCTAACTCATAGATACTACGGTGAGAATGTCATCCTGTACGAAAAAGCGGACAGTAACGCCGGCGAACTCAAACGCATAGATGCGTTCCGGATCGTTTTGGTAAGAAGGGCGAGGATCTTGAGCCAGTACTTTTTCCAGAGAAAGAAGCTTTTCGGCAGGCAATACTTGACCCGCATTGTCCGGAAGTATTACGCGCAGCAAATGAACTTCTACGCTGTCTGTAAAACCACCCGTAGCCAGCGGTTTACAGTCGGCATACGGAAGATATGGTTTTATATCATAGATCGGGGTGCGGTCCATGAGATCGGCACCCGTTATTTCCAGGATTGGTCCATCTTCTCTTGAAAAAATAATGTCCTGTAATTCTACACAAGAAAGCGCCAGTGAATTTGGTCGAAATGGAGATCTCGTTGCAAATACTCCCATGCGCTTATTGCCGCCAAGTTTGGGCGGACGAACGGTAGGTGACCATTCCCCACGTATTGTTTCTGAAAATTCCCAGATCAGCCATAAATGAGAAAAATCTTCCAAGCCGCGGATCGCATCGCGATTGCGGTATTCCGGTTCAAATATGATACGGCTGCGTAACTCCGGAACCAGACCGCTCTGTCGTGGAATGCCAAACTTTCCCGGAAAATCAGAGTGTATCCGGGCAATCGGATGAATTTCCATGTTTTCCTCCTGTCACTGATATCAATTATTCAATATGTCGCTGATATCTTTTGTTCAAAATGTCACTGATATCATTTATTCAAAATGTCGTTGATATCAATTATTCAAAATGTCACTGATATCATTTATCATTTCATCATCTTTCAGGCGGAAAAGAAATTCCACGCGACGAGATGCATTTTGATCTTCTTTGCCATCCTTATCCAATATAGGATTGCTAAAGGACTTGCCGTTTGCCGTCACAATTTTGCGTAGTTTCGTGATCTTGGCAGTCGACAGCACTTTCTTGTTTTCATCCAAGCAGAAAGTTGCGACAGACAAGGCCCTTTTTTGGGACAGCTCCAGATTATATAAATAATCTCCCTGTGTATCTGTATGTCCTTCAATAATAATCTCTGAGATATAATCATTAAATTGCTTGTCTGTTAATACGCCAATATACTTTGGTAAAAACTTTTGCAGCAATTCTTCACCAGACGCTTTCAACGCAAATTGTCCGGAATCAAACAAAATGCTTGAGTCAAGCGCGATGGATCCGGTCTTTTCATCGACTTTCACACTGAGATCCGTACCGTCAAACTCTTTCTTGAGAGCCTCGATCAGTTCCGTTCGAATACCGATCAATTTGTCTAACTGTTCCTGTTGCTCCTGCAGTTGTTCCTGTTGGCTTTGAACCAAAGCCTGCTGCTGCTTTAATTCCTCTTGTTTTTGCTCATAACGTCTTTGCGATTGCAGCATTGTAAACGAAATGATCAACACAAAGATCAACAAAAGAGCAGCCATCATATCGGAATAGGAAAGCCAATAACTGGTTTCCTCCAAATGTCTTTTCTTTTTTCTGCGCATAATAAACCTCTTTTCTGTACGCGGAACCGAGTGGTGTTACTGTCTGAGTGCCCGAGCAATCTTATCAGCTACTTCATCACTAAATTTCTCCATCATCTTCTCCGTCTGCATCATTTGCAAAGCTTGATAATCCAAGAAAATATTTGCCGCATTATTTTGTGCACGGGGTGCGACATATTTATGGTAACTGTCCAAAAAATCGTCCATGGCATTATAAGCATCTTCTAAGTTTTTCTTGTAAACAAAGTTAAATACCAAAGAAAATACCATACCATAAATAGATGTGTGGAACGCGATCTTGATACCATTCATCAACTGCGGAATGCTGTCCGTAATTGCGGACGCACTGCCGGTATTAAAATTCTGAAGACCAAACGACAGACCGATAAAAGTACCCAAAATACCTAGACCGGTCATTACGCCGGGAACAATGCTGATCAATCCACATTTCATTACGCTGTCAATGTAATATTCATTCAGATAATCATCAATATCGCATTGGGCACTTCGCTCTAACATTGTTAATCTTCTGCGCTCCTCGCAATATTCACGAAAACGTGTATCTGCCAATTTGTTACCAAAGAGCTTTGGATTATCTTTATAATCATCCCACAAATAATCGCCTTTGCGTTTGAAGTCAGTCTGAAAGTTGCGTGCCGCAAGATGCAGGCTAGCCATCATCCGATTAGCAGGCATGAAACAATGTGTCGTAGAATACAAAATAATCCCGCCGACAATTAAAAACATTCCAATATTAATGATAATGTTGGCGATATCAAGACCCGAACCCGTAAACACGTTCAGATATACGGCCAAAGCCAGCATAATAAAATATACAGGGAATAAAATCCCCTCACTACCAAAAGATTTCATAGGTACCCTCCAATGTTTGCTTTGCTGCAAAAAACCAGCGACCATCCCCCTGTTCTAAAGAAACCGGGCGTATATCAAAAGCTGATGCCTTGCAGTCGTAAAATGTAACGTGTGCCCGATGGCACAACATATATACTATACAAAGTTTGAGGGAGAAAGTCAAAAGGTGGGCGGGGCGGTGCACTGCATATGAGAGGATTTTGTAAAATAGAAAATGTTATGTTATCTATTACGATAAAAGAGAAAGGATGACAAGCAAATGGCACTAAGTAGTTGCCCGGAATGCAACCGGGAAATTTCGGATACCGTAAGAAAATGTCCGAATTGTGGATACAAAATCAAAAATCACCGATCCAAAAAAGAACCTAAATTATTGAAAAATACGATGTAGTACGTTTTATGGGACAATAAATGTGCTATAATAGTGGCATGTCATAAAAGAATGTGTAGAGAATCCACACTAAGACAAGTAATGTTAAATTTTGCACCAAGAAATCTACGATAGGTATGCGTATAAGAGATGGGAGGGTAAATGGCAAAACGACCGAATCAAAGGCTAAAATTGTTGTATTTAGCAAAGATTATGCTTCGACTGACGGATGATGAACATGGTTTACAAGTAGAGCAGATTATCAATGAGTTGGCCAAGTATGACATTGCGGCAGAGAGAAAGAGTATATATTCTGATTTAGAAGCTCTGCAATTGTTTGGAATTGATATTGAAAAAAAGCACATAGGACGATATGTATATTATTGTGTAGGAAATCGAAATTTGGAATTGGCAGAATTGAAACTTTTGGTAGACGCGGTACAGTCTTCTAAATTTATCACAGAGAAGAAATCCAGCCAGCTTATAGAGAAACTGGAACGCTACGTTAGTCAATACGAAGCGAAACAGTTAAATCAACAGGTATATGTTCACGGTCGGATAAAAACCATGAACGAAAGTATCTACTATAATGTAGATGAAATACATAATGCAATTACAGCAGACGTAATGATTTCATTTCAATATTTTCAGTGGAATTTGAAAAAGGAGATGGAGCCAAGACACGAAGGAGAGAGATACATAATATCTCCGTGGGGGCTGATTTGGGATAATGAGAATTATTATATGGTAGGATATGACGCAAAGGCTGAGCTTGTCAAGCATTTTCGAGTCGACAAGATGTTACGTATTCAACCGATGAAATGCAAAAGAAAAGGTCAAAAGTTATTTCCACAGGGAAATATAGCAAACTACGCAGAGAAACATTTTGGAATGTTTTCGGGAAAAGAGGAATCGGTCACGCTGCTTTGTCAAAATGAGTTTATAGGTGTGATCATAGATAGATTTGGAAGAGACGTTAAAATTCGTCCGGTGGATGAGGACCACTTTCAAGCAAAAGTTGAAGTGGTTGTCAGTAATAATTTTTTTGGATGGGTGTTAGGATTAGGAGAAGGGGTTACATTGATCGGTCCAGAGGATGTGGCGGCATCTTTGCGCGAGGAAGTGCAAAGAATGTATGAGCAGTATCGATAAGAAAGTGTTAGCAACTGGGAGAGGATAGTGAATTAGAGAATGTGGTAAAGTGTGTAAGGGAAGGAGGTAAAGATATGATCGCACATATTTCAGAGGATGGGTGCAATAGAATACAGACAGTAGTAGAACATACAGAAGGAGTTTATGAGTTGTGCGCCAAAAAGGCACAAAAGATACACATTGCCAATATTGCAAGGCTGTGCGCTATATTTCATGATATTGGAAAGGAAAAGCAAAGATTTCAGGATTATATTTTGGCGGATGAGATACAACAGAAATCCTTAAAAGGAAAAATAGAACACTCATCAGCAGGGGCAAAATATATTTATGATCATTATCATGGAAGTACAGAGCTAGTATGTAAATTGTTGGCAGAATTGGTATCTTACGCCATTGCTGCGCATCATGGTATGTTTGATAAAGTTAATGAAGAGGGAGAATTATATTGGAAAAAGCGTTTGGAACGGGCACAAGACTATGATGAAGTGTGTGAAAATGCTAAGAGGGATATTTTTGTGCACTATGATATTGACAAAATACTAGAAGGGGCAAAAGATGAACTGGATTTTTGGCTTGGAAGATTTGTAGTGCTTTCAGGACATAACAAAGAAGAAATGTACTTTTACTTTTCGTGCTTACAAAGACTATTGCTGTCTGTTTTGATTGATGCAGATTGGGAAGATACAGCAAATTTTATGACGAATAAGCAGGAAGATGAGAAGGATGCTGAAGTAGTAAACATTTTTGAAAAAGCTGCTAAAAATTTTGATCAATATATGGTAGATCTAAAAGAAAAATTCAAAGAAGAACCGAGGGGGGAGCAGGAGCGTGAAATATATAGGATACGAAATGCAATTCAAAAGGAATGTTCGGAGTTTGCAGGGTGCTCAGCGGGAATCTATTGTTTATCGATTCCAACGGGTGGAGGAAAAACATTGAGTGGACTTGCTTATGCATTAACTTATGCTAAGCAACATCCGGAAACGGAAAGGATTGTTTATGTAGCACCTTATATTTCGGTTATTGAACAAAATGTAGATATTATTAAGGATGCAGTGGGAAATGCAAATTGGGTATTGGAACATCATTCTAATGTAATTGCGGAGGGTGAACATCAAGATGAGGAGTCCAATATGTGGATGGATATCAATTGGGACGAACCGTTTGTATGTACAACCTTTGTACAGTTTATGAATACGCTATTTTCAGACAAAAAGCAGGCGATTCGGAGAATGCACCGTTTAGCAAATGCGGTCATTATTATAGATGAGGTGCAGGCTATGCCAATAAAGTGCATTTACACCTTTAACTCGATGATGAATTTCTTAAATGAGGTATGTGGTGCAAATGTTGTTTTATGCACAGCAACTCAACCACAATTAGACAATGCTAGATTGGAACATAGGATTCGTTATTCAGAGCCGACGGAAATGGTAGGGAATATAGAAACTAGATTTAAGCAATTTGATCGAGTTGATATTGTGTCTCCACAACACAAGGGAGCCGTTTCATTTGAGGAACTGGCAGAACATATCTTGACAAATCTTCAAAGATACCAATCAATTTTGGCGGTATTAAACACCAAGTCGGCGGTGAAGTATCTATATGAATGTTTGTTAGAGCATGTTTCGGATGAATTGGAGTTTTATTATTTGACAACAAATTTATGTGCGGAACATAGGAGTGATGTGATTCGTGATATAAAGCAATTATGTAAAAGAAAGGATCGTAAATGCATTGTTGTTAGTACCAATTTGATAGAAGCAGGCGTAGATATTTCTTTTGAATGTGTTTACCGTTCTATGGCGGGATTAGATAGCATTGCGCAATCAGCAGGACGATGTAATCGGAACGGTGAATTAGACAGAGGTGTACTGTATATGGTTGATGTTGCCGACGAAAACAAGGGGAAAATGAAGGAATTACTTTCTGCTATTAATGCAACGGAACATGTGCTTTATAATAGAGGGAACACCAAGGATTTGTTGGCACCTTCTGTAATGACAGAATATTATAATTTCTTTTATTTGACGCAAGAGCAACGGGAACAAATGAAATTTCCGATAAAGCGGTTTGATACCGATATTTATCGTTTGTTGTATGCAGGATTTGAGAGTGAGGATAAGACAATTGTGGATTATATAAATAATGCAGCATATAAGACGGTTGGAAGAGAGTATCAAGTGATCGACCAAAATATGGTAGGTGTGATTGTTCCGTATAAAAAGGGCAGAGAGGTCATTCATAATATGCAGCAGGTGAATAGCTATCAGGAAATGCAGAAATGGATCCGAATTGCGCAACGATATACGGTAAATATACCGTACTACCGGTTGAAGCAATATATGGACCAAGGAATTATATATTGTTGTAGTGATAAATTTCCGGAAATCTATTTTGCTTCACTAGGTGGCTATCATTCAAAAATGGGATTTACAGGAGAAATTGAAGATATGATTTTTTGAAAGGAGATAAGAAATGGAGTACAAGAATCAAATAGAATATAAGGTGTATGGGAGATATGCATTATTTACAGATCCTCTCACGAAAACGGGAGGTGAGAAATTTACATATCAAATTCCGACTTATCAAGCATTAAAGGGAATTACAGAATCTATTTATTGGAAACCGACTTTTATATGGGTAATTGATTCTGTTCGTATCATGAACACGATACAGACAGAATCAAAAGGCATGCGTCCAATTAAGTATAGTGGTGGAAATGATTTGGCAAGTTATACTTACTTGAAAGATATAGAATACCATGTGAAGGCGCATTTTGAATGGAATGAAAATCGTCCGGAATTACAGGCAGATAGAAATGAGGACAAGCATTATCAGATAGCGAAGCGTATGATTGAACGCGGTGGAAGAAGGGATATATTCTTGGGTACTCGTGAATGTCAGGGATATGTGGAGCCATGCAGGTTTAAGGATGATATGGGAGCGTACGATAACACGGACCTATCGTTTGGTGTAATGCTGCATGGAATTACATACCCCGATGAAGTCTACAAGAAAGAGGAAAAAGATCATATGACAATTCGATTGTGGAATGCTCAAATGCGACAGGGAGTTATTAACTTTCCAAGACCAGAGGAATGTACGATGTTTCGTGATGGTGGAAAATTGGAAATGAAGAAGTTTGGAGACAATAACTTTTCGGGACTAAAAGAATTTGAAGGAGGTGAGTGACATGGCTTGGATGAAAAGGCTAGCAGAGACATATGATTTATATCAAGATTTGGCGGGGATTGTAAAAGATGGTCAGCCGGTTCTCTTGCCAGTGTCACATTCGACTATCAATGCCCAAATTGAAGTGACACTTAATGAAGCAGGGGAATTTGTTATGGGAAAAGTGGTTGAAAAAGGAGACGAAGTTACGATTATACCGGTTACAGAAGATTCGGCTGCAAGAAGCAGCGGCGTGGCACCACATCCACTTTGTGATAAATTATGCTATGTCGCAGGTGACTATTCTCTATTTGTTGTTGACGGCAAGAAGAAAAAGCAGGATAAAACAGAATATTACAATAAATATATGGATCAATTATGCAAATGGGTTAATTCACCTTTTTCCCATCCAATGGTTGCCGCTATTTATCAATATTTGCAAAAAGCAAGTTTGATTCAGGATCTGGTCGATTGCGGTGTGCTGAAATTAGATGAAAATGAAATGTTAGATCATCAAATTAAAATACATGGAAATGAACAAAAGGAGGCTGCTGTACGGTTTCAAGTATATCTGCCAAATGAAGAAAGCCGGGTGTGGAGAAATAGGGAATTATACGAAAAATATATACAGTATTATAATGCCGGCTTAGAGTACAAAGATGTTTGTTATGTGTCAGGGGCGATAGAATATTGTACGGTTAAACATCCGGTTAAAATACGAAATACAGCAGATAAGGCAAAATTAATTTCTGAAAATGACAAAACAGGCTTTACCTATCGTGGACGATTTGGTGATAAAAATGAAGCAGCGGTACGAAATAATGATAAGACTAGTGCAATGGCGGTTGGATATACAACTTCACAGAAAGCGCATAATGCTTTGAAATGGCTATTGCAAAAACAAGGATATCGTAGGGATGGATCAGCTTTTGTCAGTTGGGTAGCTAATAGAGATGTTGAGTTGCCAGATATTGGTAAAGATTCAATACATGCATATGAAAAATTAATTGCACCGGATGGGTGGGAAAGTTTTTTTAAGGAGCCGGTAAAGGCAGATCCATATGATACAGGAAAACGAAATGCCATGAAATTAAATAAGGCGATGCAGGGGTATGCTCAACAGATAACTATGGATGACAAGGTTATTATGATCGCGTTAGATGCAGCAACTACGGGACGAATGTCCATTGCATATTATGATGAGATGGGAGGAACACAATATATAGATGCCTTACAATATTGGTATACGCATTGTTGTTGGCAGAGATGGTTTAAATATGGGAAGGATAAAAAAGGTCAATGGATAGTAAGTGCTCCATCGCTACGGGAAATCGCCTTGACATGCTATGGAGTATTGCGAGAGAAAACAATAGAATCCGATGATAATGTATTAAGATTAACCATAAAAAGATTGCTGCCATGTATAACAAAGCAGGCGGAATTACCCAAAGATTTAATAAGAGCAGCGGTAGTAAATACATCAAGGCCGTTGGCTTATTATAATACAAGCAATGGATTTTTCTTATGGAAAAATCAGATGCTAAGTGTAACATGTGCAATGATACGCTATCAATATGAGAAGAGGAAAGGAGATGGGAAAATGAATAGTTTTTTAGAAGACAATGCGAGTGACAGAAATGTTTTGTTTGGGCGTTTGCTTGCTATATATGATTATATGGAAGAGCAGGCAATGCCTGATCGTGAAGAAAAGGGGCATCAAACGAATGCTAAAAGATATTGGAATTCGTTTAGTATGCGTCCTGCTACAACCTTGAAAACATTACAGTCTAATTTAGTACCGTATAGAAGAAAGTTAAATTCTTATCAAGAATATCGTTTTGATCAATGGATTGAACAGATTATGGTACAGCTTGCAGAAAATGGTTACGATAATCGTGCATTATCCGAAAACTATTTGCCGGGATACTATTTGCAAATGAAGATGATGAGAGAACATTTTTCTTCAAGAACAAACAAAGAAGAGTAGGAGGAAGAAATCATGGAAACATTTACAAACAAAGTTGATTTCGCAGTAATCATTATGGTAAATAATGCGAATCCAAATGGGGATCCACTTAATGGAAACAGACCGCGCGAAACTTATGATGGATATGGGGAGATTTCGGATGTATGTATCAAACGAAAGATTCGAAATCGTCTGCAGGACATGGGAGAAAAGATCTTTGTACAGAGCGAGGAGCGAGCTGATGATGGATGGGAAAGTTTATCCGATCGGGCAAAAAATAATGAAAAACTAAAGAAAGCACTCAAAGAGAAAGATAGAGAGCAATATCGTCAAGCGGCATGTGAGGAATGGATAGATGTGCGCGCATTTGGTCAGGTATTTGGTTTTAATGATCAGAAAGGCATGTCAGAAGGAATACGCGGACCGGTTTCCATTCAATCGGCATTTAGTGTTTGCCCTGTCATGATTGATAGTATGCAGATTACCAAAAGTGTTAATGGAGCGGGGAAAGGAAAAGCAAGTGATACAATGGGAATGAAGCATAAGGTAACTTCAGCTATGTATGTTGCGAAAGGGAGCATTAACCACCAGCTTGCACAGAAGACCGGATTTACCGATGAGGATGCAGAGAAGATTAAAGAAGCATTGCGAACGTTGTTTGTAAATGATGCGTCTGCCGCAAGACCTGATGGAAGTATGGAAGTATGCAAGGTGTATTGGTGGAGACATAATTGCCCAATGGGTCAGTATTCCTCTGCAAAGGTACATAGAAGCTTAAAAATCAGTGCAAATACAGAATTGCCAAAGTGTTTTGAGGACTATTCTATTACGGTTGAGGCATTGGATGGATTAGAACCAGAAGTGATTGAAGGTGTATAAAATGGATGAGGACGAGTATTTGATGCTTTCAGGTCTTCAGCATTTTGCGTTTTGTCGTAGGCAATGGGCTCTTATCCATGTGGAACAGCAGTGGGCGGAGAACTATCAAACCACTGCTGGAGAGCTTATGCATGAAAGGGCGCATGATGAAGCATTGATTGAAAAAAGGCAGAACAAAATTATAACTCGTGGCTTGCGAATTTCATCTTCTACTTTGGGATTAACAGGTCAATGTGATGTAGTAGAGTTTCATCGAGATGCGGATGGAATTACATTATGGGAATATGATGGGAAATGGAAGATTATTCCCATTGAATATAAACATGGTGAGCCAAAACAGGGGCAGGAAGATGAGATTCAGTTATGTGCACAAGCTATGTGCTTAGAAGAGATGTTTCTGACGACTGTTACGGAAGGATATTTGTATTATGGTGAGAATAGACATCGCACCAAAGTGATATTTACAGATCAATTACGGAAGGCAACAATACAGTGTGCACAGGAGATGCATGAATTATTTCGGAGGGGTTATACACCGAAGGTCAGACGAGAAAAGAAGTGTAGATCTTGTTCGCTGAAAGATATATGTATGCCGGCTTTACAGTCAAAGTGTGATGTTGGAGCATATATTCAGCATTATATACAGGGACAGGACGAGGACTAAACATGAAAAAATTATTAAATACATTGTATGTGGTAAACGAAGAAGCTTATTTGACGCTTGATGGCGAAAATATAGTAGTAAATGTGAATGGAAAAATATTGGGGCGAGTACCATTACATACATTGGAAGCTATTATTTGTTTTTCTTACAAGGGCGCATCGCCAGCGTTAATGGGAGCGTGTCTCCAGCGAGGAGTTGGTCTTAGCTTTTTTCTTCCTAATGGACGCTTTCAAGCATCTATTGATGGGTGGGAGCAAGGAAATGTGTTGCTCAGAAAAGAACAATATCGTATTTCAGATGATTTAGAACGAAGTTTTTATTATGCACAAAACATGATATTAGGGAAAGTGTTTAACGGAAGGTGGTGTTTGGAAAGGACATTAAGAGATCACAAGATGAGGGTTGATTCTGAAAAAATTAAAACTGTTTCAGATGAAATGAGACTTGGTCTGCAGAAAATAAGTCAGATGGAGAATATGGATTCTTTGCGCGGAGTGGAAGGGCAATTAGCGGAGCGATATTTTTCGGTGTTTGATCACTTGATAATTAATCAAAAGGAAGATTTTGTATTTAAAACACGGAGTCGACGACCGCCATTGGATAGAGTGAATGCGTTGTTGTCATTCTGTTATACAGTGCTTGCAAATGATTGTGCAAATGCGTTAAAAAGCGTTGGACTTGATCCTTATGTGGGGTTCATGCATAGAGATAGACCGGGGAGAAAATCATTGGCTTTAGATTTGCTGGAGGAGTTACGAGCATGTATGGCAGATCGATTTGTGATAACTTTGATCAACAAAAAAATCATACAGTCAGAACATTTCGTATATCAAAAGGATGGGGCCACTTTGTTAAATGATAAGGGGAGGAAACTTTTCTTCTCGGCGTGGCAATCACGAAAGAAAGAAACCTTGAAGCATCCATACTTAAATGAGAAGTTAGAGTGGGGCTTAGTGCCGTATGCACAAGCATTATTGTTGGCGCGAACTATTCGGGGAGATTTAAAAGAATATCCGCCATTTTTTTGGAAATAGGGGGTGGTAATGATGATGGTTTTGATCACATATGATGTATCTACAGAGGATAATGCAGGAAAAACAAGACTGAGAAAGGTTGCAAAGGAATGTGTCAATTATGGACAGCGAGTACAAAATTCTGTATTTGAATGTTTATTGGATGCGTCTCAGGCATTGTTGTTGAAGAAGCATCTCTTGGAATTAATTGACTTGGAAAAAGATAGTCTTAGATTTTACTATATAGGGAACAATTATCGTGACAAAATTGAGTATTATGGAGCCAAGACGTCTTATGACCCAGAAGGGTTATTGATGATTTAATAGCTAGTGCGACAGTGGTGCTAACAAAAAGTGTAAGGGGACTCGCACCTGCATTTGGACGGTTTTGTTATGGTGATGTAGGCGGTGTTTGTTGCTAAAGAGACAAAAATTATGTAATATAGATAAAAATACACAGATATTATATTAGTTGTTTGTGTGTATTTGCGGTCGCTCCCCTCGCGGGAGCGTGGATTGAAATCCTTATGAGTTAGTACGTTTGCTGACGCGGAGCGTCGCTCCCCTCGCGG
>ERZ772855.291-NODE-291-length-63245-cov-6.261750_pt1 | contig 63245 bp, 50 predicted proteins | sample MGYA00511900_ERZ772855 | MGnify/ENA primary metagenome ERZ772855 (study PRJEB29015, sample SAMEA2737701) | human gut metagenome | biome: human gut; feature: human-associated habitat; material: faeces | place: China | collected 2012 ... | reverse complement strand
ATCAGATTCATTAAGAAATGTCGCTTTCAGTGTCTTAATTTATGAGGCCATTATAAAGCGATATGTGGTTGTGCGAAATAATGAGGTATGGGAAGTTTGAATTAGGCTAAGTTGAACGGTCTAATATTAGAAAACCGCACCAAACGGCGGAGAAAGCAGGACGAAGATGAAACAAAAGACAAAGCAAAAAGTTATCACGGAGCGGGAAATTATTCGCTTCCGTCAATGTTTATACAAAGCAGAAAAGTCCCCGAGTACGATAGATAAATATGTACGGGATGTCCGTAAATTGCAGCAATACGCGAACGGAAGGATCCTAACGAAAACGCTTATGCTGGAATATAAAAGAGATCTGGAAGTGAGCAGTACCTACAAGGCTACCAGTATTAATTCGTACATTGCAGCCATCAATCAATTTTGTCAGGCAATGCACTGGAATGATCTATGCATCAAAACGATCAAAGTGCAGAGAACAGCATTTGAGCCCGAAGAAAAAGAATTAACGATAGGAAGACAATAAAGCCGGCATCGCTGTTTTCGCTGCTGTGATCTACAGAGAAATTAGAACATTGTGAGATATGCACATAATAATCTTATAAATATGTGAATATTGCCGATAGTAATCCCTCTTGAAAGATGACATATTATCACGTACGAAACAATATGTACAAATGCATAACAGGAAGAGGGGGAGTACACTATGGCAAGAGAAATAAAACCATACGAAGAACTGGAGCTAAAAGACGACTTTATGTTTGGATTGATCATGCACGATCCCAAATACGTAAAACCATTTTTGGAGATGATCTTGAAGATCAAGATTCGAAAGGTCGTGTATCCGCAGTCACAGAAGAGTATTGATCTGTCTGCAAATGCAAAAGCAATACGGTTAGATGTGTATGTGGAAGATGACCAGAACACGGTCTTTAACCTCGGGATGCAGACGTCAGATAATAGGAATCTACCGAAACGGATGCGGTATTATCAAGGCGTGATAGACCTTAACATATTGCAGAAAGGTCAGGATTACACGAAATTAAAGAAAAGTTATGTGATCTTCATTTGCACATTTGATCCGTTCGGAGAGGGTCGGCATATTTATACATTTTGTAATACCTGTCAGGAAAATACGGCATTGACATTAGATGATGACGCAGTTAAGATAATCTTAAGTACGAAGGGGACGATGGATGATGTGAGTCCCGAAATGAAACGGATTTTGGATTATATTGATGGAAAAGGTGCGTCGGATGAGTATACGAAGCAGTTAGAGGAAGCAGTGCGTTCGGCCCGCCAAAATGAGAGTTGGAGGTTGGGATATATGACGTTAGAATACGAATATCGGCAGCGTTATGAAGAGGGTTTGAAGGAAGGCGAAGAAACAGGAATAGCCAAAACCAATGAACGGTTTATTCGAAAGCTATACGAACGTGGAGAAAGCATAGCATCCATAGCAGAATTTGTAGAGCTGGATGAGGAAGCAGTGAAGCGGATTATTAAGGCTATGTGATGTATCGGCAATAAGAACACATAGGCCATATACACAGTTAAGACGACCTGAATGGTATGTGTAAAAGATCTTTTGAATAGGAACTAAGATCCATTTTGGAAAAGAAGAGGTAGATGATGAATAAACAGTATTTGATAAAGGTCTATCCTATCGGATTAGGCCGTGAAGTTTACAGAAACATTGAGATTAGTGGAGAGGATACACTCGACCGATTGTGCCAGATTATTCTTGAATCATTTGATTTTACAGATGAACATCTGTATGAATTTTGTATGGATAATCGAATGTACCAAGAATATAACTATCAGTCTGATCCGGAAGAGGATGAACCTTCAACAAAAATAATACTTGATGAACTTAGACTGGTTGAAAAACAGAAATTTTCACTTCATTATGATTTTGGAGATGACTGGATGTTTGTGATCACAGTAAAAAAGATCAGTAAGGTAGCAGAAAAAATAGAAGCTTGTATAACTAAATCGAAAGGCTATATTCAACAATATCCAGTTTGGGATGAAAACGAATGGGATATAGAGTAAGAAAGTAGGATGAAAAATTATTATGATTAACAAGTTGCACGCCGAAATGATTAAATTGTATGCAGGGGATCCGAAAAGGATACAGCATTTTTGCAAAGTTCACAGCTATGCAAAATTAATAGCAGAACTGGAGAATGTGGATGAGAAGACAAGGTTTATTCTTGAGACAGCAGCATTAACGCATGACATAGGCATTCATATATGCGAACAAAAATATGGCGACTGCGGGGGTAAATTACAGGAACAGGAAGGTCCGGGACTGGCGCAACAATTGCTTGCCAAGTTGCGGTTCCCGGAGGACGTATCGACCAGAGTACAATATTTGATCGCACATCATCATACCTATGAGGATATGGATGGGATCGACTATCAGATTTTGGTTGAGGCAGATTTTTTGGTGAATATGTATGAAGATACATTATCACAGCAGGCAGTACAGCATGCGTATACAACGATTTTTAGAACAGAGACAGGGAAGATGATTTGTAGGGATATGTTTGCACTTACTTAAAATCGTACTTGAAGATCATGATTCGTCCTGCGGATGAATTACAGGGATAAATAACTGCTTGGGATATATGATGTTTTGACCATGCAGTATTTCAGGAAAAGGAGTAGTATGTGATGGATGAACGGTTAAAAAAGCAGCTTGCATTTGCATTGGAGATTGATAAGGAGAAGAATATTTTTCGGCAGACGCATCTTTCCGGATATGGAAGAAATGAAAATGATGCAGAGCATGCTTGGCATATGGCAATTATGGCGTATGTGCTTCGGGAATATTCGAATGAAAAAATCGACATTGCAAAAGTGATGTTAATGTGTTTGATCCATGATATTGTAGAGATCGATGCAGGGGATACTTATGCGTATGATGCAGAGAATCTGAAGACACAGAAAGCAAGAGAGGATGCTGCAAAGGAGCGGATCTTTTCGCTCTTACCGGATGAACAAAAGGAAGAACTGATCGCATTGTTTGATGAGTTTGAGGCGTTTGAAACGCCGGAATCGAAGTTTGCACATGCCATGGATAATTTACAGCCGTTAATGTTAAATAACAGTAATGGTGGTGCGGATTGGAGGGAACACGAGGTTACGGCGCAGCAGGTATACGGAAGGCAGAGTAAGACGCGTCTTGGATCAGAACCATTGTTCGAAGTCGTAGACTCGATCATACAGCAAAACATTGCAAATGGTCAGATACGTGAGGATTGAGTCACATCTGGTCCAACTATTGCAAAATAAATCATCATGCTCCAAGGAGAAACCACTATTTTCGTACCAGATGCATAAAAATATCCATGACAATGGCTTATTTATCTGAGAAACAATTAACGAAATTCCTTATTTTAAGGAAAAAGACTTGACTATATAGAGAGGAAAGGTGTAAAGAATAGAATGATTATTTATGATGAGAAACAGCATATTTTCCAACTAAATACCAAGAGTACCAGTTACATGATCGGCATTACACCGGAAGGGTATTTGGGACATATTTATTATGGGGAGCGTTTACAGCACATTGACGGTGGGTATTTGCTGCGGACGGAGGAATATCCATATACACCAGAGCGCAACAAACGCGAAAAATGCGTATTTTTGGAAAGCTTTCCGATGGAACTGCCATCCGGCGGCATTGGGGATTTTCGGGAAAGCTGCTTGGATATTCGAGATGAACATGGATGCCTGGGAACGGAAATTCTTTACAAAGAGCATCGAATATATTCCGGCAAGACACCACTAGAGGGACTTCCGGCTTCTTTTGTTACTGCTTCACAGATGGATACGGAAGATGCCGGTACAGCAGTACAGACGTTAGAGATTATTTGTCAGGATCGAGTGCTTGGTGTAGAAGTTGTGCTATCGTATACAGCTTTTGAGAGGGAGGATGTGATCACTCGTTCTGTGCGGGTACACAATCGGGGAGAGCAGACGCTTACCATTGAAAAAATATATAGTGCCTGTCTGGATATGGAGTATGAGGAAGATTATGAGTTGCTGACTTTGCCGGGCGCATGGGCCAGAGAACGACGTATACAGCGCCGGAGAATTGGATATGGAAGACAGTCAGCGGCGTCGATCCGTGGGGAATCCGGGCATCAGGAGCATCCGTTTATTGCACTGGTCACACCGGGTACAACGCAGACCCGAGGAGATGTATATGCAATGCATTTTGTATATTCCGGCAATTTTTTGGGACAGGTGGAAGTGTCGCAGCATGACATGATACGTATGACAATGGGAATACACTCTTATGAATTTGGGTGGAAGCTGACACCGGGACAGACCTTTCAGGCACCGGAAGTAGTTCTCACCTACTCGTCGGAAGGCCTTGGCAAGATGACTCGTTCCCTTCATGATTTTTACCGTGAGCATTTGATTCGCAGCCGCTACAAAAATACGGAGCGTCCGATACTGATCAATAATTGGGAAGCAACGTATTTCGATTTTACAACGGAAAAGTTATTGGATATTGCGCAGACTGCGAAAGACTGTGGCATAGAGTTATTTGTGATGGATGATGGATGGTTCGGCAGACGCAACAATGATGAGTCTTCGCTGGGAGATTGGTATGTGAATGAGGAAAAACTTACCGGTGGTTTAAAACATTTGGTAGATAGCATTAATAAAATCGGCATGAAGTTTGGTATATGGTTTGAGCCGGAGATGATTTCTCCGGATTCGGATCTGTTTCGCACACATCCGGACTGGATGATCCAAATACCGGGACGTGAGCCGACTCTTAGCCGGGCACAGGGAGTGTTGGATCTATCGAATCCGGAAGTTGAGGAGTATGCTTATGAATCGGTGGCACGTATTTTGCGCAGTGCACCGATCATGTACGTAAAATGGGACATGAACCGCCAACTGTCTGATCTTGGAAGTGCATATTTGGGCAAAGAGCATGGGCAAGAATTACTTCATCGGTATGTGTTAGCAGTATACCGCATGCAGGAGCGGCTGATTACGGAATTTCCGGATCTGTTGTTGGAAAATTGTTCCGGAGGCGGTGGGAGATTTGATCCGGGAATGCTATATTACAGTCCGCAGATCTGGTGCTCTGATGACACAGATGCCGTGGAGCGTTTAGGTATTCAGGAGGGAACAGCGTTAATTTATCCATTATCCACGATAGGGGCGCATGTTAGCGTCTGCCCAAATCACACGGTAGGACGCAATACTCCGTTTACGACTCGTGGACATGTTGCATTGGCGGGAACATTTGGTTATGAGCTTGATGTGACAAAGTTATCAGAGGAAGAGAAGGCGTTGATCCGTGAGCAGACAGAGATGTATCATACCTACCAATTATTGATCCGAAACGGGGATTACTATAGACTCGCATCGTATGCAGAAAATCACTACTATGATGCTTATATGGTTGTGTCAAAAGATCAGAAAGAGGCTTTAATGACATTTGTACAGGTGCTCGCGGAACCGAACCGCCGAAGCCGTAAGGTACATTTACAGGGACTGGATCCGGAAGCGGTTTATTATTGTGATGTGACGCAAAGGGAATATACCGGTGAAATATTAATGAAAGGCGGCCTGTTGATCGGTGATCTCTGGGGAGATGCCGTAAGCCGCCTGTACCATTTTGAGAAAAGATAGAAACAATATGTGATTCATAAATGAAACGCATAGCTCCTAAACAAGTGTGAATAAATAGTTTAGTGAATTATTGTACTGTGTCGAGTGCTTCCAACAGTGCGGTTGCAAGCTGGTCCGAGCAGGATGTGCTTTTGAAACCGCACGTGATGCCCTTGACTTTATCTACGACCTGTTCTACGGTTAGACCGTCAACCAAAGAGCTGATCGCCTTTAGGTTACCGTTACAGCCACCAACAAATTGTACGTTATGAACAATATCACCATCCAGATCAAATTCAATTTCACTGGAACAAGTTCCTTTTGTAGTATAAGAATAATGCATAGTCATCAATCCTTTCTTTCTTATTAGTAATTAGTCTTTTTATCAAACTCGCCAAAGCGTTCACATAGCGACCAGTCATCTGCCGGGTATAGATACCGGCATCTGACTGATAGCTATGTGCAATTTTGCCTTCGCGCACATTAAACTTCAATCTGGGAAAAGACTTCCCCAAGTCCACATTGTAACAAAAGATCTGCATCTGCATCCATCGGGGTGGCAGATTTATTGATCAATACCAAATGGTTTCCATGGAAATAATGCAGTAGTCCGGCGGCCGGATATACAGCGAGAGAAGTGCCGCCGATGATCATGAGATCGGATTCACTGATCGCTTTGATAGCACCGGTTACTGTTGCATCATTTAATCCCTCTTCGTATAATACAACATCCGGCTTGATAATACCACCACATTCACAAGTCGGAATGCCTGTGCTTTCAGTAATACAGTGAATATCATAAAATGTATGGCATTTGGTGCAGTAATTGCGGTGCACGGATCCATGGAGTTCGTATACCGTTTTGCTGCCTGCTGCTTGATGAAGCCCATCAATATTTTGAGTCACAACAGCAGTAAGTTTGCCTTTTTGTTCCATTTCTGCCAATTTCAGATGAGTGATATTTGGCTTGGCGTCCAGACAGATCATCTTATCGCGGTAAAAGTCATAGAACGCTTTTGTATTTCGCATAAAAAACGTATGGCTGAGAATGGTTTCCGGTGGATAATCATATTTTTGATGATACAAACCATCTACACTGCGAAAATCCGGGATGCCGCTTTCAGTTGAGACTCCGGCACCGCCAAAAAACACAATACGTTTACTTTCATTGACCCAGCTTTGAAGCTGATCAATGCCTTCTGCCTGTGAAGTATTCATATACTGCTCACCTAACCTTTCTTTGCATTGATCTGCTAATCTTCTAATGCGGCATATACAATATCGCGGATAACTTGTACATCCCGGTAACCGTTACCACCGCATTTGTTGATCACATAAATGATCGCCAGATCCTCAGCCGGATCCATACTTACATAGCTGCCTAACCAGCCGTCCCATCCAAATTCGCCATTAGATCCAATGCTTTCGGAAAGTTCTGTATGGATCATACAACGCATCAGATTGCCATAGCCATAACCTTTTAATGATTCCCAGTCAAAGCTTACCAGCTGTTTTTCATTAAGATGATTCTGTGTCATCCATTCTACTGTTTTGCGTCCCAAAATGCGGACACCCTGATACGTTCCTTTGTTTAACATCATCTGTGCAAATTTGGCGTAATCGCTCAAGGTAGATACCAAACCTGCGCCACCGGATTCAAAAGATGGCTGTTTTAGATGCATATGAGACAGACATAAATGCTGCCAGGTGCATGGATCTAACGTTTGAGTTTCCGGCATATATTGATAGAACTGCATAAAACGGTCCTGCTTTTGCTCTGGGACATAGAAATCAGTGTCTGTCATGCCGAGCGGATCAAAAATAGTTTCTTTTAGATACGTAATGTAGCGTTTGCCGGATACGACTTCCACGATGGCGCCGAGAACGTCTGCGCAAAAACCGTATAACCAGCGCTCGCCTGGCTGGAATGCCAGAGGCTGTTGACCGATGATATTTGCCAATTCATAGGTAGAAGGAGTCGGTTCGCCTTTGGCGATCTTATCATAGAAATCTGCCTGGATCTTGTCCATAATAGCACCGGCAGGAAAAGATGCATCCGGGTAGACTACACCGGCAGTCATATCCAACAGATCTTGGATAGTGACTTCGCGGTTCGCCGGAACAAGTCCCTGATCGGTATATACTTTTTGATCTTTAAACCCCGGTAAATATTTGCTGGCCGGGTCGGATAGTGCTAATGCACCCTTTTCTACCAAAGTCATCACAGCAACAGAAGTGATCGGCTTTGTCATAGAATAACAGCGGAAGATCGTATCTGGTTTCATTGGATGGTGCTTTTCCTTGTCTGCTTCGCCGTATTCTTTGCGGTATACTTCCTCGCCGCGATGGAGTATACAGATGGATGCGCCGACATTACAGTCAGGATCTTCACTGTGTCCGATCAATGTTGATGTGATCGCAGCATCCAGTCGTTTTAAGATGGTTTGGTTCATATATCAAAATCCTCGCTTTCTGCTTAAGTATTCTCTTGTTATGTTAGCACAATACCTGATAAAAACCAATCATTATCAACAAGAATAAAATTTTAAAAAAAATACATACTATGTTTGAGAATAGCAGAACATATGGCAAAGGAAGGAGAATAGCAGATATGAATCCGGCACAGGCATATACGATCATGTTTTTTACAGGAGGATTTTTATATTGCGCATTAGAAATATTAATGCGGGGTTATTCTCATATATCAATGCTGCTAGCTGGTGGAATTTGTTTTGTGTTAGTCGGTGCTGTGCAAAATCTACTGGGTGGACAGGCATCACTGGTGGGGCAGATGCTTTTGTGCAGTCTTATGATCACGGTGGTGGAATTTGTTGTCGGCATGATCGTGAATCGTTATCTGCATCTGGCGGTATGGGATTATTCCGGACAGCAGTACAATTTTCGGGGGCAGATCTGTCTTTTATATTGTAATTTATGGTTCTGGTTGTCGGGTCCTGTTATCGTACTCCATGATTTAATGGAACATTTCTTATTAAATGTACCGATGCAGCACTATAAAATTTTTTAGTATGTATGCCCGCTTGCTGCTGAGGAGATATGTTTGGATCTTCTGAACGGATATTGTTTTGAGACATTTTCCTTTGTGGTATATTGGACATTATCATAAATGGTTCATAATTTTGGCGAATAGTCTCGTTTGGGTATTGACGAAATGCGTCGAAAGGTATAATATAAAAGTTGTGTGTTATTACACGGTATAAGAAAATAGTTCACAAAACAACTCTTATTTAGAGTGGCGGAGAGTGAAGGCTCTGTGAAACCACGGCAACCCCTGACAGGAAGGTGCCAATCTCAGCGAGAAATCGAGCAATAAGAGGGTTTGAGATCAAGTTGAAATCAAGTCCATCTGTCGTCGGTTTAGGTGGGCTTTTTCTTTTTGGAAATATTCGTAGATAGACCGTACAGAAATGGTACGGCAGAATGGAGGAAATTATGGAGAAACGTTTGTTTACATCGGAATCGGTTACGGAAGGACATCCGGACAAAATATGTGATAACATTTCCGATGCTGTATTGGATGCATTGATGGAGCAGGATCCGATGAGCCGTGTTGCTTGCGAGACAGTCATTACGACAGATTATGTGATGATCATGGGCGAGATCAGCACGAGAGCTAAGGTTGATTATGAGAAGATCGCGCGTGAGACGATCCGAGAGATTGGTTATGACGATGACACCAAAGGATTCAACTGTGATACCTGTAAGGTAAAGGTGTTGTTAGATCAGCAGTCTGCAGATATAGCTATGGGTGTTGATAAGGCTTTTGAGGCAAAGAACGGTGAAATGGATATGTCTGATGCACAGATTGAAGCAATCGGTGCAGGAGATCAGGGAATGATGTTTGGCTATGCAACCAACGAGACGGAGGATTGCATGCCATATGCGATTTCTTTGGCACATCAGTTAACACTCCAGTTGACAGAGATGCGTAAGAATGGAACACTTTCTTATCTTCGACCGGATGGCAAAAGTCAGGTGACAGTAGAGTATGATGAAGCCGGTAAGCCGATACATATCAGTGCTGTGGTTATTTCGAGTCAACATGCAGAGGATGTATCACAGGAGCAGATCCATGAAGATATTCGTAAGTATGTGATCGATCCGATCCTCCCGGCAGAATTAGTAAGTGAAGATACGAAATATTTTATCAATCCAACCGGCAGATTCGTGATCGGCGGACCGAATGGTGACAGTGGATTGACTGGTCGTAAGATCATCGTAGATACGTATGGCGGATATGCACGTCACGGTGGCGGAGCTTTTTCGGGAAAAGACTGCACAAAGGTAGATCGTTCGGCTGCATATGCAGCACGTTACGTTGCCAAAAATATCGTAGCGGCAGGTCTTGCAGACCGTTGTGAGATTCAGCTTTCCTATGCAATCGGTGTTGCACAGCCGACTTCTGTTATGGTAGATACGTTTGGTACCGGCAAATTATCCGACAGCCGTTTGGTTGAAATCATCCGTGATAACTTTGATCTTCGTCCGGCTGGTATAATCAAGATGCTCGATCTGCGCAGACCGATCTATCGCCAAACTGCGGCATATGGACATTTTGGAAGAAACACCTTAAACCTTCCATGGGAGCAGACAGACAAGGTTGCCATCTTGAAACAATATTTGGTATAATACTGCCAAGGGTCATGGAGAAGCGAGGTGTGATTTCTCTTACACTGCTATGCAGGAAAATGATCCATGGTATCTATGAAGGAAACAAAGACACAATACAGGGGGTATATCATGACGAGCAAACCAATTTTATACATTGTAATTCCTTGTTACAATGAAGAAAAAGTATTACCGGAAACAGAACCATTATTTTTGCAGACGCTGCGTGGCATGATCTCAGAGGGGAAGATTGCAGAAGAGAGCCGTGTCATGTTTGTAAATGATGGAAGCAAAGATGCTACTTGGGAATTGATCAGCAAGTTTGCGGAGGAAGAAGAGCAGATCGAGGGTTTATGTTTGTCACGTAATCGTGGACATCAGAATGCTCTTTTTGCAGGATTGATGACAGCAAAACAATATGCAGATATTACAATATCGATCGACTGTGACGGTCAGGATGATATGACAGCGATGACGCGGATGGTGGACGAGTATTTGGGAGGATCACAGATCGTCTATGGTGTGCGTTCCGAGAGAAAGACAGATACGGTATTCAAGCGTGCTACGGCGCAGGGCTTTTATAAAGTTATGGCGGCGATGGGCGCAGATGTTGTATACAATCATGCAGATTACCGTTTGATGAGTAAAGAAGCACTGGAAGGATTAGCACAGTTCAAAGAGGTTAATCTGTTCTTGCGTGGAATGGCGCCGTTAGTAGGTTTTCGCTATTCCTGCGTTTACTATGAACGCGCTGAGAGAATTGCCGGAGAGAGCCATTACCCGTTGAAAAAAATGCTTTCGTTTGCGTTTGATGGTATTACCAGCTTTTCTGTCAAACCAATCAGTATGATCACCAGTATGGGATTTATTGTTTGCGTGATCAGTTTGATCGCTATTGTTGCAACGATCATTGAAAAGATATGCGGAATGACTGTTGGTGGATGGTCAAGTCTTTTGTGCTGTATTTTATTTTTGGGCGGTGTGCAGTTGCTTAGTTTGGGCGTTATTGGAGAGTACATTGGTAAGATTTACATGGAAACCAAGGAACGGCCACGATTTATCATTAGCGAGAGTACCGGGGATATTACACCGGCGAAGGATCGCAGATAGAAAGTGAATATATATGAAACATATTACCATAGGAATATTGGCGCACGTTGATGCGGGTAAAACGACACTGTCGGAGGGACTTTTGTATACGGCAGGGTCGATCCGCCAATTAGGGCGTGTTGACGATCAAAACGCTTTTTTAGATAACAATCATATGGAACGTGACCGGGGGATCACTATTTTCTCCAAGCCTGCGCGCTTTGCGCTGCAGGATGGAACGGTTACGCTATTAGATACACCGGGACATGTAGATTTTTCGGCAGAAATGGAGCGCGCATTGCAGGTACTGGACTATGCAGTATTAGTCGTTAGTGCTGCTGATGGCGTGCAAAGCCATACCGAGACGTTATGGCAGCTTTTTGCTTACTACGATATTCCGGTGTTTCTTTTTATCAATAAAATGGATATGCCGGATACGGATCGTGGTCGGATCATGCAGGAACTACAGGAAAAGCTTTCGGATGCCTGTGTTGATTTTATGGCAGAACCTGAGAGCGTGATGGAAGCGGCAGCCGTGTGTGAAGAGGATCTGTTGGAACGCTTTTTGCAGGATGGAACACTTGAAGATGCAGATGTGATCCGGCTGATCAGACAACGGAAGTTGTTTCCATGTTATTTTGGCTCTGCACTAAAAATGCAGGGAGTTGAAACATTTCTAAAGGGATTGTGGCAATATACAGAGCCCGGACAGTATGGAGATGAGTTTGGCGCCAGAGTATACAAGATATCCAGAGATGAGCAGGGCAATCGACTGACACATTTGAAAGTGACGGGTGGACGCCTGCAGGCGAGACAGTTATTACAGGGCAAAAAGCAGCTGCAAACTGATGCCGGCGATGAAGAGCAGATCTGGAGCGAAAAGATCAATCAGATCCGGTTCTATTCCGGAGAAAAATATACGACAGCAAAGGAAGCCAAAGCGGGAGAAATTTGTGCGGTTACCGGTTTGTCCCATACGTATCCGGGAGAGGGGCTTGGCTTTATGGAACACGATGAAGTTCCAATATTAGAGCCGGTTTTGACGTATCGGATCTTTTTGGAACCGGACTGGGATGTAAGACGTGCACTTCCGCTCTTGAAGCAGCTTGAAGAGGAGGAACCTGAGCTTCATATTATATGGGATGAAACACTCAAAGAACTTCATGCACAGGTGATGGGCGAGGTGCAGATCGAAGTGATCAGGCAGCAGTTATTTGATCGTTATCGTATGCATGTCACTTTTGGCGAGGGAAATATCGTTTACAAAGAAACCATAGCGGCACCGGTTATCGGTATGGGGCATTTTGAACCATTACGACATTATGCAGAGGTTCATTTGCTGTTGGAGCCCGGTGAGCCGGAATCCGGTCTGGTGTTTGACACGAATTGCAGCGAAGATATGCTGAGCAAAAACTGGCAGCGTTTGATCCTAACTCATTTGCAGGAAAAGAAACATCGCGGAGTGCTTACCGGATCAGAGATCACGGATATGCGGATCTCCGTTATTGCAGGTAAAGCACATGTGAAGCATACGGAGGGCGGTGATTTCAGACAGGCGACCTACCGCGCAGTCGGGCAGGGACTTAGACAGGCAGAAACGATCTTACTGGAGCCGTATTATTCGTTCCGTTTGGAGCTGCCGACCGAACAGTTGGGACGGGCAATGACGGACATGGAGCGAATGAGTGCAAAACTAAATGCACCGGATTCATCGGGAGAATACGCAGTTCTTGCCGGAGAAGCACCGGTTGCGACAATACGCTCCTATCAGAAGGATCTGTCTGCTTATACCGGTGGTAAAGGAAAGATGTCCTGTCAGTTGTGCGGATATCGACCATGCCACAATACGGAAGAAGTGGTTGCACAGATTGGTTATGATCCGGATCTGGATTATGCGGCAACAGCGGATTCTGTGTTTACAGCACATGGTTCCGGCTATATCGTTCCTTGGAATGAAGTGGCAGATCATGTACACGTAGATAATGGGTATTCTTTGGAAGGTAAGCAGTCGCCGGAAGACGACTATGCGGAGCCTATGACAGCAGCAATGGGGCGCAGAATGCGGTATGATACGGAATACTCGATGGGAGAAGAAGAGATTCGTTCTATTCTTGGACAAGCGGGTGGCGCAAACCGCAATCAGAAGAAAAATTGGATCAGACAGCGAAAACGTGTTGTTTCGTCCACAGACAGTCGTGGACCTGTCGCTTACAAGCGTTCGGCGGAAAAGTATCTGCTGGTGGATGGCTATAATATAGTGTTTGCATGGGACGAATTGAACGAGCTGGCAAAGGATAATATTGACGCAGCCAGAGACCGCCTGATGGATATTTTATGTAATTATCAAGCTTATATGGGGATGACACTGATCCTTGTATTTGATGCTTATAAGGTAAAAGGCGGTATTGGTCAGATGCTGGATTATCACAATATACATGTGGTATATACGAAGGAGGCGGAAACAGCAGATCAATATATCGAAAAACTTGCTCATAACATGGGGCGGGAACATGATGTAACTGTGGCAACTTCGGATGGCCTGGAGCAGCTGATCATCCGCGGGCAAGGCTGCAAATTATGGTCTGCAAGAGAATTTTATGCTGAGGTCAAACGAGTGGAGGAAGCCATTCGAAGACAAGTTGAGTGAGAGAAAAGCGCATTATAGAAAGGCGGGGAAAACAATATGGATATTTACTTATTAGAGCGACTACACAAATTATTGCATGGACCCATCAATGTCTTTGACCGGGAAGGGAATCTGATACACAGCTTTGAGGAAGGTGTGTGTCAGCCGGTTGCACCAAGGGAGTTTCAGGGAAAAGGAAAAGAAAAACCATATATTAAGATGGATGGAAAGGGCGTGGCATACGCAGTCATCCAATCGCCTGTAGGGGAATATATTGTGTTAGGCAGGATACGCGTGTATTATGCGGTAGGCAATGACTCCATAGGCATTTCTTATTGTGGAAAGGATGAATTTCGCGCGATCATAGAGCTTTGCTGGAAATCCATTACCGGACAGGAAATGCCGGGAAATGTATTCTGGAATGTATTGGAGGAGCCGGATGCCAGTATTGCAAAGCATCTGACAAATGATATGCTGCATTATCAGGAGAGGCGTAAAGCGCACAATCCGATCCGACAGGAGCGCCGTGAGCAGGAGAGCATTCGCAGAGGAGATCTGCAGGCGTTGGAAGAAAGTATTAATGAATCTTATGGAGGAGAGATCGGAAATGTTTCCAAGGATGTACTAAGACACTACAAAAATATAGCAGTATGGGTAATCAGCAGTGCGTCTCGAAGCGCCATTCAGGGAGGAGTTACACCGGAAAAAGCCTTGTCTATGTGTGATAGCTTTTTACGCAATGTAGAGGATAATCTGCAGGAGCCGCTGGAAGTTGAGAAGGCGACCAGAGAGGCAGAATTTATATTTGCGCGTGAGGTACGCGACTTGCAGCGAAAAAACTGTGAAGATGTATTAACTTCTCAGGTCAGAAATTATATTTATCTGCATATTATGGATAAACTTCAAGTGACAGACATTGCAAAAGAGTTTGACGTCACACCGAATTATTTATCCGATCGTTTTCGCAAGCAGGAGGGGATTTCGCTGAAGCAATATATTATCAATGAAAAAATTGAAGCAAGCGAGTATTTTTTGAAGTATACCGATAAGTCTATCGGCGAGATCAGTGAACATTGTGCATTTGGTTCACAAAGTCGCTTTACTCAGTATTTTAGGGAAAGACATGGTGTGACACCAAGCGCCTATCGCAGAATATTTCAACAAGAACATGAGATTTGAAAATGCGGCAGTTGTTTCTAAGCATTTTGGAGACACAATCTTACAAAAATTAACCGCGATAGCATTTACTTGTTTTAGGCTACGTGATATAATAGGCAAGATTATAGTGATACGCGCGGTCTCATAAACGAAATGCCGGAAGTTTGGTATTCGGGAATACAGTGTTACAAATGCTGTAATGTTTGCATGGGACGAAATGGGAGGGAATATGACAAAGAAAATACGATCGGTCAGCAATACGTGCATAATTATGCTTGTTTGCATCGGGATAAATTACATGGGAAAGGTATTGGCAGCAGACTGGCATTTGCCGTTGTGGATGGATTCCATCGGCACGGGGATGTCAGCGTGTTTACTTGGCCCTTTTTTTGGCGCTTTATGTGGTGCAACGAATAATATTCTGTACGGAATGAGAAATGTCACCAGTTATGCGTATGCATTTACCAGCGTTGCGATTGCAATCGTTATGGGAATCTGTATGCGCAGACATATGATACGTGACTGGTTTGGTGTCTTTACGACCAGTGCACTTGTTTCGGCCGTTGCAGTCATTGTCTCTACACCATTTAACTTGATATTTTTTCAAGGGTATAACGGCAACCTGTGGGGGGATGCTTTATTTGATATGTTCCGGTATTATCGTATTCCGGTCGTGATCGCCTCCGGGTTATCCGAGCTTCTCGTGGACTTTCCGGATAAAGTGGTTACGGTATGCATCATATTTGGTATATTGGGTATCATCAAGGGCGATCGTTTCGAGTGCAATGCAGAGCGGAAATCTTCAGGTGCCTTAATGATCGGTATTGTCGTTACAGCGGCGTTAATTGGCAGTGGACAGAAGTGCGTTGCAGCAACAGCCGGTAATAAATATACATCAACGTATTCACAGACAGTATATAATGGCGAGAATGGCCTGATCGGTGGTGAGGCAAACGATATTGTAGAAACCAAAGATGGATATTTGTGGATCGGAACTTATTCAGGGCTGTATCGTTTTGATGGGTCTACGTTTGATACGATGTCCGATATGAAGGATGTCAAAAATGTAAATTGCTTGTTTGAGGATGAGGAAGGTCGTTTATGGATCGGAACCAATGACAATGGTGTATCGATCTATGTCCGAGATAAAATCAGTAATATATTGACGGTGCAGAATGATCTTGCATCCAACTCAATCCGCTGTATTGCCGAAGATGAGCAGGGAAATTATTACATAGGTACTTCGGATGCATTAAGTATCGTAACGATCAGTAATGGACTGAAGGTGCGCAAAACCTTACAGGAAATCATGTATGCACGTTCTATAGCAACAGGCAAGGCTGGCGATGTTGCCGTTGTCAATAATTCAGGACAATTATTCATTATCAACAATCAGATGATCAAGGAGACGTTCACGTTAAAAACCGGCAATGCAGAAACATTTTATACTTGCTGTAAGTATATGGACAATGGGGATCTGCTGGTCGGAACAACGACAAATGAAATGTATCGTCTCCGCAAAACTAATGGAAAATATCGAACAATAAAACGCTATACAACGGGAAATTTTCAACAGATAAGCAGTATTGCTTTGGACGATCAGGGGAACTATTGGGTATGCAGTGGAAGCGGTATTGGCTATTTGCAAGGAGAGAAGTTTCATACGTTTGATACGAATACGTTCAACAGTTCTATTGACCATATGACGATGGATTATCAGGGAAATCTTTGGTTTACATCTTCTCGCCTGGGGCTTCTCAAGTTGTCTAAAACCTGCTTCACGGATCTTTTTCGACAGTACTCATTGGAGAAACGTGTTGTTAATACAGTGACAAAATGGCAGGACTGCATATACATTGGAACGGACGATGGACTGCAGATCATTGATGAAAAGCAACAGTGTGTGAGTGACAATAAATTGACACGCAAGCTTCGAGGGCGAAGGATCCGCTGCATGACAGTAGATTCTGCCGGTCATCTTTGGATCGCTATCTCCGGAGAGGAGGGGTTACTCGAAGTGACACCATCCCTGCAGATCACAGAATACGGACCGAATAAAGGAACCATCAGCAATCGCTTTCGAACAGTGATGGAGCTGAAAGATGGGACGATGGCAGCATCTGAAAATACAGGAATAGATTTTATTCGAAATGGGAAAGTAGTGGCAACGATCGGCGAGGAGGACGGCTTAGGCAATCCTCAGATATTGTGTATGCTGCAGTGTTCAGATGGAACTATTTTAGCAGGAAGTGACGGAAGTGGTATTGCTGTGATCCGTAATAATAAGATACAGCGTACGGTTTCGATGAAAGAGGGACTTACTTCCGATGTTATTTTGCGCATTGTTGCGCTTGATAAAGGATATTTGATCATTACCAGCAACGGATTATGCTATATGAATGATAAGCTGGAATGCAGAAGCCTGTCCGGTTTTCCGTACTCGAACAACTATGATGCAATGGTAAACAGCGATGGTAAAGTATGGATACTAGGCAGTGCAGGTATTTACATAGTTACTCAGGACAGTTTGATCCAAAATGAAAAATACGCGTATGAATTGCTCGATGGCAAAAGAGGACTGGATGGTTCACTTACTGCTAACGCTTGGAATTATATCGATGATAAAGGTAACTATTATTTGTCTTGTAATAGTGGAGTGTATGTGGTAAATATTGAACAGTATAATAAAAATAAAACCATTTATCGTATGTGGCTCAATGACATTACGGTAGATGGAACCAAATATTATATCAGTAAAAGCGAAACGACATCGATCGGAGAGTCGGCGGATAAGATTGAGATCACACCGATTCTTATGAATTACACCAAAGAAGATCCATACATTAGTTATTATTTGAAAGGATTTGAGCACAAAAAGAATATTGTCCGACAAAGTGAACTTGGAACGATCGTTTATACGAACCTGCCGTCTGGAACCTATACGTTTGTAATCTCCATATTGGATTATACCGGGACGAAAGAGATCGAAAGCAGTTCGTATTCCATCGAAAAGCCGGAACGCTTTTGGGAGACGTGGTGGTTTAAGGCATATTATATTATTATTGTGGTTATGATCATTATGTACCTTACGTGGCTGATCACGAGACTGCAAAGCAACCGCGTGATCGAGCGACAGAATCGCGAGATTGAATTAGCCAAAAAACAGGCGCAGATGGGTAATGAGACGATTCTTGCCATTGCAAAAACTGTCGATGCCAGAGATGAGAATACAAGCCAGCATTCGGAGCGCGTTGCAGAATATTCCGTGCTAATTGCAAAGCGGATGGGCTGGAGCAAAGAACGATGTGAAGCTTTGCGTAAGATCGCATTGCTGCATGATATTGGAAAGATCGGTATACCGGATGCCGTACTTAATAAGCCGTCACGATTGACGGACGAGGAGTATGAGATCATGAAGAGTCATGTGTTGATCGGCGGTGATATACTAAAAGATTTCACAATTGTGCAGGATGTGGCGGATGGCGCCAGATATCACCATGAACGTTATGATGGCAAAGGATATGCCAAGGGGCTGAAGGGAGAGGAAATTCCATTAAATGCGAGAATTATTGGGATTGCCGATGCGTTTGATGCAATGACCTCGAATCGTGTGTATCGGCAAAAGATGGATATGGATTATGTGTTATCAGAACTTCACAAGGGAAGTGGAACACAATTTGATCCTAATATCGTTAAAATTATGATCTCGCTGATAGAAGAGGGCATTATCGATCCGTCGAAGAGATACGAGGGGGGAGAAGCATGAAGAAACAAAAAATGGCAGCATTGATCACTTGTATTTTGGTTATTGGCTTAGCGGGTGTATGGCATTGTGTTGTACAAAAAAGTCAGGTAAAGGAATCGATAAAAGTTGGTTTTGTCTATATTGGGGATGAAAGTAATCCTTATGTGTACAATTTTATACGGGCACAAAAAAGCATTGAAAATCAGTTTGGTGATAAGGTGCAGGTCGTAGAGAAATTTAATGTACCTGAAAATGCAGTAGAGGAACCGCTTGTTGAATTGGCAAAAGAAAAATGTGATGTTATCTTTGCGACCAGTTATGGATATGGTAAGACAACGAAAGAAGTAGCTAAGAAATATCCGGAAATACAATTTTGTCAGGCAACAGGGGACAATGCGAATCAGAATCCCATTGTTTCTAATTACCATACTTACATGGGAGCTGTATATCAGGGAAGATATATTGCTGGAATTGTGGCTGGCATGAAATTGCAGGAAATGATTTCAGAAGGTAAGATTACACCGCAAGATGCTAAGATTGGTTATGTTGGAGCTTATGCTTATGCGGAAGTAATATCGGGATATACGGCTTTTTTGCTGGGGGCACGTTCCGTCGTTCCTGAGACAGTTATGACGGTCTGCTATGCAAATACATGGAGTAGTTATTCGTATGAAAAGGAGATTGCAAAGTCGTTGATAAAAGATGGCTGTGTGATCATATCGCAGCACTCAGATACCACAGGGCCGGCAGTTGCCTGTGAGGAGATGAGCCAGACCGACAAATATGAAGTGTATCATGTCGGTTACAATCAAGGCATGACCAGCGTGGCACCTACAACATCTCTGATCGGTTGCAAAGTCAATTGGGAGCCTTATGAATCCGCAGTGATTCAAGCGGTATTGGATGGCAAAAAGATTGAAAGTGAACTGGATGTACAAAAAGAAAAGAATGATGCGTGGGGCGGACTTGCAGACAATTGGGTACAAATGCTGGAGTTGAATGAAGTAATTGCAGCGCCCGGGACCAGGAAGGCTGTGAAACGCGCGATTGATGGATTCGCCAAAGGACAGATCAAGGTGTTCTATGGCAAATATACGGGGGTAAATCCGTTGAATCCTTCCGACAAGATAGATCTGACCAAAGAATATCAAGAAAATGCGAAAGCATCTGCACCGGGATTTTGTTATCAGTTGGATGATATTGTCACGGTAAAAGAAATGGATACGCAACAATAAAAATGACGCTATGGAGGAAGATATGTCAGCCAAGAAAAAAATAATAAAGATCACGTTTGGGGCAGCAGCAATTATGATGCTGTTAAGTGGTAGAAATACAGCGAAGGTTTCGGCACAGACTGTGTCGGAAGATGGTGAGCGTTACCGCATTGAGCAAAATGAAGAGGATGGCAAACGGTATTTGACCGATCGTCATGGACAGACGGTGGCAGGGTGGCATGTCCGTATTGGCAATAAATATTATCGTATTGGTAAAGTAAATGATATTGGTTTATGCCGATCTAAGCGATTCAAAATTATCTTTACTAAAAAGAATGGTCAACTCGTGCAAAATGGTATGGCGCGAGGATTTTCCTTTGATGCCAGGGGCTTACTGGCAGTGAAACGCGGGATCTACCGTATTAGTGGAAAATACTACTATATTGATCATGGCTATATGTATAGCAGGGACTATAGCAAAAAGGGAACACAGTATTTTATGAATCTGGATGGCAGTGTTGCTTATTATCGGAATAAGCATACCTGTTATGCGCCATCTGGTAAGAAACTGACAAAACAGCAGCGTAAGGAAGCGGTTGCCAGGGAACATGCGCGTGTGATCATTCGTGAATGTGTTCAGAAGCAGCATCGCAAAAAAGCGATGTCCCAGTCCAAAAAGTTGGACAAATGTTTTATGTGGGTTGTGAAAAATTATGATTACTCCGAACGAAAATGTGATGGTAAGAAAGGCTGGACATCGAAATCTGCAGATGCGTTATACCGTTTTCAAACCGGAGACTGCCGTACATTGTCCGTTGGATTTGCTTTTTTGGCTTCGGAACTTGGCTATAAGCGTGTTGTTATTGCGCAGGACACAAGTGATCGTTTTTCGGGAACGCATGTGTGGGCAGTCGTGAATGGAAAATGCTACGATCCGTTGTTTTACAATACAGCGAAACCAAAACGGTATCTTCCGGTATTCAAGGGATCTACGCAGAAACAATATACAGACAAAACCCATTGTACAGTTAATGGAAAGTTTCGTCCGGGAGACTGATCAGTTAATATAGGGATTCGAAGATCGGATCCAACGTTTTTTTACATCATCCGCATATTCTATAGATAAAGGATAGATCAGATCATTACTTCCAGTGATATCTTTTTGGGAGATACTCTGTATGTGATTGATATTCATAATAGTAGAACGGTTGGTTTGAAGAAAATAATCAGGAAGAGCATCACACAGCGTGTTGATAGTTGATCGCTGCCGATACAAATCTGTTATTGTATCAATGGCAATATAATGGGAAGATTTGATACAGCGAAAGGCTATAATGTCAGAGTATTTTATCTGTTTTGTTTCGTGTTTGGATATGGAAATGGTATAACAGTCATCCATAAGCTGTGTGATCACCGGTGATAATGCGAATGTTATCTCTAGTAATGTGACAGGTTTGACAATATAATACAAGGCACGTACGCGATATCCCTGCAGTGCATAATCCTCGTGGGCAGATAATATAATGATCGTACCAAGATAATTAGCATTACGAAGAGATTGAGCAAGTGTTAATCCGGAGCCATCCGGCAGTTCGATATCTAAAAAAATAACATCAAAAGAAAGCATCTTATCAAGAGTGCACGAAGCGCAATCTGTAAAAACGGATGTATGTAATGTAACAAATTGCTCTTTGGCCCATTGGTTTAAGGTGGTTTGTAATTGTTGGCAGTGAGTGGGAGAATCCTCGATCATTGCTATGTTTAATTCTGGTTTCATATACGTTCTCCTATTTCTCCGGGATTAAAATAGTCACACAAAAAGAAGTGGAATTTTTTGTGATGTCTATAATCCCATTTGCAGCTTCTACAGTTTTTTGCACATTGAGTAGTCCAAAACCATGCTGACTTGTATCTGCTTTGCTGGTTCGCAGTGCATGATCTTTATCGGTTAAATATTCACCTGTTGATGTGTTCTGCACAATGATCTGCAGAGCGGCACGGAAAGGTTTCATGGATAGCACAATAGATGGTTGTGCTGCGGGATCCTGATGTTGCAGTCTTATACATGCTTCAATAGCATTATCTAATAGATTGCCTAAAATCGTTGTTAATTGCAGATCAGATAAGGGCATTTTATCGTTGACCAATAGGGAATGCTTTAATTCAATATGTTGTGATCTGGCATAACGTATCTTGCCGGACACAATAGCATCAATACTTGCCACCCCTGTATTTACATCATTTAGATAATCCGGGAGATTGTCCTGCAAGGATTGTATGTATTGTGTGATCTGTGAATCTTTATGATTGGCGGCGAGCCCCTTTAGAGTCAACAGATGATTTTTGTAGTCATGCTTCCATGCCCGTATTCCATCTGCAGTTTCTTTGGCATGCTGCAATTCAGCTAATACAGATTGTTCTTGATGTTGCTTTTGTACTAGATCTGCATTTCGTTTATTAGTAGCACTGATCTGGAAGATCAATAGAATCATAAACAGGATTATTATCATGACGCTAAAGCTGATTCCCTGAAGACGAAAAAATATATTTTGTGGGATATTTTTTTCATAAGTGATCAGGATATCTAATAATATATTGCAACAGATCACGCCAAGTATACTGGTTATATATGTTGCAGCGTATAAAAAAGAGGACATCATTAAGTCTGCTTTCATTAATTTTGCAAACAATATACAAAATAAAGCACATATTAGTAAATACACGAAAGTAGAACAATAACGGTGATCACCCCCAAGATCAAATGAGCGTAGTGCCGATGCAAATAGTTGATCACATAATGAAAAGGAAAGCTTATCTGCAATCAAACTGATCAACGTAGGGAGTATGGATACATACACCTTTTTAGCAAGTGAGCCATCAAATAAGGCGAGGAGTAATAGTAAATCAAATAATAACAACAATAGTTGAACAAAACCATAGTTCATATTATTTATATTACAAAAACACGTAATAGCCGTTTCTATAATAATAGCACCGAAAATTCCAAAGTGTCGATAAGATGTGTATATCGAACGTACGGAAAATATTCGTGTGAAGAATAGGATAAATATTGTACTCTCTAATAGATTTACCATTATTTCCCAAATAGTTTCTATCATAAATTAGTACTCCTTAACTATATCTTATATATGTAATAACTACATATTAGCATATGTATTTACATAAGTCAATTGACGGCGATGAATTTGAGACTGTGACTATGAATTATGGGAGTCATAATATTAACATATCAGTTTTAGTAAGAAACTGTTTTTTGAGGCTCATGAGTGCTAAAATAGAGGAACCGATAATGCCAGAGCAGATGGAGCTATAATAAGGTAAATGGCAAAGGTATAATATTACACTGAGTACGGATAGAACAAAAAAATTACGTAGGCACTTTGCTCTGGCATGTTGGATCTGATTAGCAGATAAAGGATGGTTTGGATGCCTGATAGGAGCAAAGTGGTAGATAATGAACAGGCAGGCAATATATGTGGGGATACAGAAAGAGGGATGATACAGCCAAAATCTGTTGATCAATAAGGAAAATATGCCAATGCTGGTGCTTAGACACAGGCAGCTAAAGTGTGTCTTACAATGGAATCCTCCAAGTTGTGTTCGTATCAAGAGAAAGCTGAGCGTCCATATGATCATAGCTGAGATCTGGTGCCAAAGTATCGCTACTATTAATAATAATAAATTGCCAATAAATTCACTGATAAAACATTCAATGCCGTATATATATACTTCTGCTTTGTCTGTAGCTTGTCCATATTTCATAAAATACTGTGTCAATAGTTCTGATAATCTGTGAATCATTTTTAACATCCTTCCTGTGGGTATAATGTGGAGCATACGAACATGGTTGTAAGTTCATTATACTCTTAAAATATAGCCACTGTAATAGAAAAGTCAATATTAAAAAAAACTATTCAACGCCAAAAAAACGCAATTCAACGCCAAGTTATTGAAACCGGATAATGCGGATGCTATAGTGGCAATGTGAAATATTTTTGCAAACATGCCTTGTCGAGGCAGATGTTATGAGCCAATGTTGCCAGAAGAGTTACGGCATCACACAGGGGAGTAGATTTAGAAATCTACATGGGCGTATTGCTATTACGCCAAGAAATCTGCAGTACTTGAGAACAGACCTTCTGTACCACAGATTAAAATTTCACTTGATAATTATAGCATATTAGGTCTGTGTATGCTATGTACATTAAAATATGCAGCAAATCTGCAGGAAAGAGGTACAGATATGAAAAAGAAATTGAAACAATTTAAAAAGTATTCTAGCGTGACCGTAATGGCATTGTTACTTAGTACAATGATTTACACAACACCAGTAATGGCTACTTCGGCGGAATTTAATCAGAATACGCGTGTAGACAGTAATAGTTGGACTAAAATGGCTTCACCCAAAAAGAGCACTAGCAATCACTATGCGGCAATCTATTTGCGGAATATGATGGATGTAAACCATAATTCAAACAATAATTATGAACAATTATATGCGAGAATGAGTTATAATCAAACGACAGTAATTGATCGAAAGATGTCCGGCGCAGGTTCTTATGAGGGAGGAAAAGCGTTACTGAAAAGAGGTAAAAAAACCTGCTTTTTACTGAAACAGAGATACTGCAGCAAGAATCAACAGATCAACATCTTTTTAGAGGGACATAATCCGAAGTATGATTGCTATGTTAGTGGATCATGGAATATTGATCGTGCAAATTCGAAGGTTGATTAGTCATCGTTTGATTATAGCAGAAGGTTTTGGCGCAACGGCCTTTGGTAAAGTAGGTCGTTGTGTTAATTCTGTGTATGAAAGGGAAAGAAATATATGAAAGTGAAATTCATTTTTATAAGTGTAGTATGTATGATTTGTCTTGGTGCCGGGATCCTCTGCCGAGATACTATATCACATTCGATATTTAAATCCGGAACGCGGATGTCGGCATGGGATAACATGAAGGTGCAATTTGATCTCAATGATCTGGTTGGACAGAAGGATGACGTTACTGCATCGTGGCAGGATGGTATAAAAGAATACCGTACGAAAAAGGGATTAAAGCATGTGTATGATGAGTATGTAAATGTAGGAGTATTCTATGTGTCCGATGATTTTATAAAAACTTCAGGATCAGCAACAGGACATATGAAGTTGCTTAAGAGCATTAAGAGTGATGGCTCTGTCAAAGAGGGAGAGACGATTTCGGTTACGTATTCCTGTAATTATATTCCAAAAAAAGACAATATATATCAGACAAGTAATATTACCCCTATGATTCGTCAGAATGAATGTTATTTGTTGGTTTACGATAAAATAGTAAATTCAGATATATCAGAAAAGTTTGAGACGCATGGAGCTAAGCTGCCAATAAATTATTCAACAGGCAATAGTGCATCTTGGGATATATCTCCATTGCGGCTTTCTGACAGCCAGACCCTTAAGATCATTGAAAAAGGAAAAGTATATACGATAGAAGAGTTATCTGATTATGATCTTTTTACATGCGGAACAGGGATCTTACAAGAATGGTATCGCACCAAAGATGCAATCTTGAGATATTATGTGGGAGATAACTATGCGGAACTTGCGGCCAACTGGAAACGAAAGGAGCGTACAGGTAATGAATAAAAAGAAATACAGCAGTATATGGCGGGTATATGTCAGTGAACTTTACCGATTATTTCATAAGCGGAGTTTTTGGCTTGCGTTTATGGTGTTGTTTTTGTATGCTGCGGCAGATTATCTACACACCGCCAGTTGGATAATCCGGGGATTTGTAAAGGAACCGTATGCCGCAAGCGGCTATTTTATGGGAGCATATCAGAGTTTCAATAAATATCAGCCGATATTTATCAAGGTTTTTCCGCTTCTCATGGCACTTCCCTGTGTGTCAGCGTGGTATGAGGAGACGAAAAGAAGCCGCAATGCAGCTTTGGTCATGCAGCGGACGAGCCCGTTCCGTTATCTGTCTGCTAAAGCAATGGCGTACTTTACAGGGAATGCAGTTATGGTGTTTGTGTGTTATGCTTTGAATCTGCTGGCATGTGAGCTGACCTATGGTGAAGCCTATCCGACACCATTTGGGGAAAGATACACGGAATTATATTACATGGATCTGGCAGACAATCATCCGATGCCTCTGATGGGCTATTATGTGACACATACGGTACTCTATCTGTTTGTATTTTGCATAGTGATCGCAGTGTTTGCAGGAGTGCTTGGATTGTTCGCATATGCCTGCAGCCTGTGGCTGACCAGAAGCTTTGCCTTGGTGTTTGTATTATTATATGGATGCTTTTATTTTACGATGCGTTATTCACAGTATATTAAGGGATTCGATCTGAGCTATGTCCTATGTGTTGGCGACCGTTGGAATACAGGGTATACACAAATATTTTTGCTCATAAATATAGGTCTTGTATTATTGTCAGGGATATTGATTGCGGTGAGACGAATCCGGGGATTGGAGATGTACTTTTGAAAAAGAAAATAATTTTTTTGATGATTGCTTCTGTTTTTTTGGCTTTTTTCAATAATCTTACATTTCTGTTTGGAACCTGTTATCCGGGAAATACGACAGATGATATGTTTGTCAGCAGCATCTTTGATTCTATTAAAGTGGTGAAAACACATTCATTGACGCTGGGTATGCAGAATCTGTTTGTATTGATTGTGTTTATTTTTGTCATGCATGATTATCTCAGTAGAGAGATCCTGAATCAGGGAGTCTACGCATTGGTGCGGATGCACAGGCGGACGAAATGGCTTGTCCGCAGGATGGCAGGGTTGGCTGTTATATGCGCAGTCTATATGGGGATTTATTTGACCATTGTTTACGAACTTAGTTCTTACTATGTGCATAAACGACTGGTTATTCCGCATTCCGCAGTGCTGCCAAAGGCATGGCTGGCATTATTTATGATGGTATATTTTGCGGCTGTGTTTACGGTGGTTTCAGATATTCGGATTGGACGGAGTGCTTCCTGTATCGTTGGGACGGTCGTGTTAGCTGCATTGATCATGATCGGAATGTATGAACCTTACCGGAAATATAAGGATGCCATGTGGATGCTTGCATTAAATCCGGCATGCGCTATGTTTGTTTATACAACGGCAGGGAAAATAGGTTTTTTGAAAATGCTGACTGTGTTTGTGGGAGAGATTACAGCTCTTATTTTAGCCTGTGCCAAGTGGCTGGAACATATCGATCTTATTAAAATTGAAAGTGAAGGATATTGACGGAGCAGATTGCCGGACAGACAGAAAGGGAGGAACACAAATGGAACGAATTGAATTGATTCATGTCAATAAAAAACTGGGTGGTAAAGAGGTATTAAAAGGAGTAGATCTGACGCTGGAGGAAGGAAAACTTTATGGAATTATCGGAGAAAACGGAAGTGGTAAGACAATGCTGCTGCGTCTGTTGGCGGGACTGATCCATCCGGATGACGGAGAAGTGCACTACGGCGGTAAGAAAGTGAAGAAACTGACGCAGGTGGTAAATATAGGTTTAAGCATCGAGAATATAGGATTATATGATGATATGACCGTGTATCAGAATATGAAATATTATGCAAAATTAAGCGGTGGATGTGACAAAAGGAAGATAGAAGAGACGCTTCAGAGAATGGGATTAACAGACCGAAAGAACATGAGATTTGCAAAGTTGTCGCTGGGCTTAAAACAGAAGGCAGTGTTAGCGCAGGCAATTTTATCAAGCCCGGATCTTTTGCTGCTTGATGAACCAACGAATGGTTTGGATACGGATGCGAAGGATGCGTTCAAAAAGGTGGTTTTGGAAGAAGTTCAAAGAGGCTGTACGGTTGTGGTGGTCAGTCATGATCATACTTTTGTGGAGCAGGAGGTAGATGGATTGTTTCATATGGAAAATGGTGTGCTTACGGCTAAGGCTGTGCAAATGTGATGAATTGGAGTCGGATCTTGAGGGGATATATCATTATTATAAATAAAGGAGCTGGTACGTTTTTCGTGTACCAGCTTTATTTTTATGGAATAGGAAATTACTCGTGATGTTACGTTGGGAAATCACGTTTTTTGGGTGGTCGTGGTCCCATATATTGATAAAAGTAAGTTTTCATCATTCCGTTATAGATTTTGCGGTTTTTGGTTGCTTTCTTGCCAATATAACGTTCCGCCTGCTCGAAAGCAGTGATCAGATACATCGACCAACTGTCGAGGCGGTTATAAGCCTCGCCGATCTCGCGGTACAAAGCGGGCATTTCCGATTCGGAATCCAAACGCTGTCCGTAAGGTGGATTGGTGATGATGAAGCCGTATTTTTTGCGGTGGCTTAATTCCTGCACCGGACGCTGTTGGAAATGGATTAGGTGATCTACTTCCGCTAAACGGGCATTTTCCATCGCAGCGGCAATAGCATCGTGGCTGATATCGTAGCCTTGGATATCCATGGATACGTCGCGCAAGATCTGGCTTTCGGCCTCGTCAATGGCATCATACCAATGATTTTTTGGGATGAGATGTGTCCAGTGCTCTGCGGTAAAGCTGCGGTTCATGCCTGGTGCGATGCGTGCGCCGATCATGGCAGCTTCGATTGGAAAAGTTCCACTGCCGCAAAATGGGTCAACCAGAATACGGTCTTTTTTCCAAGGAGTCAATAGGATCAGTGCTGCAGCCAAAGTCTCTGTGATCGGTGCCTTGACAGTGGCGCGTCGATAGCCACGCTTATGCAGAGAATCTCCCGATGTGTCCAGACATACGGTTACTTCATCTTTCATCAAAGTGACGCGGACCGGATAATCATTGCCCTCTTCTGAAAACCAAGAAGTATGATATTTTGATTTCATGCGCTCTACCATTGCTTTTTTCATAATAGACTGAATGTCCGATGAACTAAACAGTTTACTCTTGATCGAAGTCGCTTTGGTCACCCAGAAACGACCATCTTCTGGAATATAATGTTCCCACGGAAGTGCCTTTGTCTGTTCAAACAGCTCATCAAATGTTGTGGCATGAAAGCTTCCAACTTTAAGCAAAATTCGCTCTGTTGTACGTAAAAATATATTAGCGCGGCAGATGGCTTGTGCATCACCAAGAAAAGTGACTTTTCCATCTTCGACTTTCTGAATTTCGTATCCGAGATCCAAAATTTCCCGTTTTAACACAGCCTCCAGTCCAAAATGACATGGGGCGATCAATTCAAATTGTTCCATATGATATGTTAATCCTTTCTGCATTGGCAATAGTTGTATCCAGTATACTGAATAATGGGGAGAATAGCAAATAAAATCCGCATGTTGATACTTGACTAATAGAGGGCAAAACGCATATACTTTTAAGATATGGGTAAATGCAGGCATGGAGGATTTGTAATGCAACAAGAACAAAAAAGAATGAATATATTGAGTTATCTGAAAGGGTACCAAAAAGAATGTTTTTTGAGCCCATTATTTAAGCTGTTAGAGGCTTGTTTTGATCTGACAGTGCCGCTTGTGATGGCAGCGATCATTAATAAAGGAATTGCCAGACATGACAGCGAATATATATTGCGCTATGGCGGGGTGTTGATCCTGCTTGCGCTGGTCGGTCTGACCTGCTCGATCACGGCACAATATTTTGCAGCAAAGGCGGCGGTTGGATTTGCGGCAAAGCTGCGGCATGGATTGTTTGCAAAGATTGAGAGTATTTCTTTCCGCGAAATGGATGAGATCGGTACTTCGACCATGATCACCCGTATGACCAGTGATATTAACCAGATCCAGTCAGGAACGAATATGGTACTGCGTCTGCTTTTGCGCTCGCCATTTATCGTGTTCGGTGCGATGGTTATGTCGTTTACGGTAGATGTAAAGGCGGCAGTGGTATTTGCAATCGTTATTCCGTTACTTGCGATCGTCGTTTTTGGTATCATGTTGATCACGATGCCGTTATACCGTAAAGTTCAGGAAAAACTGGATCATGTATTGGGAAGGGTTCGTCAGAATCTTACCGGTGTGCGCGTGATCCGAGCTTTTCATAAAGAGCAGGATGAGATCACCCGTTTTTCCAATGAAAATAATGCATTGACGAGAATGCAGTTAATGGTAGGACGTATTTCGGCGCTAACAAATCCGGTAACATATGTGATGATCAACGTAGCACTTGTTCTACTGTTGTGGAAAGGTGCAGTTCGTATTGACAGTGGACACATTTTACAGGGTGATATGGTTGCTCTGGTTAATTATATGTCACAGATTTTGGTAGAGCTGATCAAGATGGCCAATTGTATCGTTTTGGCGACCAAAGCAGTTGCCTGTGGAAAGCGTTTGCAGTCGGTATTTGATATGGATTCTTCGTTGAAGATAGAGGGAGAAGCAGAACCGTTACAGCAGGATGGTGCGGCTGCCGTGACGTTTGACCATGTGACGATGAGTTATCAGGGTGGAGGAGATGCAGCTTTAGAGAATTTGAACTTTGAGGCGAAGCCCGGACAGACGATCGGCATCATTGGTGGAACCGGTTCCGGTAAATCTACTCTGGTAAACTTGATCCCTCGTTTTTATGATGTATCAGAGGGCGCAGTCCTTATTGATGGACAAGATGTTCGTTCGCTCCCTCTTGATGATCTGCGTCAGTCGGTCGGTATTGTTATGCAGAAAGCGGTGTTATTTCAGGGAACGATCTACGATAATATTTTGTGGGGTAACGAGGATGCGACCGAAGAAGAGGTAATACAGGCGTTAAAGGATGCACAGGCATGGGAGTTTGTCAGTGCGAAAGAGCAGGGAATCTATACGAAAGTCGAGCAGGGCGGCCGAAATCTTTCCGGTGGTCAGAAACAGCGCCTCAGCATTGCCAGAGCACTGGTACGCAGACCACGTATTTTGATCTTGGATGACAGCACATCGGCATTGGATTATGCAACGGATGCAAAACTGCGCAAAGCGATCCGTGAACTAACTTATCATCCGACAACGTTTATTGTTTCTCAGCGTACTTCTTCCATTTGTTATGCGGATGAAATTATTGTGTTGGATGATGGAGAAGTGGTTGGCATTGGAAACCATGAACAATTGATGGAACAGTGTCCGGTATATCAAGAGATACATCAGTCCCAGTTTCAGGACAGAAAGGAGGCGTAACGGATGGATAAAGATACGATTCGAACAATACTTTGTTATATTCGTAAACACACCTTTTTGGTGGTATTATCGTTGGTACTCGCTGCAGTGACAGTCGTTAGTACGCTGTATCTGCCAATCCTTACAGGACATGCGATCGATTGCATGATCGCAAAAGGAAAAGTGGATTTTGCTGCGCTTCGTCCCATTCTGGAGAAGATGATCGTTACGCTTGCTATTACGGGATTTTCGCAGTGGCTTATGAATGTGTGCAACAATCGCATTACGTATCTGGTTATGCGTGAGATCCGTGAGGATGCCTTTCATCACATTCATGATCTGCCATTGAAATATTTAGATGGACATCCATCCGGTGATATTGTCAGCCGTGTGATCGCGGATGTCGATCAGTTTGCGGATGGTCTGCTGCTTGGCTTTACGCAGGCATTTACCGGAGTGCTTACGATACTTGGCACATTGTTATTTATGCTGCGCGAAAATATATGGATCACGTTAGTCGTTGTACTGGTAACGCCACTTTCCTTTTTCGTGGCAGGATTTATTGCCAAAAAGACACACCGTATGTTCTTAAAACAGTCTGAAACAAGGGGTGAACAGACGGCGTTTATTGATGAAATGATCGGCAATCAGCGCGTGGTTCAGGCGTATAGTTATGAGCAAAAAGCGATGGAGCGGTTTGATGATATTAATGATCGGTTGGAGAAGTGGTCACTGCAGGCGACCTTTTTCTCCTCGACCGTGAATCCTTCTACTCGTTTTATCAACAATCTGGTGTATGCCGGTGTTGGCGTTGTCGGCGCGTTTGCAGTGCTTCGCGGTGCGATCAGTGTCGGTCAGTTATCTTGTTTCTTAAGTTATGCAAATCAGTATACAAAGCCTTTTAATGAGATATCGGGTGTGATCACCGAGCTTCAAAATGCTATTGCATGTGCTGCGAGAGTGTTTGCGCTGATCGAGGAACAGGAGCAGGAACCGGATACGGAAACACCGAAGAAATTAGAGCATGTGTCCGGCCAGATCGATATCGAGCATGTTGCGTTTTCTTATGTACCATCGCAGCCGTTGATCCGTGACTTAAATCTTTCGGTGAAGCCGGGACAGCGTGTCGCGATCGTGGGACCGACCGGTTGTGGTAAGACAACATTGATCAATCTGTTGATGCGATTTTATGAGGTGAATGAAGGACGGATCCTTGTGGATGGCGTGGATACGCGCCAAATGACCAGAGGGGATCTGCGAACCGGTTTCGGTATGGTGCTGCAGGATACTTGGATCAAGGATGGAACGATTTTTGATAATATCTGCATGGGTAAGTCGAACGCAACGAGAGAAGAAGTGATCGAGGCGGCGAAGTCGACACATGCGCATAGCTTTATTCGTCGTTTGCCGAACGGTTATGATACCGTGGTCAAAGAGGATGGTGATAACTTAAGTCAGGGTCAGAAACAGCTTTTATGTATTACGCGTGTTATGCTGTCAAAGCCATCTATGCTTATATTGGATGAGGCTACTTCTTCTATTGATACACGTACAGAAATACGTATTCAGAGGGCGTTTGCCAAATTGATGGAAGGACGCACCAGCTTTATTGTTGCACATCGTTTGTCTACGATTCAAAATGCCGATATTATTTTGGTCATGAAAGATGGTAATATTATTGAGCAGGGTAACCATGAAAGCCTGATGGCAGCCGGAGGGTTTTATAAAGAATTGTATAATAGCCAGTATGCATAACACATAAGAAATACAAGTTTCCTTGTATTTCTTATGTGTATTGCAAATTTGAGCGGAGCTCAAATTTGATAACTATTTTTATTTTATAGGAAAATGCTTGTACAGCAGCGTTATGCAATGCAAAGCGCAGGCTTTGTTTTTTTACATTGATAGGAATGAGGTTTTTTATGTCACGTAAGATTTTAGCATTAGATTTAGATGGAACATTAACGGATTCGAACAAAGAGATCACGCCACGCACAAAGGAAATGATCGCTAAAATGCAGGAGCAGGGTCATATCGTTGTGCTGGCAAGTGGAAGACCGACTCCGGGTGTTCAAAGGGTAGCGGATAAGTTGCATCTTTCGGAGATGGGAGGATATATGCTTTCCTATAATGGGGCAAGAGTACAGGATTGCAAAACGGGAGAAATTTTGTTTCAGCAGACGATGCCACTGGATATGATCCCGATCTTATTCGATGAGGCGAAAGAGCATCAGATTGGAATGATGACGTATCAGAATGGAAAGATCATTTCCGGGGAGATCGTTGACGAATACATGGGACTGGAGTCCCGGATCAATGGATTGGAAATATGTCCTTTCGCGGATCCGGCAGCGCAGGTCACAACGCCGGTCAATAAGTGTCTGGGGACGGCAGATCCGGAACATGCAGCACGGTTAGAAGTCCTTTTCCGAGAAAAGTATGGAGACCGTATTGACGTAGGACGCTCCGAGCCGTTTTTCTTAGAGCTTTTACCGAAACATGTGGATAAGGCGGCGTCTCTTGGCAAATTGTGTGAAGCACTGGGTCAGACCAAAGAGGACCTGATCGCTTGTGGGGATGGGTTTAATGACCGTTCTATGATCGCATTTGCAGGGCTTGGGGTAGCAATGGCAAATGCGCAGGATGTTGTTAAAGAAGTGGCTGATTATGTAACATTGTCCAATGATGAAGATGGTGTTGCACATGTCATAGAAAAGTTTATTCTTGCAAAGGCAAATTGCGGATGAAACAATTAACTTTATCCAAGCAAAATGTATTTGCAGGGTGTTTAGAATTGCAATGATTTTTGAAATGACAATTGAGTAAAAAAGGAGTGTAGAATTAGTATGAAAACATCAGATTTTGCGTATGATCTTCCGGAAGAATTGATCGCACAGGATCCACTTTCTGACAGAGCGTCTTCCCGTTTGATGATTTTGGATAAACAGACCGGGGAGATTACGCATCGCATATTTCGCGATATCACAGAATACTTAAAACCGGGGGATTGTCTCGTGTTAAATGACACGAAGGTGATTCCGGCGAGATTGATCGGAGAACGTGAAGAAACAGGCGGCAAGGTTGAGGTACTGCTGCTTAAACGTGGTGAGGATAATGTTTGGGAGACCTTAGTGAAACCGGGCAAAAAGGCCAGACCCGGTACCAGGCTTGTCTTTGGTGGAGGCCTGTTACGGGCAGAAGTTGTTGACATTGTGGAAGAGGGAAATCGTTTGATCCGCTTCGAGTACGAGGGGATTTTTGAAGAGATCCTTGATCAGTTGGGACAGATGCCACTGCCACCTTATATTACACATAAGCTGGAGGATAAAAATCGTTATCAGACTGTTTATGCGAAATATGAGGGATCTGCGGCAGCACCGACGGCAGGTTTGCATTTTACCAAAGAATTATTGCAGCAGATCGAACAGATGGGTGTATCGATCGCGCGCGTGACACTGCATGTCGGACTGGGAACATTCCGCCCGGTCAAGGTTGATGATGTGGAACAGCATCATATGCATACGGAATTTTATCGTGTTACGAAGGAAGCAGCGGATCAGATCAATCAGACAAAACAGGCGGGCGGCCGCATTATTTGCGTTGGGACGACCAGTTGCCGTACGATAGAATCTGCAACCGATGACAATGGCGTCATACATCCGGGAGAGGGTGATACGAGCATCTTTATTTATCCGGGTTATCGATTTAAGATGTTGGACTGTCTGATCACTAACTTTCATTTACCGGAGTCAACGCTGCTTATGTTGGTTTCTGCGTTGGCGGGTAAGGAACATATTATGGCAGCTTATGAAGAGGCGGTAAAAGAACGTTATCGATTCTTTTCCTTTGGAGACGCGATGTTTATTTCATAGAAATGGAGGATTAGTTATGAAGAAGATGTTATTTGTGTATAATCCGATGGCGGGTAAAGAACAGATCAGTACGCATCTATCAAATATTGTGCAGGTGTTTTGCAAGGCATCTTTTGAAGTGACGATCTTTGCGACAGCAGGCCCGAAAGATGCGACTCGTATTGTAGAAGAGCGTGGCACGGAATATGATTATATTGTGTGTTCCGGTGGCGATGGTACGATGAACGAAGTTGCAACCGGGCTGATGTCTTTAGAGCAAAAACCGGTCTGTGGGTACATTCCGGCAGGAACTGTAAATGATTTTGCATCGAGCTTAAGCATTCCGAAGGTGATGGAAGAGGCAGCGTCTTTGGTGGTTAACGGAGAAGTGTTCCATTGTGATCTCGGACAGTTTAATGAGAAATATTTCACGTACGTTGCAGCTTTTGGTGCATTTACAGAAGTTTCTTATCAGACACCGCAGGAGCTTAAAAATGCGTTGGGAAAAACAGCATATTTTGTGGAGGCATTGAAACATATTGCAGAGATCAAGGTGCATCATATGAAGATCATCTATGATCAAGGCGTGATCGAAGATGATTTTTTGCTTGGACTGATCAGCAATTCTGAATCCGTAGCAGGATTTAAGGCATATCAAAACCGCGACATTAAAATGGATGATGGCTTATTAGAGGCACTGTTTATCCGTAAGATCAAAAATCCGGTGGAATTGCAGCTTGTCATCAACTCCTTGCTGACCAAAAATCTGGACTCCGAACAGTTGCTCACGATCAGCTCCAGTCATTTTCATATTGTGAGCGATGATAATATTCAGTGGACGTTAGATGGTGAGGACGGTGGATATTTTGATGAAGTAGATCTGCGATGCCATAAACGCGTACTGCCCATCATATGCGAACCCGCTGCAGTAGCAGGCATATCAACACAATTTTAATGTCATACGAAATTTCGCACTCCTGCGTACCTCTTTTCAATCACATAATAATGAATATGTGATTTTAAGGTTGTTTGAGGGAGTGCGAATGGGATGATATAGAGTTTAGTGGAGGAGATTTATGAAATACTATTTTGCTCCGTTGGAGGGGATTACCGGTTATTTGTATCGGAATATTCATCATAAACATTTTCCGGGGATAGACAGATATTATTCACCGTTTGTTGTGACGAGAGATGGCGGGATTATGAAACGCAAAGAGCTGCGCGATATTTTACCGGAAAATAACAGAGAGGTTACGTTGATCCCGCAGATCCTTACCAATCATGCAGAGAATTTTTTGTGCGCTGCAGAGACAATGTATGAACTTGGTTATCAGGAAGTAAATTTGAATCTCGGATGTCCTTCCGGCACTGTGACAGGCAAGGGGAGGGGATCCGGTTTTTTGAAATGGGAAAATCGCAGTAAGCTGCAGCATTTCTTGGAAGAGATTTATCAATACGCCAAGCCAAAGATTTCGATAAAAACAAGAATTGGCTGGGAAGATCCGGAAGAGTTTACGGACTTATTGCAGTTATATAACACATTCCCAATTTGTGAATTGACGATTCATCCGCGAACCAGAACGGAGATGTACCGGGAGGGCGTACACCGGGAAATATTTAGGCAGGCATATAAGACAAGCGTGAATCCGGTGTGTTATAATGGAGATATAAAAACAGAAGATGATGTCCGTGAATTGGGACAGGAATTCCCGCAACTTTCGTCTGTTATGATCGGACGGGGATTGCTTTCTAACCCTGGTCTTGTCAGTGGAATTGTGGGGAAGGATACCGGCAAGCAGGAGTTAGAAGCATTTTATTATGAGTTGTTTGATGCGTACCAACAGGAACTGTCCGGGGACGTGCATTTGTTACATAAGATGAAAGAGCTGTGGATTTTTATGGCACCGCAGTTTACGGAGCATGAAAAGTATCTCAAGCAGATCAAAAAGAGCCGTAAATTATCGGAGTATGAAACTGTTGTTCGAAAGTTATTTTATGAACAGGAGTTGGCTTAACGAAGGGAGGGCTTTCTTTATGGGGAAATTTCAGAGAGTATTTGTCATTGTATTGGATTCTTTAGGGTTTGGCGCAATGCCGGATGCAGAGCAGTACGGCGATAGCAATGTGGATACCATTGGACATATTGCTGAAAAGATGCAGCTTCATATACCGAATCTGCAGAAACTTGGCGCAGCAAATATCCGACCGATCAATGGAGTAGCGTCCGTTACGGAACCTTTGGCTAAGGTGACAAAATTGTGTGAAAAAAGCCACGGCAAGGATACGATGACCGGGCATTGGGAGATGATGGGACTATATATTACCAAGCCATTTAAAACATTTACGGACACCGGATTTCCATCGGAGCTGATCGCAGAACTTGAGAAACAGACCGGACGAAAGATCATTGGGAATAAGAGCTGCAGTGGTACGGTGATCTTAGATGAATTGGGCGAAGAAGAGATTAATGAGGGACATTTGATCGTTTATACATCGGCCGATTCGGTGCTGCAGATCTGCGGTAACGAGGAGACGATGGGACTTGACACGCTATACCATTATTGCGAGATCGCAAGAGAACTTACGATGCGTGATGAATGGAAGGTGGGGCGTGTCATCGCAAGACCATACGTTGGCAAAAAGCGTGGGGAGTTTGTGCGTACTTCTAATCGACACGACTATGCGTTGAAGCCGTTTGGCAGAACGGCATTAAATGCGTTAAAAGATGCCGGTCTGGATGTTATCTCTGTTGGAAAGATTTTTGATATCTTTGATGGAGAAGGTCTGACAGAATCCAACAAATCCAAAAGTTCTGTGCATGGTATGGAACAGACCATCGATATTGCAAAGCGCAATTTCAAGGGATTATGTTTTACCAATCTGGTGGATTTTGATGCGCTGTGGGGCCATCGCCGTAATCCGATCGGTTATGGAGAAGAGATAGAACGGTTTGACAAAAAACTTGGTGAATTGCTGGATGTTTTGCGGGAAGATGATCTTGTGATCCTGACAGCGGATCATGGCAACGATCCGACTTACACCGGAACCGATCATACGAGAGAAAAGGTACCGTTTATTGCATACTCACCGTCGATGAGGCAGGGAGGCAATTTGCCGGAGCAGCAGACGTTTGCCGTGATCGGAGCAACGATTGCAGATAATTTTGGAGTAGAGATGCCGGAAGGAACAATAGGACATTCAATATTACAAATTTTGTAACCCAAAATGATATTTTTAACACGATAGCGATGCTATGATAATAGCCAACGCTATAGTTTCTTGATGGCAGGATTCACTATATAGCGGCTGCAAAATATAATTAGACCATCGATATAATAAGCAATATGTGGTTGTGTGAGATAATGAGGGACGGAAAGTTTGAATTATAAACATGTTGCAGCAGAAATGAGGTATGACGGAATGGATAAGAATTTATTTGCGGTAATGCCACCGATGGGGTGGAACAGTTACGATTATTATGATACCAGTGTTACGGAGGAACAGGTTAAGGCGAATGCGGATTACATGGCAAAGCACTTAAAACAGTATGGTTGGGAATATATTGTCGTTGACATTGAGTGGTACAGTTATGATGCAGGCAGTCAACGAGATCGTTACCAGTATATACCATTTTGGGATGTTGCCATGGATGAGTATTCCAGATTGTTGCCGTGCGAGCAGCGTTTTCCATCGGCGGCGGGTGGCAAGGGATTCGCACCTCTTGCACAATATGTCCATGATCTGGGACTTAAATTTGGTATACACATTATGCGTGGAATACCGAGAAATGCAGTGCATGCGCACGCTAAGATCTTACATTCCACCCACACGGCAAATGAGATTGCACAGCCGAATAATATTTGTGAGTGGAATCCGGATATGTATGGAATTGATCCGGCGGCAGAAGGAGCGCAGGAATATTATGATTCTCTGCTTGCGTTGTATGCTCAGTGGGGTGTTGATTTCATCAAATGTGATGACATATGCCGTATGGATATGCCGACAGCCAAAGAAGAAATACGAATGTTGTCGGAGGCGATTGAAAAATGCGGTCGGCCGATTGTTCTTAGCTTGTCCCCGGGACCGGCTAAGATTGAGGAAGCGTGGTATTATGAAACGCATGCGAATATGTGGCGTATCACAGATGATTTCTGGGATGACTGGCAGTTACTTGTGCCAATGTTTGAACGTTGCGAGCTTTGGCAGAGCCATGTGACCAAAGGCTGCTATCCGGACTGTGACATGCTTCCGGTCGGTAAGCTTGGAAAAGGCTTTGCGGATGAGCGGGATACTCGTTTTACGAAAGAGGAACAGATTACGATGATGACACTGTGGTCAGTGTTCCGTTCGCCGATGATGATCGGTGCGGACTTGCCACAGCTTGATGACTGGACGAAGTCATTACTGACGAATGCCGACGTATTACATCTGTTGTCTCATTCGTCCGGAGCCAGACAAATGATGCGTGATAACAGACAGGCTGTGTGGTGTACCAAAGATACAGATGGCAAACATACCTACATTGCGGTATTTAATCTGCAGGATCAGGCAGGTGATGTGAGTCTGCCTTGGGATGCGATCGAGCGGTACGGCATTACAGCAAATATAGCGAAGGAATTGTGGAGTGGTGACCAACAGGATCTACGCAATTGTGAGGCAGTGTCAGTAGCTGCTCATGGCGCCAAATTATTCCGTTTATAAGAACAACACGAAACCCCGCATTCTGCATATAATACTATGAACTTTTTCGTATTGGAGATTAGTATATGTGTGGAATTGCGGGATTTTTTGATGGAAATGCAGACTTTACAGCAAATCGTGAAAAGTATGAAAACATATTACAAAAGATGCAGCAAAGTATTTTGCATCGTGGACCGGATGAGCAGGGGATCTACTTAGGAAAACGGGCGGGATTAGCGCATACCAGACTTTCGATCATTGACCTCAAGGATGGCTCCCAGCCTATGAGCAGACGCAGAGGAAAGAATTCTTATCAGATTGTTTATAATGGCGAGATCTATAATGCAGGGGAACTTCGCAAAACGTTGCAGCAGAAGGGATGGCGTTTTCAGACTACATCAGATACAGAAGTGATCTTGTTGGCTTTTTTGGAATATGGGCCGGAGTTTGTCATACGGCTTAATGGCATTTTTGCCTTTGCTATTTTGGATGAACGGCATGATACCTTGTATTTGTATCGGGATTCTTTTGGAATCAAGCCATTGTTTTATACGCAGCAAAATGGAATGGTACTGTTTGGATCGGAACCCAAAGCGATCCTGTCGTATCCGGGTGTGAAAGCGCAGCTTGATGAGAAAGGATTATGTGAGCTGCTTGGTATGGGACCGGCTCGTATACCGGGGTCGGGATTGTATCATGGATTTTCGGAAGTCAAACCGGGCTGTTATCTGACCGTGAATCGTTATGGCTTGCAAAACAGACAGTATTGGAGATTGTCCAGTCATCCACATGAAGATGATTACGATACGACCATTGCCAAAACAAGACAGATGTTAGTTGATGTCATTGAGCGTCAAATGGTATCGGATGTGCCGATCTGTACTTTTTTGTCCGGCGGGGTGGATTCCAGTGTGGTTTCTGCTGTGTGTGCAGCCAAACTGCGCAGGCAGGGGAAACAGCTTGTCACGTATTCGTTTGATTTTACCGGTAATCAAAAATATTTCAAAGCCAATTCTTTCCAGCCATCTCAGGATCGGCCGTATGTCGACAAAATGGTCGAATACCTGGGATCGGAACATCATTATTTAGAGTGTGATTATCAAACACAGGCAGATCTGCTGTATGATTCTGTGGAAGCGCATGATATGCCATGTATGGCGGATGTAGATTCTTCATTGGTGTATTTTTGCCAGTTGGTCGGTAGACAGCATAAGGTGGTTTTGACCGGAGAATGTGCAGATGAAGTATTTGGTGGATATCCGTGGTTTCACCGGGAAGAATTTTTGCAGAGTGGGACGTTTCCATGGACGCCGGATCTTGCACCTCGTAAAATGCTATTGTTAGACGAGGTACGTGAGAGCTTGCCGATGGATGCGTTTGTACAGGAAATGTATGACCGGTCGGTACGAGAGGTGACAATCCTTCCCGGAGAAGATGAGATCGAAACGAATCGCAGGCAGATCGGTTATTTGAACATTCGTTATTTTATGCAGACACTGCTCAATCGCATGGACAGAACAAGTATGCATTCCGGACTGGAAGCAAGAGTACCATTTGCCGATCGTGCATTGGTTGACTATATATTTAATGTTCCTTGGGAAATGAAAGCCAAAGACGGACTGGTAAAAAATGTGCTTAGGCAGGCTTCGCGGGGACTGTTGCCGGATGAAATATTGTTTCGACGCAAAAGCCCATATCCTAAGAGTTATGATCCGTATTATGAAACATTATTGGGAACAAGACTGCAGCAGGAAATTGAAGACTCGAAAGCGCCGATCCTGCAGATCGTGGATCGAAAGAAAGTACAAAAGTTTATCGACAGCACCAAAGATTATGGAAAACCTTGGTATGGACAGTTGATGGCAGGTCCACAGATGTTAGCATATTTGTTGCAGATTAATTATTGGTTAAAAACGTATTCCGTAGAACTGATCTAGCACAGCGCCGATTAGTTACGTTGCTCAAACTTCGCATATCCGAAACTTTTTGATATGCGAAGTTCGAATTCTTAAGAATTCTTAAGATTACGCTGCTATTGTTGACAAGGTAACAGACCTATGGTGTACTAAAGATGTAACTAACGGAAGTTCTGTATAAAGTAGATTGTTTTTTTGTATCTAAAGTATCTATTTTTACATGTGAAAAGTGACATGGGTGAGGAGGAGCAAATGAAAAAGAAACGAATAAGGAAAGGTCAGGTGATTACTATGAAAAGAATGATCAAAGGGATGGTGCTTGTGGCATTGGCATTGACCGTAGTATTGGGATTGGAAAGCAGAGTTGATGCTGCGGGCAGGACGGTACGCATTTCAAAAAAGAATTTTCCAAGTAAAGCTGTTCGTGTAGAGTTGAAACAGCGATGGGATGAGGATAGTGATGGGAAACTCAGTCCATCTGAAATCAAGAAGGTAAAATATTTAATTGTTTTTGCGTCAGAGGATGAGAAAAAGACATCACTAAAAGGAATGCAATACTTTTACAATTTGAAGAGTGTTGATTTGGATGTTCAGACGATGAATCATATCGATCTGCGAAAAAATAAAAAGCTGGAGAGCTTGGAAATCTCCGGAAAAAAATTATCTGGTCTAAAATTTTATGGCAGGAACTTGAAAACAGTGGATATCAGTGTAGAGCAATATAAAGGGGATCTTAATTTGAGAAATCTGCCAAAATTAGAAAAAGTCTCTATATCATCGGATGGCAAATATAATAAAATAGACTTATCCGGTTCTAAGGTGCAATCGATTGATATTGGAGATCATTGGACAAGTGTGAAGTATCTTGATTTCTCTAATTGCAAGAGGCTGCAATATGCAACGGTGCAATTGCGTAATCTTGGCAAGATGAAAATGAAAGGTTCTAATGGATTGAAGGCATTGGATTTGGAGACGTATTATCCTGAGGACAGTACAATTCGAAAGGTTGATGTGAGTCGTATGAGAGATTTAGTATCTCTTAATCTGTCCGAAAGTAAAATATCACAATTGTCTGTAAAAAATAATAAGAAATTAGAGGTGTTGAATGTTCACGGTACTAATCTTAAAAAATTGAATCTATCTGTGAATAAAAAGCTGCAGACATTAGATGTTGGCAGTACGAAGATTAAAAAATTGGATTTGTCTGCCAACAAAAAAATACGAGAACTTGATGTAAGCCACACGAAAATTAGAACGTTAAATCTCTCGGCTAACAAAAAAATACGGGAATTTCGTTGCGGAAATAATAGGATAACAAAGATGTTTTCCCTGCCAAATCCGGAACGAGTGGAGCTGTTAGATATCAGCAATACGAAGATGAAAAGCCCTAATTTAAAACGGTATACTGCATTGAAAGAATTATATGCCAACGGTATTTCGGCGACTTCCTTGGATCTAAAAAAATGTCGAAAATTAGAGTACATTTATTTGAACGATACGAAATATTTGAAAAGGTTGGATCTTTCGAAGCAGAAGCTTTTGATCAATGTAGAATTTAGGAGAAGTAATGTAGAAGAGCTTGATATCCGTGCTACTACGAGAGTTTGTGATCAGGATGAGGGAGGACGTGGCATTGGATTTGATGATTGTAAAAAACTTCGTAAGGTCATTCACAACAAAAATTGGCGATATCTGTATTGGTTTCAAAATAGCGCAGAGGCCGAAGGATTGAATGTTATGTGGATTTCCGTATAAATGGTCATTCCTTACAGTGCACAGATCAAAATAATGTTAATAAATGTGAAGAATGTTCTTGAACTGGGCGGTTTGGTGTCGTATAATAATAAAGATGTACCATTATGAGAAAATGTCTGGAGCGCCTGTTGCGACAATAGGTGGCAGGCAAGATCTGCAAAGAAACAGTATAGAACTGGAATTTACAAAATATTTCATTTTAAGGAGGAACAAACTATGAATTTCGGCTATTTTGATGACGACAACAGAGAGTATGTCATCACCAAACCAAACACACCGGCACCTTGGTGTAACTATCTTGGCTCACCGGAGTATGGCGCAATCATTTCGAATAACGCAGGTGGATACAGCTTCGTAAAGAGTGGAGCGAACGGACGTATTTTGCGTTATCACTTCAACAGTGATGATACACCGGGCCGTTATATCTATCTTCGTGATGATGAGAATGGTGACTATTGGTCAGCATCCTGGCAGCCGGTTGGCAAGGACTTAAACGAATATAAGAGCGAAGTTCATCACGGTACTGCTTATACAAAGATGTTTGCAGAGTATGCCGGAATTAAATCAGAGGCAATGTATTATGTGCCATTGAATAAAGTATATGAAGTATGGTGCTGTAAAGTAACCAATACATCAGACAAGCCTAGAAAGATTTCTGTATTCGGTTATGCAGAACTTTCTAACGATGACAATTACAATCAGGATCAGGTAAACCTGCAGTATTCTCTTTGCACGACCAACACCAGCTTCCGCAAGAACAAGATCTATCAGCAGATCAACTTAAACTGGTACAAAGGTCCGGACGGAAGTAATGGTAAAGAGCGTTTCTTCGGTCTGGCAGGACAGCCTGTGACATCTTACAACGGTGATAAGGAAGCTTTCATTGGTTTGTACCATGATTACGGCAATCCGGTAGCAGTAGAGCGTGGTAAATGCGATGGCGTATGCAATTACAACGAGAACAGTTGTGGTGCACTGCATACAGCATTAGAGCTTGCTCCGGGCGAGACAAAGACGATGGCATTCTTACTTGGTAAGTACAAAGAGTCTGATGCAGATAAGATCATTGCTGCATATGAAGATGTTTCCGTATGTGACAAAGAGATCGAGGAGTTAAAGAAATACTGGCATGCTAAGCTTGAGAACTTCAAGATCAATACACCAAGCCCGGCATTTAACAGTATGGTAAATACATGGAATGCATATCAGTGCTTCTTAACCTTTACTTGGTCCAGAGCAGCATCTTTCATTTATTGTGGTGAGAGAAACGGATATGGTTATCGTGATACTGTTCAGGATATTCAGGGTGTTATTCATACTGATCCAGAGGCAGCTTTGGATAAGATCCGTTTTATGTTATCTGCACAGGTAGATAATGGTGGCGGACTTCCATTAGTTCGTTTTGATCATGAGGAGCGTGCAGGACACGAGGGTACACCGGACGATCCGGATTATGTACGCGAGACAGGCCATCCGGCTTATCGTGCAGACGATGCATTATGGTTGTTCCCGACAGTTTATAAGTACATTTCTGAGACAGGTAATCTGGACTTTATGGATGAGGAGATCACCTGGTCTAATATTGAGAAGAAAGCAACGGTTTATGAGCATTTGCAGAAAGCAATTGATTTCTCAATGAACCATTTGGGACCACACGGTCTTCCGGCAGGATTGCATGCAGACTGGAACGATTGTCTCCGTCTTGGTGCACAGGGTGAGTCTTCTTTCGTAGCATTGCAGCTTTACTATGCATTTACGATCATGCGTTACTTTGCAGAGAAGAAGAACGATACAGAGTATATTGCATATTTGGATAAGACACAGAAAGAGATCGGCGATAAGATCAACGATCTGTGGTGGGAAGATGACCGCTACAATCGTGGATTTAAGGATACCGGCGAATTGATCGGTTCCAAGAACGATCCGGAAGCAAGTATGTGGCTCAATCCACAGACTTGGGCAGTTATCTCCGGTCATGCTTCCAAAGAGCAGGCTGAGATCGCAATGGAATCTGTAGAGCGTGAGTTGAATACCGCTTATGGTGCTAAGGTGATGGCACCATCTTATGTAGATCATTATTTTGATGGCGCATTGGCTGGTTTGTTCCCACCATCAACCAAAGAGAATGGTGGTATTTTCTCTCAGACACAGGGCTGGTTGATCTTGGCAGAAGCTTTGATGGGACATGGTGACAAAGCATTCCAGTATTTTGAGGAAAGTTCACCATCTTCTCAGAACGACAAGGCTGAGATCCGTAAATTGGAGCCATATGTACACGGACAGTACACAGAGGGTGACGAGAGCCCATTCCATGGACGTTCTCATGTACACTGGCTGACTGGAACAGCTTCCACTTGTATGGTAGGCTGCGTTGAGGGTATCTGCGGTATCCGTCCTGATTTAGATGGACTTCGTGTTGCTCCAACGATCCCAAGTGATTGGAAAGAAATGACAATGGAAAAGAATTTCCGTGGCAAGAAAATCGTTATCAAAGTAGAAAATCCGAACGGCGCACAGGCTGGATTTAAGGAGTTCTATATCAATGGTGAGAAGCAGGATGATAATTACATCCCTGCAGACAAGCTTACTGATGTTACAGAAGTAAGAATGGTAATGTAATCACCAAATCCTTAGTTCTTAAGGCGCAGGTATTTGCCTGACATTAAGACATGAAGTGAGTTGGATAGCTGTATACGAGGAAGTGTACAGTGCTTAATAATGCAAAAAAGACGCCTCATGCCTTTGGTATGAGGTGTCTTTTCGTAATGGAGGATGAGGAAATGAGTAGTTATAGTTACGACCCAAAATCATTAAAAGCAGAAGAGTTTATCAATCACGAAGAAATTTTAGAGTCTCTCGATTATGCCGAGAAGAACAAAAATAACAAGGAGCTTCTTCGTCAGATCCTCGATAAGGCAAAACTGGCAAAGGGTATCAGCCATAAGGAAGCGGCTGTGTTAATGCAGTGTGACATTCCGGAAGTTAATGAAGAGATTACAAAATTAGCAATGGAGATCAAAGAAAAGTTTTACGGACAGCGTATTGTCATGTTTGCTCCACTGTATTTGTCAAATTATTGTGTCAATGGATGTACCTATTGTCCGTATCATCACAAAAATAAGCATATTCCTCGTATCAAACTGACTCAGGAGCAGATCCGTGATGAGGTTATCGCATTGCAGGATATGGGACATAAGCGTCTCGCAATCGAAGCGGGCGAGGATCCGGTCAACAATCCACTGGAATATATCTTGGAAAGTATTGCAACCATCTACAGCATTAAGCATAAGAATGGCGCCATTCGTCGTGTGAATGTCAATATTGCTGCTACAACTGTAGAAAATTATACCAAATTAAAAAATGCCGGCATTGGAACGTATATCCTGTTTCAGGAGACATACAACAAAGAATCTTATGAACAGCTTCATCCAACCGGACCAAAGCATGATTACGCTTACCATACAGAGGCGATGGACCGAGCTATGGAAGGTGGCATTGATGATGTCGGACTGGGTGTATTGTTTGGCCTGGAGGGCTATATGTATGAATTGGTCGGCATTTTGATGCATGCGGAACATTTGGAAGCAGCACAGGGAGTTGGCCCGCATACGATCAGCGTACCGCGTATCTGTCCGGCAGATGATATTGACACTGCAGACTTTAGCAATGCAGTACCGGATGAGATCTTTGAAAAGATCGTTGCGGTGATCCGTATTGCGGTACCATACACCGGAATGATCGTATCAACACGCGAGTCACAGCGCACACGTGAAAAAGTGTTGAAACTCGGTATTTCTCAGATCAGTGGAGGGTCCCGTACGAGTGTCGGCGGATATACAGAGCCGGTGCGTGATGACAGTTCAGCGCAGTTTGATGTGAGTGATACAAGAAGTCTGGATGAGGTAGTTAATTGGCTGATGAAGCTTGGCTATGTACCAAGTTTTTGTACTGCCTGCTATCGTGCGGGGCGTACCGGTGACCGTTTCATGTCTCTTTTGAAGTCAGGACAGATTGTAAACTGCTGTCACCCTAATGCGTTAATGACTCTGAAAGAATATTTGGAAGATTATGCATCGCCGGAGACAAAGAAAATTGGTGAAGAATTGATTGCAAAAGAAATCTTAAAAGTACCGAATGAGAAGGTACGTGCCAAGGCAATGGAATATTTGTCTGAATTAAATGATGGGAAAAGAGATTTCCGCTTTTAAGGTGCGCGCAAGTATGCTATAATGAGCCTAAAAACAACCAAAAGATAGGTGGACAATGGAAAAAATAAAGACAGATGTAGTTGTTGTCGGGACGGGTGCTGCAGGATTGTATCATGCGCTGCATCTTCCGAAAGAACTGCAAATATGTATGATAACCAAAGATGAAGTTGATCGGAGTGATTCTTTTTTAGCGCAGGGGGGAATGTGTATGCTGCGTGATGAAGAGGACTATGACGGCTATTTTGAAGATACGATGCGGGCAGGCCATTATGAGAACGATCCGAAATCTGTAGAGATCATGATACGTTCTTCGAGGCAGATCGCTAAGGAGTTGCTCGGTTATGGCGTAGATTTTGAACGAGATGACAATGGATTGGTGTTTACCCGCGAGGGTGGACATGGCAGACCGCGCATCCTGTTTCATGAAGACATTACCGGCAAGGAGATCACCAGCACTTTGTTGGAAAGGGCCAGAGAACGCAGTAATATTACGATCTTAGAGCATACGACGATGATCGACATTATAGAGAATGAGTCAGGATGTGCCGGGATTGTAGCGAAAATGTCAGATGGCACTTTGCGGGAGATGTATGCAAAGTTTACGGTTCTTGCCAGCGGTGGTCTTGGCGGTTTGTACCAGCACTCGACAAATTTCCGGCATATTACCGGTGATGCGCTTGCAATCGCATTATGTCATGGGATAGAGATGGAACATATTGACTATATTCAGATCCATCCGACAACGTTATATTCCGAGAAGCCGGGACGGAGATTTCTTATTTCTGAATCGGTTCGGGGAGAAGGTGCAATACTGCTTGACAAAAATAAGCAGAGATTTTGTGATGAATTGCAGCCACGAGATGTAGTGACAGCGGAAATTCATAAACAAATGAAAAAGGATGGAACGCCTTTTGTATGGCTTTCCATGGAAAAGATACCGGAGGAAGAGATCCGCAGTCATTTTCCAAATATTATGCAGCAGTGTTTGGAAGAGGGATATGATCCGACGAAAGAGTGTATTCCGGTTGTTCCCGCGCAGCATTATTTCATGGGCGGAATACGTGTAGACCATGAGAGTAAGACAAGCATGAACCGTTTGTATGCTGTCGGTGAGACATCCTGCAATGGCGTACATGGAAAGAATCGTCTTGCCAGCAATTCCTTGTTGGAATCTATGGTATTTGCAGAGCGTGCAGCAGTCCAGATCAAGGAACTTTTGCCGGATACCGACTGGGAGCAGATCATGGATGGTTCTACGGTTGACGAAACAAAATATAAGGACTTGAAAGGCTTGCAGCAACATTATAAAGATGTGGTTTTGCAGGAAATCGAGGCAGAGAAGAAACGACATTAGAAACAAAGCAATGATGTTGCAGGTCGGGCAGCAATGATGTGATGACATTTATAGCAGGGTTGCCGGAAGTTGATAGAGACGAAGCAACAGATGATAGACAGGAGGATAAGATGAAAGATCCGATTACATATCGTGTCAATGCTGATCGATTGATCCGCATGGCATTGGAGGAAGATATTACAAGCGAAGATTTATCTACGAATTGTGTGATGCCGGAGTACCAGAAGGGCGAGGTACAGTTGATCTGTAAACAGGATGGCGTCATTGCCGGACTTGGTGTGTTTAAACGTGTATTTGAATTGTTAGATGATACGGTAAGCTTTGATATGCGCGTGGAAGATGGCGATGAAGTTACAGTGGGTCAGTTAATGGCCGTTATTACCGGAGATATTCGTGCATTGCTGTCCGGAGAGAGAACAGCATTAAATTACTTGCAGCGCATGAGCGGTATTGCTACGTATACACGATCCATTGCCAAGATGTTAGAGGGCAGTGGCACGACATTGTTAGATACCCGCAAAACCACACCAAATATGCGCATTTTTGAAAAATATGCTGTGAAAGTAGGTGGCGGCAGCAATCATCGTTTTAACCTTTCAGATGGTGTTATGTTGAAGGACAATCACATTGGCGCAGCAGGAAGCATTACGAAAGCGGTCAAGATGGCGAAAGAATACGCATCTTTCGTGCATAAGATCGAGGTGGAAGTTGAGAACTTGGACATGGTAAAGGAAGCGGTAGAAGCGGGCGCTGATATTATTATGTTGGATAACATGTCTCCGGAACAGATGAAAGAAGCCATCCAGATCATTGATGGCAGAGCGTTGACCGAATGTTCCGGCAATGTTACCAAAGAAAATATTCAGAATATGATCGATGTTGGTGTGGATTATGTTTCAAGTGGAGCATTGACACATTCTGCACCGATTATGGACATATCCTTAAAAAATCTTCATGCAATTTAAGGAATTATAAACGACTAAAAAACGGCGAAAGATGATACTGCATCTTTCGCCGTTTCAATTTTCCTTAAAAATAAGGTGCCAAATTATATTTTGACACCTTATGAAATCGTGTGTTTATACAATAGTAATTGTGGTTTTATTACCGGACAATTACAGTTTTGCTAACTCTTGGAACTGATCCTTTAAGCAGGTATATAGATTCTTGTAGATCTGATGATACTTATCATACTCTGCTGTTGCCTTTGGATCAGCATGGCATTCCTTCGCAGGATCAGTGTGGATCATCTGACGGCAAGCGGATTCTACGCTTTCGTACAGTCCGGCACCAACACCGGCAAGAATAGCAACACCGAGAGCAGGACCCTCTGTTGCGGTTACGGTCTTAACGTCGCAGCCAAACATATCAGCCATCATCTGACGCTGAACGGCATTCTTGGCACCGCCGCCACAAGCCATCATTTCAGAAACTTCGATTCCCATTTCCTTGATGATATCGTTGCAGTCTGTCAAAGAGTACTGAATACCTTCCATTACGGCTCTAGCCATATCAGCGGTTGTATGCATACTGGATAAACCGAAGAATACGCCACGGCAGTTTGGATCGACATGAGGCGTTCTCTCGCCATTTAAGTATGGGAGGTAGATCAAACGGTTTGCTCCGATCGGAGTTTTCTGTACATCTGCATTGATCAGATCAAAAGCACCGCATCCCTGCTCTTTTGCCTTACGAGCATACTCTGTTCCGATATTTTCCTGGAACCAAGCGAGGGAATATCCGGCAGCCTGTGTTACACCCATAACATGCCATGCACCTGGAACAGCGCAGCAGAAAGTATGTACACGACCCTTAGGATCAATAGAGATGTTGTTGCTGTGTGCGAAAACGACACCACTTGTACCGATCGTGGTAAATGCTTTACCGTCCTCTACGACACCGGTACCTACAGCAGCGGCAGCATTATCGCCGGCACCACCTACGACAACAGTAGAAGTAGAAAGACCTGTCTTAGCAGCAATCTCTGGTAAGATCGTTCCGGTTACTTCCGGAGATTCATATACTTTTGCAAGAAGACTCTTGTCGATATCTAAGATCTCAAGAAGTTCATCAGACCACTGGCGTTTTGGTACATCCAACAGCTGCATACCGGAAGCATCAGAAACCTCTGTTGCAAATTCACCGGTCAAGATGTAACGAACATAATCCTTTGGCAGGAGAATGTGTTTACATTTTGCGTAGTTTTCAGGCTCGTTATTACGAACCCACAGAATCTTAGAAGCAGTAAATCCTGTCATGGCAGGGTTGGCTGTGATCTCGATCAACTTTTCTGCGCCAACTTTTTCTGTCATTTCTTCACATTCTTTTTCGGTACGCTGGTCACACCAAATGATGGAAGGACGGATCACCTCGCCCTGCTCGTCGAGCATGACAAGACCGTGCATCTGACCGGAGATACCAAGACCCTTGATATCATCTGCAGCGACACCGGAATCTTTTACGACTTTTGTGATCGTCTCTAACGCAGCATCACGCCAGTCTTCCGGTTTCTGCTCTGCCCAGCCGTTGTGTGGTGTGTACAAAGGATAGTCTTTGCTTGCGGAAGCAATTACTTCTCCCTTTTCATCGAAAAGTACGGTTTTGGTTGAGGATGTTCCCAAATCAATACCAATTAAATAGTTCATATGAAACCTCCTTCGGTTAAAATGTTTTGTATTTTTACACGGAAAGACACGCTGCCGAAACAGTGTGTCTTTCCTATAAAATGTTACTATATTATTGTAAGGATCAGATTACATAAATGGATTCTCTGTCTTGTAAAGCATTCCCTTAGGCTGGTTGAAGCCGATCTCATCTACATCAACACCGATGTATTTGAATACTTCGTAAAGAGCCTTTCCATAATGACCGAATGCTACAGCACCATGATGAGGGTAGTTGCCTTCGATCAATACATGACGGTAGAAACGACCCATCTCTGGGATTGCGAAGATACCGATCGCACCAAAGGAACGAGTTGCAACCGGAAGAACTTCACCGTGTGCGATGTAAGCACGAAGTTTTGCATCAGCAGTACTCTGCAGACGGAAGAAAGTGATGTCTCCAGGTACAATGTCTCCCTCGAGAGTTCCGTTTGTAACCTCCTCCGGAAGAGAACGAGCCATGATCATCTGGTTCTTCATCTCGCAGAAGGAAAGCTTTGTGGAAGCTGTGTTACCACAGTGGAAGCCCATGAAAGTATCTTTCAGTGTGTAATCGAATTTGCCCTTGATATCTTCTTCGTAAATATCCGGTGTAACAGTATTGTTAATGTCGAGAAGAGTAACCGCATCGTTGCTGACAACAGTTCCGATAAACTCACTCAATGCACCATAGATATCAACTTCGCAGGAAACAGGGATACCCATCTTTGTCAGACGGCTGTTTACATAGCAAGGAACGAAACCAAACTGTGTCTGGAATGCAGGCCAGCATTTACCGGCGATCGCAACGAACTCACGGTATCCTTTGTGATCCTCGATCCAGTCAAGGAGAGTGATCTCATACTGAGCAAGTTTCTCAAGGATCTCAGGTTTCTTGTTGCCTGCGCCAAGCTCTGCTTCCATATCCTTAACAACATCAGGGATACGAGCATCTCCGGCATGGTTATTGAATGCTTCAAACAAGTCAAGCTCAGAGTTCTCTTCAATTTCAACATTCAAGTTGTAAAGCTGCTGGATAGGAGCATTACAAGCTAAGAAGTTCAATGGACGAGGACCAAAGCTGATGATCTTTAAGTGATCCAAAGCGTAGATTGCTTTTGCAATCGGAACGAACTCATGGATCATATCAGCGCATTCCTCAGCGTTTCCTACCGGATACTCTGGGATATAAGCTTTTACATTGCGAAGCTTTAAGTTATAGCTTGCATTTAACATACCGCAGTAAGCATCACCACGACCCTGTACCAGGCCGCCATCCTTGGATGTCTCTTCTGCAGCAGCTACGAACATCTTAGGTCCCTCAAAGTGTTTTGCAAGTAATGTCTCAGAGATCTCCGGACCAAAGTTACCAAGGTATACGCAAAGTGCGTTACATCCGGCTTTCTTAATGTCCTCCAAAGCCTGTACCATGTGGATCTCGCTCTCAACGATACAAACAGGACATTCATAAATGTCAGCCTCATCATATTTTGCCTTGTAAGCTTCTACAAGGTTCTTTCTTCTTGTGACAGAGAGTGACTCTGGGAAGCAGTCTCTGCTCACAGCTACAATACCAATTTTCATTTTAGGCATGTTGTTCATAATATTATTTCGTCCTTTCTTGATTTAAGTATTACCGGAAGAATATGTGGATCTTAAGAGTGGGATCCGCAAAAAATATACTGCGGCCCGGCAACCGCTCGCTATAAAATATTTTATCTCATTTCTGCATATTTTGCAATGGAAAAAAGAGTGGATATTCGGACAAAAAACTGGAGAAAATTCCCCATAAAATATTGACCTTCGCAGGATACTAGAGTAATATTCCATTAGATTATGCATGTGGAGGATGACTATGGGAGATTACATTATTGAATTAAAAAATATTTCCAAATGTTATGAGGGGGACACTGCCGCCGTTGATAATGTTTCTTTATCGATCGCAAAAGGTGAATTTGTAACGTTATTAGGTCCGTCCGGGTGTGGCAAGACGACGATCCTGCGAATGATCGGTGGATTTGAGCTGCCGACGTCCGGCCAGATATTGCTGGGCGGTAAGGATATCAGTAAACTGCCACCCAATGAGCGTCCGATCAACACCGTATTTCAGAAATATGCGTTATTTCCTTATTTGAATATATACGATAACATTGCGTTTGGCCTCAAGCTAAAGAAATTACCCAAAGATGTCATTGACGAGAAAGTGCGCCATGTATTAGATGTGGTGGATCTGGAGGGCTTTGAAAGGCGAAGGGTGCATACGTTATCCGGTGGTCAGCAGCAGCGTGTGGCGATTGCACGTGCGATCGTCAACGAGCCGGAGATCTTGCTTTTGGATGAACCGCTTGGCGCATTGGATTACAAAATGCGCAAAGAGATGCAGCTGGAGCTGAAATTAATGCATGAACAACTTGGCATCACATTTATTTTTGTGACGCACGATCAAGAGGAAGCACTTACCATGTCGGATAAGATCGTTGTCATGTCCAATGGTGAGATTCAGCAGGTTGGTACGCCGGAGGAGATCTACGATGAGCCAAAGAATGCTTTTGTAGCGGATTTTATCGGAGAAAGCAATATTTTTAACGGTGTTATGACAGGGCACAAGAAGGTCTCTTTCTGTCAAACAGAGTTTGATTGTGTGGATGACATTAAGGAGGGACTGCGTGTACAGGCGGTGATCCGTCCGGAAGACGTTGTTTTGACGGAGGCCGGCAAGGGAAAACTTCAGGGCGAGGTGATGTCTTCTATATTTAAAGGAACCTTTCACGAGATCACGGTCCTGCACAATGAGAAAGATGAGATTGTCGCTCAGGCTTCCGGAGATATTGCCAAGGGAACGAAAGTTGGTGTTGATATCTTGCCGGATAGTATTCATTTGATGCATTTTAATGAAAAGGCAAATCATTTCACCGGCATGATCGATGATGCGATGCGTATTCGTCTGGTGGATGGAAGTATCAAAGTGGATATGACAAAGCTTTTTCCGGGTTCGACATTGCAGGATGGAGTTCTTTATGATAAGAGCGGTCATCCGATCGAGACAGAGGGACGCAAGGTGGTTGTCTATATAAATCCAAGACAGGCGCAGCTTAGCGATGACCCACAAGTTGGTTTGGTACAGGGGCATATTGATTCTTTGATCTATATGGGAGATCATTATAGTTATGAAGTACGTTCAAGCAATGATGAGTTGTATTTTGTATATGATGAATATTTGTGGAACATTGGAGATTACGTTAGTGTTGTCGTGCCGGATACCGGCATCAGCGTTACATTAGCAGAGTGATCATTTATTAGTGCTACCTTGGTAGCGTGATCATTTCATGGAGGAGACAGATGCATTTTACAAGAAAACAGTTAGGGATTCCGTATATCCTGTTTTTGATATTGTTTGTCGTACTGCCGTTGTTTGTTGTGCTTTATTACGCATTTACTGATGGACAGGGACAATTTACCGTAGAGAACTTTCAACATTTTTTTACAAATGGAAAAACATTAGGAACGTTATTTTATAGTTTCGTGATCGCATTGCTGACGACAACCGTTTGTTTGTTCATTGCGTATCCGACAGCGTATATTCTGGCAAGAGGGGGATTTCGCAAAAGTGGTGTATGGATGCTTCTTTTGGTGACGCCGATGTGGATCAATTTTACACTTCGTATCACGGCACTCAAAGAAGTGTTAAACCTGATCGAGGGTAACTTGGCATTTCACCCGCTGTTTAATGCGGTGCTGTGCATGGTTTATGACTTTTTGCCATTTATGATCCTGCCGATCTATACGGTGCTGTTGAAGTTAGATGGCGCACTGCCGGAGGCGGCAGCAGATCTTGGGGCAAAACGTCATCAGGTGTTTTTTAAGGTGATCCTGCCGCTCAGTATGCCGGGGATCATCAGCGGTGTGACAATGGTGTTTTTGCCGGCAATGACGAATTATGTTGTATTAGACATGGTGTATAACAGTACGTATATCATGGGAAGTCTGATCGGAAGTTACTTCAATACATATGATTGGAATAACGGCTCTATGATCTCAATGGTACTGCTGTTCATTATTTTTGGCATCACTTGGATCACCGGCAAAATAACCGGTGATGATGCGGATATTCAGCGGGGAGGTGCAGCTTTGTGAAAAAGAAAGGATTACAGACAGTGTGGCTTATGCTTGTCGTTGCATTTTTGTATCTGCCGATCTTGATCTTAGCGGTGTATAGTTTTACAAAGTCGACGATGATCGGATCGATCCGTGGATTTTCTGTGCATAATTATGTCACGTTATTTACGACCAAAGAGCTGACAGATATGATCATAGGCACAGTTTTTCTGGCACTTTTGGTAGCTGTATTATCCAGTATATTAGGGACGTTAGGTGCAATAGGAATTTTTTACTCTTCCAAAAAGACACGCATGAGTATCGAACTCATGAATCAGATACCGGTAGTTAATTCGGATGTCGTGACTGGGTTTTCGATATGTGTACTGTTGATCGTTTTTGCCGGGATCGATAAAGATACTTATATTCCGTTGATCGTCGGACAGACGGTATTATGTACGCCATTTGTATATTTGTCAGTGCTTCCCAAACTAAAGCAGATGGATCCGGATATGTATATGGCGGCATTAGATCTTGGCTGTACTCCGGCAAAGGCACTTCGTACCGTAATCTTTCGGGAGCTGGTACCGGGTATTGCGGCAGGCTTTATGACTGCAGTGACCTTGTCGTTAGATGATTATTTCATAACTACGTATACCAAACCTGCTACGTTTAATACGATCAGTACGTATGTGGTTAATGCGACACGCGGAGCGCGGACAGAGATCAAGACGGCTCTTTGGGCACTGTCAACGGTAATATTTTTGCTGGTGGTGCTATTTGTGGTTGTGATAAACAGCAAAGATCTAAAAAAGTCGACAAATGTAGAATGACAGAATAAATGTATAACGATTGTAGAAAGGAATGTAGAAAAACCGTGAAAAAAGGAATTGCATTGTGTGTTTTGTTCTTGCTGTCAGCATTGTGTGTCGGTTGTGGAAAGCAGTCGGAAGATGATGTGACAGTACTTCGCGTGGCGAATTGGGAGGAATACATTGATGAGGGCGGCTGGTCTGAGGATGAGACGATCGAGCTTGCGGACGGCACGAAAATTCTCGGAAAGGAAGAGATGACGGAGCTGTTTGAACAATGGTATGAAAAGAAATACGGTGAAAAAGTCAAAGTGGAATATTCCACGTTTGGCACAAATGAAGATTTGTACAATCAGCTTACTTTGGGAGATACTTTTGATCTGATCTGTCCATCAGAATATATGATCATGAAGTTGATGAAAGAGCATCGATTGGAACCGTTTTCGAGCAGTTTTTATGACACCTCGGATCCGGATAACTACTATGCGAAAGGAGTTTCCCCCTATATAAGGAAACGTTTTGATGAGTTAAAGATTGGCGGAGAAGAGTTATCCAAGTATGGTGCAGGTTATATGTGGGGAACAATGGGGATTGTCTATAATCCAAAGGAAGTGGATGAAAAAGATACCGATCATTGGTCCATGTTGTTGGATACCAAATATCGTAAACGTATCACGATGAAAGACAGTATCCGAGATTCCTATATTGTGGCGCAGGCGATCCGCAAAGAAAAGGAGCTGTCTTCACAGCAGTTTACACAGGCTCCTGATTATTCGAATCGTCTTTTTGAGAAAATGAATGATACGAGTGTGAAAGCAGTGGATGAGATTCAGGAGATCCTTGGAGATATGCGCGAAAATGCGTATTCGCTGGAGACAGACAGTGGTAAAGCGGATATGGTTACCGGCAAAGTCGTTGCCAATATGCAGTGGTCCGGTGATGGTGTGTATACCATGGATCAGGCGGAAGAAGATGGGCTTGAGCTGAGCTTTGCCGTACCGAAGGAAGCCTCGAATCTGTGGTTTGACGGCTGGTGTATGCTTAAAAAAGGCGTTCGGTCGGATGCAAAGAAGCAGCAGGCTGCAGAAGCCTTTGTAAATTTCTTGTCCCGCCCCGACAATGTGATCAAGAATATGTATTATATCGGTTATACTTCCGTGATTTCCGGTGGTGACAGTCCTTTGATCTATGAATATGCAGACTGGTGTTATGGTGCAGAAGATGAAGATACGGATACTGTGCCATATTCGTTAAGGTATTTCTTTACTGAAGAAGATGAGAATGCTTCACAGGACTATGTGCTGCAAGTGCCTGTAGGTGAGGAACGCAGACAGGTGTTTGCCGGTTATCCGCCGCGTGATGTGATCACGCGCAGTGCGATCATGCAATGTTTTGACGATGAACAAAATAAACGTATTTCCAGAATGTGGACAAATATTCGTTGTTTTGAATGGGAAGATCTATTTTGATATTATAATCCTATCTTCAAAAAGCTGCCGCTTTGTAAGGCAGCTTTTTTACTTTGTTCTATTTCTTTTTGAAAAAATTTATATTTTTGTTGACAAAAGAAAAAGATTGTATTAAATTATTATAGGGTTAGATAGAGCTAACCTAAATATGTGTCAACTTTCACACGATAGATAGACCTAACGAAAAGAAGTCGCAACAGATTGCTGTTAGTAACGAACTATATTGTGCGAGGAAGGACAGGAGCGGAAAGGAAAACATATGACTCTGAATGATGCAGTAGAAGGAAAAGAATATGTAGTAGAAGAGATTGCAACAAACGATGATGAAATGAGTGCATTCTTATTCTCACTTGGGTGCTACAGTGGTGAGCCGATTACAGTCGTTGCACGTAAAAAGAGAAATCTGGTGGTTTCGATCAAGGACGCCAGATACAACATTGATATTGAACTGGCGAAAGCTATTTTAATATAAAGAATTTGATAATTTGTCATTTTACAAGGAGGTTTCGTTATGAGAATTGCGTTAACCGGTAATCCCAATAGTGGAAAGACCACTATGTACAACGCATTAACGGGAAGAAATGAAAAGATCGGTAACTGGGCTGGTGTTACCGTTGATAAGAAAGAAAGCCAGATCAAGAAGGCGTATTACGACGGCTCCAAAGAGTTGATCGCAGTCGATCTTCCGGGTGCATACTCCATGTCACCGTTTACATCAGAGGAGAGCATTACAAGCGGTTATGTAAAGAACGAGCATCCGGATGTTATTATTAACATCGTAGATGCTACCAATTTGAGCCGTAGCTTGTTCTTTACAACACAGCTTTTGGAACTTGGTGTTCCGGTTGTCGTAGCTTTGAATAAGAGCGATATTAATGAGAAGAAAGAGACAAAGATCAACACAGAACTGTTGTCTCAGAAACTTGGCTGTCCGGTGCTTAAAACAGTATCCACATCCGATGAAGGACTAAAAGAAGTTGTTGCTCAGGCAGCAGAGTTAGAGGGATCCGGTCAGAAGGCACCGTATATACAGGGTGAAGTTAATCTTCATGACAAAGATGAGGTAGAAGCTGCTGATAGAAAGCGCTTTGCATTTGTAAATGCTATTGTGAAAGAAGTAGAGAATCGTAAAGTGCTTACAAAGGATAAGACAATTGGGGATAAGATTGATTCTGTTATCACACATCCTGTAATCGGTATTGCAATCTTTGCAGTAGTAATGTACCTGGTATTCTATATTTCACAGTCTACTTTAGGTACATATTTGGCAGATATCCTGACCGGATGGATCGAGCAGTTCCAGGGTTGGGCGACAGATAGTTTGGAAAAAGCTAACGCAAGTGCATTCTTAGTATCCTTCCTTTGTGATGGTATTATCGGTGGTGTAGGCGCCGTTGTTGGTTTCCTTCCACTCGTAATGGTGATGTACTTCCTTATCGCATTACTTGAAGACTGTGGTTACATGTCACGTGCAACAGTCGTACTGGATCCAATCTTTAAGAGAGTAGGTCTTTCCGGTAAATCCGTCATCCCTATGATTATCGGTACCGGTTGTGGTATTCCTGCTATCATGGCATGTCGTACCATTAAGAATGAGCGTGAGCGTAGAACAACAGCGATGCTTGCAACATTTATGCCATGTGGCGCTAAGATGCCTGTAATCGCATTGTTTGCAGGAGCATTCTTCCCGAAATCAAAATGGGTTGGTCCATTGATGTATTTCGTTGGAATTCTTTTGATACTTTTGGGAGCATTGCTTATCAAAGCAATTACCGGTATGAAATATAGAAAGTCCTTCTTCATTATTGAGCTTCCGGAATATAAGATCCCAAGCTTGAAGATCGGTGTTTTATCTATGTTAAATCGTGGTAAAGCATATATCGTTAAGGCTGGTACCGTAATCCTTGTATGTAATACAGTAGTACAGTTGATGCAGTCCTTTAACTGGCATCTTCAGGCAATCGAAGAGGGACAGGAGAGTACTTCTATCCTGGCAAGTATTGCCGGCCCGTTTGCTTATCTGTTAGTACCTGTCGTTGGAATTGCATCATGGCAGCTCGCAGCAGCAGCAATCACGGGATTTATTGCTAAGGAGAATGTAGTTGGTACAATCGCTACCTGCTTTGCAATTACAAACTTCATTGATACTGATGAGCTTGCATTAGTAGGTTCCGGTAATGCGGTAGCTGATGTTATGAGATTGACAAAAGTGGCAGCACTTGCATACTTAATGTTCAACCTTTATACACCACCATGTTTCGCTGCACTTGGTGCTATGAACTCTGAGATGCAGAGTGGTAAGTGGCTGCTTGGTGGTATCTGCTTACAGCTTGCAACAGGTTTCACAGTTGGATATTTGGTATACCAGATCGGTACAATGATCGTTTCTGGACCTGCATCAGTTCTTTCTACTCCAGGTTTCTATGCAGGATTGATTGCAATTGCAATCTTTGCGGCAGTGATCGTTAGTCTGATCATCAAAGGTAACAGAGCTATTGATACAGAGTATCAATTAGATTAATGTATATATGAAAACTTCACGGCGTCAGAAGATATGGCAACGTATCTTCCGCTGTGGAAGATTTCATAGAATCAATAGAAAGGGATGGTTATTGTGGGAAGCATTATTGCAAACTTGATCGCAATATTAGTCATTGCGCTTATTTTAGGAGTGTCGATTTTTTATATTGTCAAATCTAAGAAAAAGGGTGTAAGATGCATTGGCTGTCCTTCGGCTGGTTCCTGCACAAAGTATTGCGGAGCTGGGTCAAAGAAAACAAAACAGAAAAAATAGTGATGGGGCCGTTTGTTTTGCAAAAAACAGGCGGTCTTTTCTCTATATGATCAGATGGATGGTTATGCCTCTTTACGAACAGCGGTGCTTTAGGGAGCGGAAGAAGATAGCAGAGTTAGAAAGGTCAGGTGGTAAATATGGTAAATTATTTGGCAGCACAGACATCGGGCAATTGGATTGCGATTGTGATCATTGTGATTATTTTAATCCCGGCAATCCGTACGACAGTCAAACATATGAAAGGGGAAGGAGACTGTTGTGGAGGACCAAAGGAAAAGGTACCTAAGAAAAAGATGGATGGTCCGAAGCTTCGAGAGCTTACTGTTCATATTGAAGGAATGCATTGCCAGAATTGCAAAAATCGTATTGAGAAGCATGTCAATGAGCTGGACGGTGTGATCTGTAAAGTGAAACTGAATAAAAAAATAGCCGTCGTATCTCTATACAAAGATGTCGATGAATCGCTCATCAAGGATACGATAGAAAAGCTTGATTTTACTGTTGTAGGTATGGAGTAGGGCGATGGAAAAACTTGAATTTCCTGTTGCGGGTATAAAGTAGAGCGGGGGATAGGCAGTGCATAACTGCACCGCCTATTTTTCTCCCTTACGGCACATGATCCTGCAAAAAATAATAGCGACGATCGTACTGATAGTGGTGGCGATCAGACCGGGGAACACAACGGCTGCAGGATTGACGGAACCGTATTGGGAACGGTAAGCAATCGTGCTGACCGGAATCAACTGCAGTGATGAAATATTAATGATCAAAAAAGTGCACATTTCATCGGAAGCCTTGCGGATCGGTCTGCCGGTATCAGAAAGACGCTCCCGCTCTATTTTTGCCAGTTCTTTCATAGCTTTCAGTCCCATAGGAGTCGCTGCCCAGCCCAGCCCTAATAAATTAGCAACGATATTAGCGCTGATGTACTCTTTTGCAATATGATCTTTTGGAATGCGTGGAAATAGAAAATGCAGGACAGGGTCCAGTTTTCTGGTGATCTGGTCTAACAGGCCGGAACGTTTGGCAATCTCGATCAATCCTGTCCACATAGACATAATGCCGAGCATAGTGATCGCCATTGTTACAGCTTCGCCCGTACTGTCAATAGCCGCATTGCTAAGAGCCTCTACCTCGCCGGTCAGTATGCCAAATCCAATACCGATCAGTATCATATATCCCCAAAGATAATTAAGCATAACCATCCTCACAATATCATGGATTTATTTAACACATATGAAAAAGGCAGATGGATTATTCCCAATGGCATTAAGTTAAGGAAATCTCACATCACAGAAATGTGGTGTGGGATTTTTTTTGCAATAAACTATTGACAAATCAGTCATAAAATGCGGCCGCTTTAGCTACTGAGAATTTTGAGAGGTAGCTAAAGCGGCTCTTGTAATTAGAAAACATCTATTTACAAGGAGGAAATCGCATGAATAGAAACTCACAGAAATTAAGAAACTTATTATTGAATCTCATTAATAAGCAGAAGCAGGATTTAACAGGACTTGTTTCTGACCCCGATGTGAATTTTACAAGAAATAGGAAAATTCCATATGAAAATATGATTTTGTCATTGCTAACGATGGAGGGGGCTACTTTAACGAACGAACTATTACGACAGTTTGGTTGCAGTACCACTACCGCAACATCATCAGCATTTGTTCAGCAGAGAAAGAAAATCCTACCAGCCGCACTGGAAAATCTTTTTCAAGAGTTCGCTTCCCAAACAGCCCGAAGCGATAATTATAGGGGATATAAACTTTTAGCTATTGATGGTTCAGATATTCAAATTGCAACTAATCCGAGGGACAAAGCGTCTTTTTTTCAAACAAAAGAAGGCGTAAAACCCTACAATCTCCTTCACCTTAATGCTTTATACAACCTTCTCTCTCACACATATGAAGATGCTATAGTTTATAAAGCTAAAGAAGCCGGAGAAAACAAAGCATTAATTGAAATGGTTGATAGATCTGATTTTACCACAAGGACCATTGTTACTGCGGACAGAGGGTATGAGTCGTATAACAACATGGCACATATACAAGAAAAAGGTTGGTTCTACCTTATACGAGTAAAGGATTTTGGCAAGTACAAAACAGGCATTTTGCACGGCTTAGACTTACCTGACACAGAGGAATTTGATGAGTATATAGATTTAAATTTAACTCGGAAACAGACAAATGAAATGAAGAATTTATTGCAGCAGAAGAATACATATCGATGGATATCACATAAATGTACGTTCGATTATCTGCCGTCAAAAAGTAAAAAATCAGATCCTGCAGTATTGTATCATCTACCATTTAGAATTGTACGTTTTCCAATATCAGATAATTCATATGAAGTTGTAGTAACCAATCTGGACGCAGTAGAATTTCCTTCAGATGAACTAAAGAAACTATACGGCATGAGGTGGGGAATTGAAACATCTTTTAGAGATTTAAAATATACTATAGGATTAC
>ERZ772855.284-NODE-284-length-63995-cov-14.665077_pt1 | contig 63995 bp, 66 predicted proteins | sample MGYA00511900_ERZ772855 | MGnify/ENA primary metagenome ERZ772855 (study PRJEB29015, sample SAMEA2737701) | human gut metagenome | biome: human gut; feature: human-associated habitat; material: faeces | place: China | collected 2012 ... | reverse complement strand
TTTTGTTATTTTCATAACTTCTGACTATTTTCTCTATTCGGTTGTTAATGTCCTTATCTACAATTCTTGTCGGCGGTGTTTCCCGCTGACAAAAATTATAGTACCATAAATTTTAAACTTCGTCAATGATTTATTTTTTTATTTTTAAAAACTTTTTTTAGTCTACCATTTTTCATTAAGATTATCCTCTGTTTTTCTAATTAAATCATGCAACGCTTTTTGTCTTTGAAGATATTTAGCTCTTCTTTTATTTACACTTTCTTTAGTTGTATTTATTATTGGTAATAAGAAACCAGCTATAATTCCAGCTGAAAATCCATTATTATAAAGATTAAGTCCTCCATGAATTACACCAATACTTTGGACTACAGCTATATGTAACATTCCTGCTACAACTCCCCATATAGGTCCATACACACCTGCAATTGGAGCTAAAGAAGTTCCAAATAATCCTGATAAAGCTATTGTAAAGCCATCTGTAGTACTTCCAAACTTTCCTAAAAATACACCAAGTAGTATCGGAGTTATATTTAAAATTGTTTTTCCATAAGCTGAGAATCCAACTATTGTTAATATTCCTGCTAATAAAGGACCATTTAAAGTTTGACCTAATAAAATTGGATACATCATAGCTACAAACCCCATAATTCCCATATTTATAAAAGTAATTCCATATCCATATTTTATAACAAAATCACTTTTTAATCCCGTATCTTTTAATAATGTCTTATACCCTGAAAAACTTTTATTATTTATGTAGTAACCTATAAATATTAATGATAAAAACACTCCACTAGATATAACTTTTAATTCTAAATCGTGTTCTGTTGAAATTATTCTTTGAGGAACAACAACAAACTGGTAAAGCTTTAAAACTGAAGCTATTACAGCCCCTAATATTCCTCCAGTAAATCCTAGATTATAAAGATTGAATCCTTCATGAAATCCTGCCATTTTTTTAGCTAATGGTGTTACAATAAATCCAATTACAATACCTAAAACAATTGCATTTATATATGCATATTCACTTAATACATGAATATTAAAAGCAACTTCACTTATAAATGGAGCTAGTGCACTTGTAAAAGATATTGTTACTAAAATATCTTTAAAGTCTATGTGCTCATACTTTGAGTAAAGAATTCCACCAACATAAAATGGTAAAATATTTAAAATATTTTTTCCAAAAAAGGAAAATCCAAATACTGTAAAAAATGATGCTATTGCTATACCATTTAACGGAGTTCCTAGAAGCCTCATTAAAGTATAGTTAAATATAAAAATTAAAAAAGCGTTTAAAAATGTCGCTCCCATTCCACCAATAACTAAAAAATCAGTTATCAATACCGTTGGAGATGTCAGAATTCTTATAAATCCTGCTAATACATTTTCTTTCCCTCTTAAAACAAAATAAACAAACATAGCAAAAAGTATTCCTGCTACTACTTCTGTTAGAAGCCAAATCTTTTTGCTTCTATTCCCTTTAAAATTATCCAATCTATCACCCCTTTTAACTCTCTATTAAAATTTTAATATTTTTTCCATTAAAAATCAATTTTTTTATATATAAATCATTGACTTTTCAATACTTCAATGATAATATTTAAACAAAAGTTTATGTATATAAACATTTGTTTAAACGGAGGTGTTTATGACCAACAGAGAAAAAGAAATTTTAAAGTGGATTGAAGAAAATCCTTTTATATCTCAATCTGAATTAGCAGAAAAAGCTGATATTGCTCGTTCATCTGTTGCAGTACATATTTCTAACTTAATAAAAAAAGGTAAAATAATTGGAAAAGGATATATTATACAAAAAAAATCTTTCGTTTCTGTTATTGGTGGAACTAATATTGATATTTCAGCTCAATCTTATTCATCTTTAAAAGATTACGATTCTAATCCTGGGAAAGTTAGCACATCTTTTGGTGGAGTTGGAAGAAATATTGCAGATAATTTATCAAGATTAAATCAAGATGTCGAACTAATAACAGTATTAGGTGATGATTTTAACGGTGAAGAAATTAAGAGAAATTGTAAGTCTTTAGGAATAAATATATCTAACTCCTTAACAATTCCAAATTCACCAACATCAACTTATATATCAATTTTAGATGATAATAATGATATGAAACTAGCTATATCAGCTATGGATCTCTATGATAACCTTTCGATAGATTTTATTAAATCTAAGAAAGAGATTTTAGATGAATCAAAGCTGTGTATAATTGACACTAATATACCAAAAGAAACTATTGAATATATAGTTAATAATTTTTCAATTCCATTATTTTTAGATTGTGTTTCTACAACTAAAGCTTTAAAAATAAAAGAATTTATTGGAAAATTCCATACTATAAAGCCTAATCAACTTGAAGCTGAAACACTTTCTGGCATAAGTATTATAGATCAAACTTCATTACAAGAATGTGCTAATTTCTTCATTCAAAAAGGAGTTAAGCAAGTTTTTATCTCTTTAGGTGAAAAAGGGGTGTTCTACTCTAATGGAGAAATATGCGGTCATATGAAACCATTTAAAACAAAAGTTATAAATACTACTGGTGCTGGTGATGCTTTTATGTCTGGAATCGCCTATAGTTACTTAGAAAATTTAGATATTATTGAAAGTTGTAAAAATGGTATTGCATGTGCTGCAATAGCTATTTCAAGTGAAAAAACAATAAGTGATAACATGTCTTTAGAAAATATTAATAGAATCAAGGAGGAAAATTTATGAATTTAGCAAAATATTTAGAAATTTCAAAAGAAGTTAGGGAAGCATTAGAAAATAACAAACCAGTTGTTGCTCTTGAGTCAACTATAATATCTCACGGTATGCCTTATCCACAAAATGTTGAGACTGCTTTAAAAGTTGAAGAAATTGTTAGAGAAAATGGTGCTGTACCTGCCACTATCGCTATTCTAAATGGAAAACTTAAAGTTGGTTTAAGTAAAGAAGAGGTTGATTACTTAGGAAAAAAAGGATTAGAAGTTACTAAAGCTAGTAGAAGAGATATTCCTGCTATATTAGCTTCTGAAGATGATGGTGCTACAACTGTTGCATCTACTATGATTATTGCAGCTCTTGCTGGTATTAAAGTATTTGCTACAGGAGGTATTGGTGGAGTTCATAGAGGAGCTGAAACAACAATGGACATCTCTGCTGATTTAGAAGAGTTAGCTATGACTGATGTAGCTGTTGTTTGTGCTGGAGCTAAATCAATTCTTGATATTGGTTTAACACTTGAATTCTTAGAAACAAAAGGTGTTCCTGTTCTAGGTTACCAAACAAAAGAATTACCCGCTTTCTATACTAGAAAAAGTGGATTTAAAGTAGATTATAAAATGGATACACCTGAGCAGATTGCTAAAACTTTAAAGGCTAAATGGGATGTTAACTTAAAAGGAGGAGTTGTTATTGCAAATCCAATTCCTGAAGAGTTTGCTATGGATTTTGATACAATTACTAATGCTATTAACAACGCTGTTGCTGAGGCTGAAGAAAAAGGTATCAAAGGAAAAGATAGTACTCCATTCCTACTTGCTAAAGTTAAAGATATTACAAAAGGAAAGAGTTTAGAATCTAATATTCAATTAGTTTTCAATAATGCTAAACTGGCTTCTGAAATAGCTAAAAATTATTGCGAATTATAAAATAACAAATCCCTCTTCTAGGTTTTTCTAAAAGAGGGATTTATTATTTTTATAAAAATATAAAAAAAACAGGAACATATAAGTTCCCGTTAAATACTATTTTAAATGGCTGGGGTGGCTGGATTCGAACCAACGCATGACGGAGTCAAAGTCCGTTGCCTTACCGCTTGGCGACACCCCAACATCAATAAAATAATATCATTTTTTTTTGACATTGTCAACGATTTTTTATTCTTCTACAATTTCTTCTTCTACTACTTCTATTGGTGTTATTTCCTGCGACATAACCTCTTTATACTTAGCTATAACAGAATCTGTTATATCCTTTCTAAGTTCAGGTGTTATCGGGTGAGCTATATCCTTGTATTCTCCATCAGGCATTTTTCTTGAAGGCATAGCAACAAACATTCCTTTTTGACCATCAATTACTTTTAATCCATGAATTACAAAACATTCTTCAAAAGTAACATCTGCATAAGCTTTTAACTTAAGTTCGTTTTCATTTTTCACTGTTCTCAATCTTACATCTGTAATTCTCATTCTAAATGCACCTTCCTTATGATTTAGTAGTTTTATTTAAAATTGCAAAGAAATATCTCGCAATCGTTAAATCTGTGTCTTAGTTTACTAATTTTCTCATCAATATCCTCTATTAAAAATGCATAAAATGCACTTCCACTTCCTGACATAAAAAACTTTAACTCTTCTACTTCTTTTAGTTTATTTCTAAACTCAATCAAATTTTTATCTGATTTTAACAGTGCTTCTTCTAAATTATTTTCAATATATTCTTCAACTAATGATAAATCATTTTCCTTCAAACCTTGTATTATATTATCTATATTTGATTTTCTAGGATTATCTATATTTTTCATTTGTTTATAAGCTTCAACTGTAGATACTCCAAAAGGAGGTTTAATTATAACCAAAGAAACTTTTAAATTATTTTCAATTTCTTGTAGTTTTTCACCTATTCCTTGAACTCTTGAAGGTTTATTTAGTATAAAAAAAGGAATATCTGCTCCTATACTTTTCCCTAATTCTATCAACTCTCCAAAAGATAAGATATTACCATGAAATTTATTTAAAAAATTTAAAAATATCGCTCCATTGGAACTCCCACCACCTAATCCTGCTTGATGTGGAATAATCTTTTCTAAAAAAACTTCCATACTTAAAGGAGCTAATTTTACTTTTTCATAAAATTTTATATATATTTTATAAAGAATATTACTTGAATCTACTGGAATATCCTTTTTATTTGTTTTTATTTTTAAATCACCACTTTTATCTTCAACTTTTATTATTAAATTATCACATAAATCAATCGGTATCATAGTCATATCTAAAAGATGATATCCATTTTCTAAGACACCAACTATATTTAAACCAATATTTATTTTAGCATTTGATTGAAGATTAAATATTTTCATTAAAATATATCCTCCTCACCATCTAAATCAATAACTATACCCTTACTATCTAGTAATTCTACTAATTCAGATGTTTTGCTCTTAGCTACATTTCCTTCTGGTACCTCTAATATTTTAAATTTGAAATATTTATTATAATACTCAAGCTCTAATTCCATTCCAACTTTAACTTCAGTACTAGCTTTTGCTACCTTACCATTTAATTTTGCTTTCCCGCCATCAACTACTATTTTAGCAACTGGTCTTCTTTTTATTATTCTACTTACTTTTAAAAACTTGTCTAATCTCATCTTGCCACTTCCTTTTTCGTAATATTATATATACCTTATTTTTTTCATATGTCAATAGTTCTAAAAAATATTTTTATTTTTTAGCCTCTTCCCAAACTCTATCCATCTCCTCAAGAGTTGCTTCTTCCACATTACAATTCTTTTCAACATACCTAAAACGTCTCTCGAATTTATTAGACGCTTCATTTAAACAAAGCTCAGGATTTATCCCTAAATGCCTAGATAAATTAACTAAAGCAAAGAACAAATCTCCTAACTCTTCTCTAGCTTTTTTCTCATCTCCAACCATAACTTCATCTCTCAATTCATCTATCTCTTCTTCTACTTTATCTATAACTCCATGAATTTCAGGCCAGTCAAATCCTACCTTAGATGCTTTTTTTTGAAGTTTTTCAGCTCTTAAAAGTGCTGACATTCCCTTTGGAACTCCATCTAAAATAGAGATTCTTTCTGCATGCTCTTTTTCATCTTTTTTTATTTTTTCCCAATTAATTAAAACTTCATCTGATGTCTTTACATCTATCCCATTTCCAAAAACATGCGGATGTCTTCTTATCATTTTTTCTGAGATACTATCAATGACATCTTCTATTTTAAATTCACCTTTTTCTTCACATATATTAGATTGAAAAACTACTTGAAGTAACAGGTCTCCTAACTCACCTTTTAGCTTTTCTCCTCCCTCATCCATAGCTTCTAAAACTTCATATGTTTCTTCTAATAAATGAGGCTTTAAACTTTCTAAAGTTTGCTCTCTATCCCAAGGACAACCATTTGGTTCTCTTAATTTTTTTATAATTTCTACAAATTCATCAAACTTTTTCATTTAAATCATCATCTCCCTTATACCAATATAAAAATTTTAAAATATCTTCAAAATAATATAATCCACCCTCTTTTTGAGAATATCTAGCTTTTTTTTCCTCAATTAGCTTCATTAATTTTTCAAAATTTACATAATCATTATTAAATTTTAAGAAATACTCTTCATCTTTTTCTACTATTTCTTCAATTTTTAAATCTTTAGCCAATATTTTTATCTCTAAATATCTTAATAAACTTACTACTTCTTTAGGGAGTTCACCAAATCTATCTATTAATTCTGCTTTTATCTCTGACAGTTTTTCTAAATCCCTTGTATCAACTAATCTTCTATAGATTATTAATCTTTCATCTCCCTCTATATAATCTCTTGGAATATACGAATCCTCTTTCAAAATAATTTTTGTTTCAAAATCCTCTTTATAATCTCCTTTTACTTTAGCTATTTCCTCTTGTAATAATTTTGTATATAGATTATATCCAAAAGTTTCTAAGGCACCATGTTGCTTATCTCCCAGTATTTCACCTGCTCCTCTTATTCTCATATCTTCTAAAGAAAGTTTAAAACCTCCTCCAAACTCTCCTATATCTTTTAAAGTTTCTTTTCTCTCTGAAGCTTTTTTACCTAGCTTCTTTTCCTTATCAACTATTAAATAACAATAACCTTTTCTTTTTCCTCTCCCCACTCTTCCACGCAGTTGATAAACTTGAGAAAGTCCTAATTTATCAATTCCTTCTATTAAAATGGTATTTGCATTCTCTATATCAATTCCATTTTCTATAATTGTAGTACTCAATAAAATATCAATATCTCCATCTTGAAATTTTTTTAACTTCTCTTTTATATTTTTAGGAGTCATTTTTCCATGAATATAATCTATAGTTACAAATTTAGGTAAAATTTTCTTTAAATCATTTAATTTATCCTCTATTCTTTTAACTCTATTAAATATATAAAAAACTTGTCCTTCTCGTGCTATCTCTTTCATAATAGATTCTCTAATATCTTTCTTATTATCATTTATAAAACTAGTTTCTACAGGAACTCTTCCCTCAGGGGCAGTTTCTATAACAGATATATCTCTAATTCCCAATAACGCATAATTTAAAGTTCTCGGAATAGGAGTTGCTGTCAAAGTTAACATATCTACATTATTTTTCATTTTTTTTAGTTTTTCTTTATCTTTTACTCCAAATTTTTGTTCCTCATCAACTATAATAAGTCCTAAATTTTTAAACTTTAGGTCTCCTGATAAAACTCTATGAGTTCCAATAACAATATCTACACTTCCATTTTCAACCTTTTTTATTATCTCTTTTTGTTCTTTATCTCCACTTAATCGGCTTAATAGTTCAAGTGTTATTGGATAATCTTCATACCTTTCTACAAATCTATCATAGTGTTGTTGAGCTAAAACTGTTGTTGGTGCTACTATTAAAACTTGTTTTCCATCCATAACACATTTAAATGCTGCTCTTATAGCTACTTCTGTCTTTCCATATCCTACATCTCCACACACAATTCTATCCATAACTTTTGAGGACTCCATATCTCTTTTAACATCTTTTATAGCATTTTTTTGATCTCTAGTTTCTATGTATGGAAACTTCTCTTCAAACTCCTCTTGCCAAACTGTGTCTGGAGAAAATTTATAACCTGTACGAAGAGCTCTTCTAGCTTGAATCTCTACAATCTCTTTCGCAAATTTAAGCATATCCTCTTCTAATTTTTCTCTTCTTCTTTTAAATCCTCTTCTTCCTAAGTTATACAATTCTGGGGTTTTTCCAGTTGATACTAAAAATCGTTCTATTTTATTTAATCCTTCAATAGGAACAAAAAGTCTATCTTCATCTGCATATCTTATCGCCAAGTAATCTTTTCCATCAATCTCTTGAATTCCTAAATAAATTCCAACACCATAGTTTTCATGAATAATATAATCTCCCTCTCTTATCTGAGAGATATTTTCATATTTTATTCCATCTTTTTTATTTAGAGACTTTACTCTTTCAGTGTCTCCTTCACTTTTAATTACATCTATTTTTTTAGAAACTCTCTCTATTTTTTCGTACAACTCTCTTATTTGTTGTTCTTTATCTCTTTCTCTTACTATAGCTTCTTCTAATTTATAATTTAATATTTCAGAATTTTCTAAATAAATATCACATACTCTATTCTCTTTTAATTTTTCTAAGAGCTTTATAAAATCTATTTTTAATAAATTATTTTTGTTTATATACATATTTATTCTGCTTATTTTTTCAAAACTTTTTTGATCAAAAATAGAAAAATATGTTATTCTATCAATTTCATCTCCAAAGTACTCTATTCTAATTGGATTTTCTCCATTTAAAGGAAATATATCCACAATATCTCCTCTAACTGAAAATTCCATTCTTTTTTCTACTAAATAATTTTTCTTATATCCATTTTTCTCTAAAAGCTCTATAAGACTTTTTCTCGTTATTCCAGTTCCTAGTGTTAAAGTTAAGATATCACTATTTAAAGAGTATTCTGTTAAAAGTCCTTCTAAAGATGTTAAAATTATTAATTTTTTATTACTTTTTAAACTTTCTAAAAGTTGATAGTTTACTTTATAATAATCATCTTCCTCCTGTATATTTGAAAGTTCAATTAAATCTATTTCTTTTTGATCAATTAGATTTTCAAAATAAATATCTATATTTTTATTAGAAGACCCTATATATACTACACTATTTTTATTCTCTATTAAAAATTTTGGAATATCTTTTCTAAACATATACGCCTCCTGATTCTTCTTCATTTTATCTTTATTATACATTATTTATCTCAAATTAAAAGAAAAAGAGATTGGATTACTCCAACCTCTTTTAATGTATGTAAATTAAATTAACTAAGAGCTAAATTATGCAAAGAATCCAAATACCATAGATCCTAGGATAAGCATCATTGCTCCTCCTACTCTTGAAGAGATTTGTGCGAAAGAAATAAGTTCCATTCTATCTGCTGCTCCAAGAACTGCGATATCTCCAGATCCTCCTCTATTAGCCATACATAATCCTGCTGTAATAGCTGCTTCTACTGGATAGAATTTCATCTTTTTAGACGCTAACATAATTAATATTACTGCTCCTAAAACGATTGCTAAAGCGATTACTAAGTTAGCTATAGATAAAGAGTTTATAATCTCCTGTACATCTGTTCCAAATCCTACTGCTCCCATTAATACCCAAATTGTATATTTAGAGAAGTACGCTTGAATCTCTTTTGCTCCAGCTTTTAATGCTGCAGGAACAACGTTTAATATATTTAAAATGATAGAGTAAATTACTAAGAATGCTAATCTATGCATTTCAAATGGGAACTTTAATGAAGTCCAAATTACTCCTGATATATGTGAGAACATAAATAATACTCCGATGAAAATGAACGCTGATGCGATATCTTTTGCAGTAACTACAACTTTAGGTCCTGCTTCCTCTTTTACAGCTTCTTTAGTATCATCTAATATTAAATTTCCATTTCCTGTTAATCCTGGATGTTTCTTTCCAAGTTCTTTTAAGAATGCTCCTGTAAATATAGCTATAACGTTAGCTATTGTTAAAATTGAAATTGCAAATGCAAACCAATCTTTTGGATTTCCACCAGTTTTTTGAGCCCACATCTCTGACATAGGAATAGCTCCTGCTCCAGTTCCTCCACCCATTATAGGTAAAACATAGTTCATGATAATATCTAAAGGCTCTTTTCCAAATAAAAGTCCAGCTCCTACTCCACCTAATGTAGCTCCAGCTACTCCAATTAAAATTAATGGAATATAACCAGCTATTGATTGAAGAAGTGTTTTTCTATTTACTGTTAAAACTGAACCAACTATTAAAGCTGGAATAAATAACTCCAAGAAGTTTACTGGTTGCTCACCATAGAAAACATCAATTGCTTTTAAAACTTTTGCTGGAACTAAATTATAAGTACCCATTACTGCCGATGCAAAGAATACTAGAACTGTTCCTCCACCAATGTAGTCATTCCATATTGGAATTCTATCACCAATTTCTCCAAATAAGATACCAAATACTGCTAATATACCGAATATTACTAGAAAGTTACCTCTTAAAAAAGCTGCTTCTTTTCCACCAAAAGGTACATACACAGTTAATGCAACTATTGCTAATAAACCTAGGAACATCTGAATTGATAATCCGCTCCACTTTGACTGTCTTGGATCAAACAGTTCTTTGAAATTTTTTTGTGCCATTTTTCTCCCCTTATTTCTTTAATTTATATATGTTTTTTGAATTTTGATTTCTATACCCTATTATCTTTTTATTTTTCTAACAACATCAATTATGCTACCGTCTCTATATTCAACAACAGCTACAACTTGATCTTCAAACTCTATCTCTTTTGGCTCTCCAACAATAAAGTTTGCTAATTCTCTTAATTTCTCCATAGTTACTAGCTCAATTCCAGCTTTTTGGAATCTTTCTAATAAGTCAGTTCTAGTTGGATTTACAACTACTCCATAGTCTGTTACAACTACATCAACTGTACTTCCTGGAGTAACTACAGTTGTTACTTTATCAATTATTGTAGGTATTCTTCCTCTTGTTAATGGAGCAACTATAATTGATACATTTGCTGCTGCTGCTGTATCAGAGTGTCCTCCTGAAGCTTCTCTAATAACTCCATCTGAACCTGATATAACGTTAACATTAAAATCCTTATCTACTTCTAAAGCACTTAAGATAACAAAGTCTAACTTATTTACAGCTGGGGAACAGTTAAATGGATTTGCATAGAAATCAGCACTTACTTCTACGTGCTTTTCATTTCTTCCTATTGATTCAACTGCTGCTAAGTCAAAACATTGTGTATCATAAAGCTGTCCCATTAGTCCCTCTTCTAATAAGTCAACGAAAGCTTTTGTTATTCCCCCTAAACCAAAGCTACACTTTATATTTCTTTTTAATAACTCTTCTCTTATAAATCTTGTTACTGCTAATGAAGCTCCTCCTGAACCTGTTTGCATAGAGAAACCATCATTAAAGTATCCTGATGCTAACATTACATCTAAAACTTTTTTAGCCATTAATAACTCTTTTGGATTTGATGTAAATCTTGTAGCTCCAGACATTATTCCATTTGGATCTCCAATCTCGTCAACTACTACAACATAATCAACTTGTGTTTGTGGAATACTCATTGGGCTATTTGGATAGTCAACTAAAGTATCTGTTATTATGATTACTTTATCAGCATGAGCTGCGTCTACCTTTGCATACCCTAATGATCCACAAAGTGATTTTCCTTTTACTCCGTTAGCATTTCCCATGCAATCTGATGATGATGCTCCTAAGAACGCTACATCTATTTTTATATCTCCTTCAACAATAGCTCTTGCTCTTCCTCCGTGAGATCTTATAACTGCTGGGTAATCCCCTAACATTCCATTAGATATCTCTTTTGCTAAATCTCCTCTTAATCCACTTGAACCTAATCTATTTACTACACCAGCTTTAATATGCTTTACAATTCCTTCATGAGCTTTAGTAAATGAACTAGCTTCTACTCTTAGGTTTTTGAATCCCATCTCAGCTAATTTATCTAAAACCATTGGTAAAACTTTATCACCATTTCTAAAGTGGTGGTGGAAAGATATAGTCATTCCATCTTTTAATCCTGAATTTCTTATAGCTTCTTCTAAAGAATCTACAACTTTAGTTCTCTTTATAGCACCTTTTAAAGATTCTGTATTTTCATTAACAGATCCTTCAGGTTGATTAGTAAATGGAGCTTTATATGCTTTTCTTTCTCCGTAACCTTTTATTGTTTTTAAAAGATTTTCGTCAACTCTTTTATTTATCATATTACTCGTCTCCTCCTAATCTTACCCCAGCTGCCTTTGCTAGTCTTAAAACATGTTCAGCTCTTTCAATAATTGGCTTATCTACCATTTTACCATCCACTGTAAATACACCTTTATTTTGCTCTAAAGCTTCTCTTGTTGCATCTACAATTTTCTTAGCTTTCTTTATATCAATATCTGAAGGAGTATATACTTTATGAAGTAACTCAATCTGTCTTGGGTGAATTAATGATTTTCCTGAGAATCCCATCTGCTTAATCATTGTTGCTTCTTTTATAAATCCTTCATCATTATTTACATCTGAGTAAACAGAATCTAAAGCGTCTATTCCTGCTGCTCTAGCTGCCATTACTATTAATCCTCTTCCTGTAAACAACTCTACACCTTCTGGAGATCTATTTGTTTTTAAGTTAGTTACATAGTCCTCTCCACCAATAGCCATTCCTACTAGTCTCTTTGAAGAAGTTGCAATTTGGTAAGCATTTAAAGCTCCTAAAGGACTCTCTATAGCTACCATTAACTTTGTTGTTCCAACTGGAATTCCAGCTTCTTTTTCAATTCTTTCTACATGAGCCTCAACATCTAAAACATCTTTTGGTGTATCTGTTTTAGGTATTCTTATGATATCTGGCTGAGCTCTTACAATAAATTCTAAGTCCTCTACTCCATACTCTGTATCTAAAGCATTGATTCTTACAACAGTTTCTATATTTAAACTCTTATATACTGGTCTCATTTTTTGTAACATATTGTAAACTAAAAATCTAGCTGAATCCTTTTCTGTTACAGCAATTGCATCCTCTAAGTCAAACATTATTGAATCTGGTCTATATATATGTACATCTTTTATTACTCCTGGATTATTTCCTGGAATAAAAAGCATCGAACGTCTTAATTTCATTTTTTTCCTCCTACTTCCAAGTGAATTTTTGTTGAGCTGCTCTTGTAACAACTGTCTGGATTCTGCTTTTGATTACTGGCTCAATAGCCCCTTTATCATTAACTAAAACTTTAGCTGAAGTAACTCCAAGCTCTTCTAAGCTTTCTAAAATTACTCTTCTAACGTCATCTCCGTATTGTCCCATTACAACGCTTTCAATTTCTAATTCAATTCCTGTAGCATTTGGCTCAATTATTACGTACATATCACTCGATTCAAGAGTACCTGCCACTGCTTTTACTTTGATCTCCATCTCCTGGCCTCCAATTTATTTTTATTTAAACATTGCTAGTAACACTCCTGCTGCTACTGCTGAACCTATAACTCCCGCTACGTTTGGTCCCATTGCATGCATCAGTAAGAAGTTACTTGGATTTTCCTCTTGTCCTACTTTTTGAACAACTCTAGCTGCCATTGGTACAGCACTTACTCCTGCTGCTCCTATCATTGGATTTATTGTACCTTTGCTAAGTTTACACATAACCTTTCCAAAGATTACTCCTCCAGCCGTTCCAAAAGAGAAAGCGAAAAGTCCTAAAATTATTATCTTTATTGTTGCAAGATTTAAAAATGCTTCTGCATTTGTTGTAGCTCCAACTGTTAATCCAATAAATATTGTGATTATATACATTAAAGCTCCTTTTATATGTTCAACTAAGTTTGGAACAAGTCCACTCTCCTTAGCTAAGTTTCCAAACATTAACATTCCTACTAGCGGAATTGCTGATGGAATTATTAAAGTTACTACTATTGTTACTACTATTGGGAAAAGAATTTTTTCTCTCTTACTTACAGTTCTAAGCTGAGTCATCTTTATTTGTCTTTCCTCTTTAGTTGTAAATAATCTTATAATTGGTGGTTGAATTACTGGTACTAACGCCATATATGAATAAGCTGCAACCGCTATTGGTCCTAACATATGTGGTGCTAATTTTGAAGTTAAGTAAATTGCTGTTGGTCCATCTGCTCCACCTATAATACCGATAGATGCTGCTTCGTTACCGTTTAACCCCAATAGAACTGCTCCTACGAAAGCTCCAAAAATTCCAAGTTGTGCTGCTGCTCCAAGAAGTAAACTCTTAGGATTTGCAATTAACGGACCGAAGTCTGTACTTGCTCCAATTGCTAAGAATATTAACGGAGGATAAACTCCATATTTAACTCCTTGATATAAAATATTTAAAAGTCCATCTTTATCCATTATTCCTTCACTTACTGGTGCTGGTAGATTAACTAATAGCATTCCAAAAGCTATTGGAAGTAAAAGATATGGTTCATACTGCTTCTTTATTGCTAAAAACAATAGGAATAAGGCAACTAATATCATAATCCCTTGATTTACTGTCATCATTGCAATTCCTGTTGTTGCAAATAGATTATTTAAAAACTCCATTTTAACTCCTCTCTACTTCGTTCATTATTATTAAGCTATTGTTGCTACTACTACTCCACCATCAATTGTGTCACCTTTATTTACAGTAATTGACTCTACTACTCCATCAACTGGTGATACGATTGGATTTTCCATTTTCATAGCTTCTAATATTAGTAAAGTGTCTCCTGCTTTTACTCTAGCTCCTGGAGTTACCTCTATTGATACTACTAAACCTTGCATAGGTGCTTCAACTTTTGTTCCATTTCCTGCTGGTGCAGATACTGGAGCAGCTGGTGCTGCAGTTGTTGATGCTGGTGTTGATATTGTCCCATTTACTTCTTTAACTGATTCTACTTCTACCTCGTATACTTTTTCTCCAATTTTAACTTTATATACTTTTATCATCTTTAGTTACACTCCTATTTAGTTTAATTCTTTTATTCCTACAACTCTTACATTGGCATCTTTATCTTCTCCAGCTGCCTCTATACATGCTACCATCATTGCTACTCTCATCTCTTCACTTGTTATTTTAGATGGATCAAACTTTTCTCTTTCAACTTTTTTTGGTGCTGCTGCTGGTGTAGCTTTTTTTATCTCTTGAACTTTTTCTGCTGGAATATATTTAAACAGAGAAAGAACAAAAGCTAATATAGCTAATATTGTAAATACAACTAGCATACTTATTAAAGTTATTTCAAGAGACGTTATAAGTGATATTGCTCCTTTAAACATTCTTATAAATCATTCTCCTTTCAACTAAAAAATTATATTTATATTTCTGTACTCTTTTTCTACTTTAGGTTTATTTCTATTTTCTAAGTATGGCTTAGCAATTTGTGGGAACATAGCATACATTAAAACATCTTCTGGACATTTTGCTAAATCTCCTATCTCCTTTGCTATTTCAGCATATTCAGGTTTTAAAAGATCTGCTGGTCTTCCTGTAAATACTGGCTCATCTCCTATAATCTTCTTCTTTATATCTTCAGACATTGGTGCTGGAGATTTTCCATATAGACCTTTTACATAATCCTTTATCTCTTTAGGAACCATTTTATATCTTTCCCCTGTCAGTACATTAAATACTGCCTGTGTTCCTACCATTTGACTTAACGGTGTTACTAATGGAGGGTATCCTAAATCCTCTCTAACTCTTGGAATCTCTTTTAAAACATCCTCATATTTATCAGCTGCTTTTTGAGCTGTTAGTTGAGAAACTAGATTTGATAACATTCCTCCTGGTAGCTGATATTCTAAAATACTTGGCTCAACAAAGTAAGCTTGCATATTTAAAACTTTTTCATCCATATATTTTTTTCTAATTGGCTTAAAGTACTCTGCAATCTCTTTTAAAAGTGTTAAATTAAGTTCTGGATCTCTTTCTCCACCTTCAAAAGTTCTAACCATAGATTCTGTTGCTGGTTGTGCTGTTCCTCCTGCAAAAGTTGAAATTGATGTATCTATAATATCAATTCCTGCATCTACAGCTCTTAAATATAGCATACTTGCTATTCCACTTGTAGCATGAGTGTGTAATTCTAATGGTACATTAATTACTGACTTAATCTCTTTTATTAAGTTATATCCTGTTTCAGGTAGTAATATTCCAGCCATATCTTTTATAACGATTGAATCAGCACCCATACTTTCCATCTCTTTTGCTAACTCTTTATAGTACTCTGTTGTATGAACAGGACTTATTGTATAAGCAATTGAAAGCTGACAGTGCCCACCATATTTTTTAGTAGCTTCTGCTGCAACCTTTAAGTTTCTTGTATCGTTTAAAGCATCAAATATTCTAATTATATCAATACCATTCTCTATTGATTTTTTTACAAATTCTTCTACTATATCATCAGCATAGTGTCTATATCCTAAAAGGTTTTGCCCTCTTAATAGCATTTGTAACTTTGTATTTTTTGCTCTCTTTTTTATCTCTCTTAATCTCTCCCAAGGATCCTCATTTAGAAATCTAATACAAGCATCAAAAGTGGCTCCTCCCCAAACCTCTAATGCATGATATCCAACTTCATCCATTTTTTCTACAATTGGAAGGATCTCTGCAGTTGTCAATCTTGTGGCTATTAGAGATTGATGTCCATCTCTTAGACAAGTTTCTGTTATTTTAACTTTATTTTTCAAAATATCCTCCTTGGTATCCGGTGTCCCGTATTCTGTATACAATTTATTATCTACACTAAAGTATACAACATTTTTTATATTTGTCAAATTATTTTTTGTATGTTTAATATGGTAAAAAATATAATTTTAGTACAGTGTGAACTACTTTTCCAAAAAAAAATCAGAATTTCTTCTGATTTTAACTTTCAACCTGTTTTATTAAGAACTCTTTAGCCTCTAATAGATGCTTTCTATTTACAGCTATGGCTTCTTCTTTATTACCAGCTTTTATTAATTCTACTATCTTAGCATGATCTCTATGAGCACTTAGTCTTCTATTATTATTTTCAGCTGATATTTTTCTAAACTTTTTTAAATATAGATTCAAATTATTTATTAAAGTTACCACTCTTGGAAGATCAGAAATACTATAAAGTATTTTATTAAATTCAGAGAAGTATTTAAAAACTTCTAAAGATTTCTCTTCATCATTAACTATAGCTGCTGCTTTAGCTACATTTTCCTCTAATCTTTCAATATCTTTTTTTGTCACTCTTTCAAATAGTTCTTCAAAGATAACTGTTTCTAAAGCTATTCTAATCTTTACTACTTCCTCTACATCCTTTTTAGTGGTTTTTGGTACTGTTACCCCACCCTTTTCTCTTGCCTCAATAAGCCCTTCTAATTCAAGCATTCTAATTGCCTCTCTTAAAGGTGTTCTACTTATATTAAGCTTTTCTGCAAATTCCTCTTCTACTATTCTACTTCCTTCTTTTATCTTTCCATTTACAATTTCATCCTTTAGATAATCATATACTTGCTCACGGATTGATTTTTTCTTTTTTATAACCATCATATTCCCCTTTTATTCAATTGTCTCTAGATACTCCCTAAGTGATTCATTGAAGATATCTAACATTTTATCTATCTCTTCCCTTTTAATTATATAGGGTGGCATAAAATAAACAATGTTTCCTAATGGTCTTAAAATAGCTCCTTTTTTTAAGGCTATTTTGTATATTTCATATCCTGCTCGTTCTCCAGGAATTCCAACTAATTCAATAGCTCCAATTAATCCTATTTGTCTATATTCTCCAAAATAAGGGATATCCTTTAATTTCTCTGTAGCAGATTTTCTTAAATAATCACCTTTTTCTTTTATAACTTCTAAAATATTTTCCTCTTGAAAAATTTTTAAAGTTTCCACAGCTATTCTACATCCTATAGGATTTCCTGAGTAACTGTGAGAATGTAAAAATGATTTTCCTTCTGAATAATCTGCATAAAATGCATCATATAATTTATCTGTTATTAAAACTATAGACATTGGAAAATATCCTGCTGTTAAACCTTTTCCAACACACATAATATCAGGACTAACTCCTGCATGTTCTATAGCAAACATTTTTCCTGTTCTTCCAAATCCCATTGCTATTTCATCTGCAATTAAGTGAATATTTAATTTTTGTGTTAATGCTCTTAATTTTTTTAAATATATTGGCGAATATATTCTCATTCCTGCAACACCTTGAACCATTGATTCAATTATTACTCCAGAAATTATATCTCCATTTTCTTTTAAATACTCTTCCATGTAAACGAAACACTCTGCGTTACAATTTTCTCTTTTTTTATCGAAAGAACAATTAAAACAATCTGGTCCTTTTACTTTTACTCCTTCTTTTAAAAGCGGCTTATAAACATCTGTAAATCTATCCATGTTTCCAACACCTAAAGCCCCAATTGTTTCTCCATGATACGCCCCATCTATTGAAACAAATGTTTTTTTCTGTGGATTTCCTGTTTGAACATGATATTGAAAACTCAATTTTATAGCTACTTCCGTACTTGAAGAACCATTATCTGTAAATATAAGTTTATTTAATCCTTTTGGTGCGACAGCTGTCAATCTTTCTCCCAATTCAATTGCTGCTTCATGAGAAAAATTTGCAAAAATTATATGCTCTAATTTATCTATTTGCTCTTTTATAGCTGCATTTATTCTTGGATTACAATGTCCAAATAGATTCACCCACCAACTTGAAACACAATCCATATATCTATTTCCAAATTCATCTTCTACGTATAGTCCATCTCCTTTTACTATTACCATAGGAGGAAGTTGTTCATAATCTTTCATTTGCGAGCATGGGTGAAAGATATGTTCTAAATCTTTTTTCTGTAAATCACTTAGGTTTTTCATTTAAGGTACACCTCTTCAATTATAAAATTCATATATTTAATACAAAAATAATCTTTAGTGCCTATTATAGCATAAATACTTTTTTATTACCTATTTTTTTCTTTTTCTACTAGATAGAATTCCAAGCTCCTCTCTATATTTTCCTACCGTCCTTCTCTGTACTAGTAGATTTTTTTCCATAAGTTTTATTAAAATTTTTTCATCTGATAAAGGATTATTTTTATCTTCAGTCTCAATAATTTTTAAAATTTCTCTTTTTATTAGCTCAGCCTTATCATCTAAAACAATATATTTTTTTAAACTTTCTATTTTCCCATTTATTTTTATAAATTTATCTTTTAAAGCTCTTGAAATTGTAGATTCATGAAGATTTAAGCTGTAAGCAATATCTTTAACTTTTAATGTTTTTAAATTTTTATCAAAAAGAATATATTCTTTTTGATAATTTAAAACATATCTTCCAACTTCTAAGAGTGTTTCTTGTCTTTTTATTAAACCTCTTTCTAAAGCCAAAGCTAGTATTTGATCTTTTTTATTTTCGTTTTTTAACCTTATTTTTGGAATCCCTGATTCATTTAAATTTACAATAAGCTCTTCATTATTTGTCTCTACAAACAAATCTGGAATAATATAATCTGTTTTTTTATTTACATAAAAACCTCTCGCAGGCTTAGGATTTAAATTTTTTATTGTATTTATATACTCTTTAACTTTAGCTAATGGAATATCTCTTTCTAAAGAGATTTTTTTTAAATCTGCATTTGCAATATCCTCTAAATTTTTATCTAAAATATTAGATAATGTATCAGTCAAAATGCCTTTATTTTCAAGTTGAATTTTTAAACAATCTATAAGATTAGTGGCACCGACTCCTATAGGCTCTAATGTGTGTAAAATTTTTATAGCATCTTTAAATATATTTAATTTAAAACCACCATTTTTCCTTAACTCTTCTAAATTAGAGATTAAATAACCTCTTTCATCTAAATTATTTATTAGATACTCTAAAATATCTCTAACTTCTCTTTTTATTTCTAAATAAATTATTTGCTCCTCTAAATAACTTATTAAACTCTCATTTTCCTCACCTATATTCTCAATAAAATTTTCATAATCTTCATTTTTTGAAAAATTAGATTTTGGAAAAATAATCTCTATATTTGAGTTTTTTACACTTTCTTTCTCCAAGTATTCTTTCAGTTCTTTTAAACTCATTTTTAAAATCTCTATAGATATTTTCATCTCTAAAGAAAGATTTAATTTTAAACTTTGATCTAACCCCAATTTAAAATCCATTATTATCCCCCTTTCTATAAATATAAAATAGGTAGAGTTTTAATCTTGTGTCTAGACTCTACCTAATTATTAATTTTTTTTAAATTTAAACTCTTTTTCAAAATGAACTTTAATTATCTTCCCTTTGTATATAATTGGCTTAAACTTCCATTTCCTCAAAGCCTTCTCTACTTCTTCTCTAAATCCAAACTTACTTTCACCAGATATAAACTTTACATCTTTTACTGTACCATCAATATCTACAAGAAAATTAACCTTAATACTACCAACTCCATTATATCCTATTTTTCTCGCTTTTATAGGATATTGAGGATCTACTTCTTTTAATATCTCATATTCTATACCATCTAATGATATCGCTGTGAATACTCCATCCTCTCCTTGTAAAAATCTATTTTGGTCTTCAAACTCATTGTAGCTTTCTTTTACTTTATTAGAATTAGTTTTTTTCTCTTTATTATCTGACTTTTTAGTTTCTGACTTTTTTTTCTTAACCTCTTCTTTTTTTATTATTTTTTTAACTTTTTCCTTTGTTTTTTCTTCTTCTACTGGCTTCTCTTCAGGTATAACCTTTTCATCTTGAACCTCTTCTTTTTGTTCACTCTGTTTTACTGAGCTAATATTACTATTATTACTAACTGCTCTTCTATTTTTTACTGATACTATCATCGTATTTTTCTCTCTAAACTTTACCCCTTCATCCTTTGCAAATCCAAATAGAAAAAATATAACTATACCATGCAAAATAGCTGATAGAATATAAAATTTATTCATAAAAATTCAGCTCCACTTTATCAACACCACTACTTTTTAAAGCTCCAATAGCTTTCACTACAACTTCATATTTCAAATTTTTATCTGCACTTATTGTTATCTCATTTATATTAGTTACTTTTTCTCCTAAAGTTTCTAAGGTAATAGGATTAGAAGTTTTATCTACTAGTAGAAAATAGTTTTCATCTTTATCTATAACTAATTCATATACATCCTTAGATGTTTCAGAAACCACACCACCCTTAGGAAGCTCTAATTTAAATCCACTATACTTGTCAAAAGTTGTAACTAACATGAAAAAAATTAAAAGCAGGAAAACAACATCAATTAAAGGTGTTAAATCTGGAGTTGCCAAACTTCTTCTTTTTGTTCTTCTTTTCATATTCTTACCTCTTCACTATATTTACTATAAATGTAGCTATTTTTTCTACTTCTAAACTCATTTTTTCTATTTTTTTATTAAATATATTATAAGCTATTATTGACGGTATAGCTATTATTAGTCCTCCTGCAGTTGTTAATAAAGCTTGAGATATTCCTCCTGCTATAGCATTGGGATCCCCTGTTCCAGAAACTGCAATTTTTCCAAAGGCTTGAATCATTCCTGTAACTGTTCCTAAAAGTCCAATCATAGGAGCTGTATATGCAATAATTCCTAAAATATATGTATTTCTTTCTAATATATCCATCTCTTCTAATTCAATCTCTCTTAAAAGTTCATCACTATTTTTATAATCTCCAACTAAGCAATAACGGATTAAAAATTTTGTTAAAGTTTTTCCAACTACACCTTTTTCTTTTTTCGAAAACTCTATAGCTTCATTATACTTTCCATCTATTAAAAGTTCTTTTATCTCTTTTTTAAACATAGAATCTACTGATGTTTTATTTTTTATAAAACACAAAGACCTTTCAAAAATTACCCCTAAAGAAACCACTGATAAAATAAGTAATACATATAGTATTGGTCCTCCAGCTTTTATATAATATAACATCTCACCCTCCAAATTTTTAATAATATTTATAATTAAAGTATATATTATTCAATAAAAAAGAGCAAGGTATTAACCTTGCTCTCTGATAATTAATTTGTTGTTTTATTTGTTTTTAACATCTCATATCTCATTTTCATTTGCTCTGTTTTCATCTCAGCTTGGATGTTAGCTCTATCTTTGTTTATTTTTTCAATATTTGTAAAATTTGGATTCTCTTTTGCCATCTCTTTCATCATAGCTACTTTGTTTTCCTGAAGTTTGATTCTTCCCTCTTGAAGTTTTGGATTTGTTCTCATTTTTTCTCTCATTAAAGCTTTTTCTTCATTTGTTTGACACTGACCAACCATCATTTTTCCACCATTGTTATGTCCCATTCCATCAGCTGACATTCTGTGTCCATTATTTCCTTTTGCCATTGCTACTGTTCCTAATCCTAAAGCCATCATAGATACTAATAAAAATTTTTTCATTTTTTATACCTCCTAAGTTTTCTCTTTGTCTTTACACAAATATACTAACAAAGTTTTATGGCTAAAATATGGCAAAAAAACTTTTTTTGACTTTTTTATTTTTTTAATTCTACATATATTTTTTCAATTTCATCAAAAACTCTATGTGATGCTCTAAGTATCTCACTAGAATCAATAACATGTATGTTTTTATTTTTATAAGCATCTATTTCCTCAATTAATTTTAAGCTATTTTTTATTCCATCAATATTTTTTACTCCTCTAGTTCCTATAATATATTTTGGATTTTCTTTTAAAATATATTCTGAAGATATTATTGGTTTTTTTCCTACTTTTGGAACTATTACATCTAATCCTAAAGTTTCTAAAATCTCTACAGGAAGAGAGTTTTTTTCAAAAGATGTAGGTGGAGAATCTGAATATAAAACTACAGCTTTCCCTTGTAATCTAAAGTTTTCTCTTATATATTTCAATTTATTATTTAACTCCTCTACAAGTTCTTTGCTCTCTTTTTCTCTATTTACTAATTTTCCTAAAATTAATGTATTTTTTAAAATATCATCTAAATTTTTATTTGAAAAAGTTATTGAAGGTATATTAAACTTTTCTAATCCACTCTTTTCATTTCCCATAACATTAAAAATAACTAAATCTGGATTAAAAGATAAAATTTTTTCTAATGAAGGCTTAGATATGCTTCCAGCTAAAGGTAATTCTTGAGTTTTTTCCTGTGGCCATATTTTTTTACTGTGGTTTGCAATAGCCACAATATTTTTATCTGCTCCTAGTTTATACAAGATTTCTACTGCTCCAAAATTATAAATAACTATTCTTTTATATTCTTTTAATAAAATTTTTTCACCCTTCTCTCCTACCACATAGTTATCAACTATATCTAATGAAAATATTTTTAAAGATAACATCAAAAATAATAAAATTAAGTTCTTCATTTTTTACCTCGCTTTGGTAATATATATATATTATTTTCTAAATTTAAAATTTCTGGTGTAAAATTATATACTTTTTCTAACCACTCCTTTTTTATTACATCTTTTGGCTCCCCTGATATTGGTATTTTTCCATCCTTTATAAAAAGAATTTTATCACAAAATAATGAAGCTAGATTTATATCATGTATTACAATTATTCCAATTAAACTTTTAGCCTTAATCTCTTCTTTTAAAAGTTCTAAAAATTCTAAGGAATAATTTATATCTAAAGCTGATGTTGGCTCATCTAATAAAATAACCTCACTATTTTGAATAAATGCTCTTCCTAATAAAATTCTTTGAAACTCTCCTCCACTTAAACTTTTTATATCTCTATTTAAATACTCTTGTAAATTTAATTTTTTTATAACTTCATCTATTATTTTATCATCTTCTAAATCTAAACCTTTAAAGCTATTTTTTATATGAGGTACTCTTCCAAGTTTTAATATCTCTAGTACTGTAAAATTTAAATTTTGATTGGATTTTTGTGCTATAAAAGAGATTTTTTTAGCAAACTCTTTTCTTGAAAGTTTTTCAACTTCTAGATTATCTAAATAAATTTCTCCCTCTTCCTTTTCTAAAAAGCCCATTATAACTTTTAATAAAGTACTTTTCCCACAACCATTAGCTCCCAATATACCTACAAGTTCTCCTGGAAAAAAATTATAACTTATATCATTTAAAACTTTATAATCTCCATATGAATATTTTAAATTTTTTAATTTTAAACTTTCCATTACACACCTCTTCTATTTTTAAAAGCTAAGTATATAAAAAATGGAGCTCCAAATATAGCTGTTACAATTCCTATTGGTATTTCCATAGTTGTTAATACTCCTCTTGAAATCGTATCGCACAGTAACAGAAATAATCCCCCATATAACATTGATAGTGGAATTAACTTTAGATTACTACTTCCAAATATAATTCTCACTAAATGTGGTATTATAAGACCTACAAAACCTATCATTCCTGTAAAAGCTACTGAAAATCCTACCATAAATGTAGAAATCATTAATACTTTATATTTAAATTTTTTTATATCTACACCTAAACTATGAGCCTCTTCATCTGAAAGTAAAATTATATCTAAATTATATCTATTTATATAAAAATATATTAATGAAAATAAAAGTGGAACTAAAAGAATTACTATTTTTTTCCAATCTGCTCCTCCTAAATACCCCATAGTCCATAGAACAACTCTAAAACTATCCTCACCAACAATATACATGACTAAAGAGATTACTGCTCTTAAGAGAGCTGAAATAGCTATTCCTATTATTAAAAGAGTAGACAAATCTAAACTTCCTCTTTTACTATTAGAAAGCTTAAAAATTAATAATGATGTTATAAAAGAAAATATCGAGCCAAAAACACCAAAATATACCTCTGAAAGTCCTAGTAAAAAAGCTATAACCGCTCCAAAAGTACCACTAGCTGATATTCCAATTATATATGGATCTGCCATAGGATTTCTAAAAAGTGTTTGAGTTATAGCTCCACTACTTCCTAATAACATCCCAATTATTATTGCCATAACTGCCCTAGGTATTCTTAAATTCCAAATTATTTTATACTCTAATAAATCTTTATTTCCATTTCCCAAAAGCAAATTTAACCCCTTGATAAAATCTATTTCATAGTTCCCTATAAATAGTGAGAAACAAAAAAGAAAAATTAAAATTCCAACTGAAACTATAGCTATACTTTTATTTTTTGAAATCATTGTACTTCTCCCTTTACCTTTTATCAAAAAATAAAATCCCCCAAACTTATTCGGGGGATTTTTTATTTTATTAAAATTTTAAATATGTCAATGGATTCTCTATTTTTCCATTTTTTCTTATTTCAAAATGTAAGTGAGGACCACTTACTCTTCCTGTTGCTCCACTTAAAGCTATATGTTGATTTTGAGATATTTTTTGACCTTTCTTAACATCTATTTGACTAAGATGAGCATATCTTGTTTCATAACCATCTGAATGTTTTATTATGATAAGTTTTCCATACCCACTAGCTCTTCCAGCAAAAGATACAACACCCTCTCTTGCAGAAACAACTTTTGTACCAGTTTTAGCTTTTAAATCTACACCTGCATGATTTAAAACTTTCTTTAATACAGGATGTTTTCTTGAACCAAAACTACTTGTTAAACTCATTGCCATTAAAGGATTAGAAAAAGTACCTAAGTTAGTTTTTTTAACATATTCTTGCTTAAAACTGCTTAAGTATCTTGAAACTTTAGGTTCTCTTAAAAAGATTTTAGCTCCAACTAAAAGTCTATCAATCTCATTATCTTCTTTTATTGTTTTAACATCCACTTCAAATCTCTTTGACAACCCTTCAAAAGTATCTCCTTTTTTAATTGAGTAGAATATTCCAGGTTCTGTTGGAATATTAATCTTCTTCCCTATTTGAAGAACTCTTAAGTTTTTATCAATATTATTTGCATAGATATAGTCAGTTTTTATTTTATATTCTTTAGATAAATCTGAAATAGTATCTCCTTTTTTAATCACATATTCCATATTTTCTAATACAATTTTTTCTTCTAAGTCAATACTGCTATCAAGATCTGCTAACTCTTGTCCCTCTTGATCATCCCACTCTTTAGCAATTTTATTTTCTAATTCTAAATCCTCTAAAGTAGATTCCTCTGCTAAATTTTGTGTAACTTTTTCCTCTATTACTTTAGTTGAATTTTCTTGAGTAGAAACAATTTTTTCTTCTACTTTCTTTTCTGTAACTTCAACTTTTTCTATAGCTAGAGTTTCAGTTTCAACAACCTCTCCATTCTTTTCTGTTTCTTTATTTTCAATTACCTCGTTATTTTTAGCCTCGTTATTTTTTAATGTAAACTCTCTATAAAAAATTGATGTTACTAAAAAGACTAAAATACCTATGACTAATTTTTTCCCTTTTTTCATAATCCACCATTCTTTTCTTTATTTTTTAGTATTTTTATAAATTTTTATAAATTTTACCATATTTTTATCTTTTTAGTCTAGCTTTTATTTTTTTTGTATTTTTTCTGAATACAATTAGCTTTTTTCACAAAGAATCTATAAAAAAATGACTATTGGCTTGTTATTTAAAGGGTGTTTAATCACTTCTACCTCTATTTGGAATATCTCCTTTATTTTTTCAGATACAACTACCTCTTCTGGTGTTCCTTCGTATTTTATTTCACCATTTTTTATGGCAAAAATATAATCACAGTAACGACTTGCTATATTTATATCATGAATTACTGCAACAACTGTTTTATCTAGGCTTTTCACTAAATCCATAATTTGGTATTGATATCTTACATCTAAGTGATTTGTTGGTTCATCTAATAATAACACTCGACTCTCTTGTGCTATAGATCTAGCTATTAAAACTCTCTGCATCTCCCCACCAGAAAGAGTTAAAAAACTAGAATCTTTTAAATGTTTCATTCCAACCTTATCTAAAGCTTCATCAATATCTTTTTCGTAATCTTTTTTTGAAAATAAAGAACTCTTGTTATATTTTCCCATTTCAACTATCTCTTTAACCGTAAAATCAAAAATAATCTTTTGATTTTGACTTAAAACAGATATTTTTTTAGATAACTCTTTTACAGAGTAATCATTTAATTCTATTCCATCTACATAAATACTATTCTTTTTAGGAATATAATTTCTATATATATTTTTTAAAAGTGTACTTTTACCACAACCATTTTCACCAATTATTCCAATAAACTTTTTCTCTTTTATATTTAATTTAATATTTTTTAAAATATCTCTTTTCTCTATTTTAAAATCTAAATCATCTATTTTTATCACAATTATCCTCCAAAATTATAGCTATTTTTTCTTAACATACTCATAAAAAATGGGGCACCTAGCATAGATGTTACAACCCCTATTGGAATCTCTTGTGTTTTAAACATAACTCTCGTTAAAGTATCTGTTCCTAATAAAAATAAAGCTCCTAAAAGTATTGCACATGGAATTAATCTTTTATGATTACTTCCAACTAATCCTCTACATATATGAGGAATTACCAATCCTACAAATCCAATTACTCCTGTTGCAGAAACTATAAATCCAGTTAAAAAAGTAGATATAATTACAATAAAAAATCTCAGTTTTTTTACATCGACACCTAAGGTTTCTGCTAATTCATCTCCTGCAATTAAAATATTTAACTCTCTATATTTAAATATAACTAAAATTGCCGATATCAATAATACTAAAAATAGTGTCATTAAACTTTCCCATCTAGCACCTGCTAAACTTCCAGAAATCCAAAACATAGCTCCCCTTAATTGAGATTCATTTTTAGCAGTTGTTACTAAAAATGTTGTAATTCCAGAAAATAAAGAGGATACAGCCACACCTATTAAAACTAATTTAGTACTCGAATATCCTCCATTTCCAGCTAAATAGAAAACTAAAAAAGCTGTGAAGGTCCCAAAAACAAAAGCTCCAACACCTGGTGAAAAGGATATTCCTAAAATACTTCCCAATACAATGGAGATTACTGCACCTGTACTAGCTCCTGAAGATATTCCTAAAATATATGGACTTGCTAAAGAGTTTTTTGTTAATGCTTGCATTAAAATTCCAACTAAAGATAATCCTGCACCACCTAACAAAGCTAAAATAACCCTTGGGACTCTTAAGTTCCAAACAATCATCTCTGTTGATTTTTTCCATTCAATAGAAAAAATCTCTTTATTTGAGAGTTTATTTGCCAATATTTTCCAAACATGAATTGGAGATAGAGAAACACTTCCAATTGTTACTGCTACTGTTCCTAAAATTATAATTAAAATAAGAGATATTATAATTATATTTCTATCTTTTACTTTCACTTTTTTTCCTCTCTTAATCCACTTGAAATTATCTCAATACCTTTACCAACCTTAACTCCTGCCGATATATAACTTAATGGAACTCTTATAAATCTATTGTTTTTAACAGCTTCTAATTGAGATATTGGAGAGTTATTTTTTAAATATTCTATTTTATTCTTATAGCTTATATTTCCATAATCTATAACTATAATAACTTCTGGATTTTCATCCAATACTTTTTCCCATGTTCCAAGTCCAAATGAGAAATTTGTATCTTTAAAAATATTTTCTCCTCCAGCTATTTCAATCATAGTATTTCCAATTCCACTTCCTCCAACTACAAATGGTGCTGATTCTTGGCTATCATATGCAAAAACCTTGATACTTTTTTTGTTTTTATTATTTTCTGCAACTTTAATAATATCTTTTTTCATATTTTCAACAACATTTTTAGCATTATCTTTTAAATTAAAAATATCTCCGAACATCAATATATCGTCATATATATCCTCAATTTTAGATGTATCTTGAGATTTTGTAAACACAACTTTTACACCATTTTCCTTTAGTTCCTCTACTGTTCCTAAATTTTTAGGAGTTGCTATAGATTTCCATCCTGTTAAAAGGTTAGGATTTAAAGCATAAAATTGCTCTTTAGTTGGAGCTCCTTTTGATAAAACTGGTATCTTATCATATTTCTCCTTTAATTCTGGAAGTATTTCATCATCTAAATAAGCTGTTCCTAAAATCTGATTTTCCGCTCCTATAGCTAATAAAATTTCTGTTGTAAACTGTGATGTTGAAACTGCCCTTACATTCTCTTTAGAAAAACTTAAAGTAGTTATCAGTAAAAATAGTAACAATATTTTCTTCATAATTTCTCCTTTTAATAAAAAGCGGAAGAGTTAAACTCTTCCAATTAATGAGAAGCTTTTCTTCCTTTAGCATACTCAGCTTTTTTTACTAGTATATCCTCTGGTTGAGAATTCTCTAATTTTTTAGCTCTCTCTATAAAAATATTTTGAATAGATTCAATTTCACCTAAACCTCTTAAATTTACCTCTACTTCAAATCCATTCTCTTCCAATGATTCTTTCCAATCTTCAGCTATATCATTTTTAGCATGATCTCCAGCTACAAACATAAGAGGCATTAACGTAACTTTTCTTTTATTATCTCTTTTTAACTCTCTTACTACATTATCTAGCCCTGGATATCCTTCTACCGTTCCTATGTATATAGGTTTTTCTAAGTCTTTTGTAACATAAGCTAACATTGGATAAGCTGACAATGCAGGATGCTCTGTGCCATGCCCTATCATCACAACTCCTTCATCCTCTTTTAAAACTCCAACTTCTTTTTCTATTACTTCAATTAACTTAAAATAATCATCTACTTCTGTTAATAATGGAGTTCCAACTCTTATATCTTCAAATTTATCAGAAAACATATCCACTTCTCTTTTTAAAGCTTCCATTTCAGTTCCATTTATTATATATGTTGGTTGAATAATTACATGTTGATATCCTTGCTCTACTAGTTTTTCTAAAATTTGAGTGGTATTTAAATTTTCAATACCTCTTTTTGAAAGTATTCTATTTATAATTCTTGATGTATAAACCTGAAAAAAATCTAATTTATCAAACTCATTTTTTAATTTTTTATTTATTATATCTATTGTTTTTTCTCTTGTGTCTTCATGTGTCGTTCCAAAATGTGCTGCTATAATCGCGCCCTTTTCCATAGTTTTGTAAAAGTTCATCATTAATCTCCCTGTATTATTTTTCTTTATTTTTATTTTAAATTAAAATTTCTCACCAATAAAAAAAACCTCCCTTTTGAAAATACTAAAAGAGAAGTGTAAAAACCTTTACCTTCTCTGTCCTCGCAGAATTCTAAATAATGGCAGGTCTCCTGACTTAGATTCATCCTACTCACAGCCCTTCCCAAGGTTTATATCCTCAGTGGTATTACTGTTTTCATCCTCTATACAGTGGCGGGACCGTTTGAGATTTTCACTCAATTCCCTTTTAATCAAGTTGAACCATTACATTTTTATCTAATTAATATTAACACTTTATCGTACAAATTTCAATCAAATTATCTAAAATTTATAACATTATCATCTATTATTTATATTATTTATATCATGAAGTATTGACTTTTAGGTATAAAAAAAGTTACTATTAATTTAGAAATAAATGTATTTTAAGGAGAACTTTTTATGAAAAAAACATCTTTTGGAACTCTTATTTACTATTTAAAAAAGGAAAATAAGCTTCTTCTTCTATTTTTAGGTGTGAGATTAGCTATGACTGCTATTGATGTTTACTCACCACTTTTAATTAAAAATTTAATAGATGATGCTCTTCCATCTAAAAATATTGATTTATTGTTAAAATTTTCTATTATACTAATTGTTCTTTATATTTTGCGTCTATTTTTTGCTGTTAACTCTCAAGCAAATGGAAAATTAATGGGAAGTAAAATAAAACAAAGTATGAGAAATGATTTATTAAAAAAACTTTTAAATCAACCTAGTGAGTTTTTTAAAAAAAATCAAAGTGGTGATTTAATTTCTAGAGTTATTAATGACTTAGATAGTGTTTCCACTCTTTGTCATAGAGGATTAGAGGATTTTATATTTTCAGTTATAACTATTATTGCTTCTATCTTTATAATGATAGATTTTGATTTAAAACTTTCACTAATTACTTTATTTCCTTTACCACTAACATTAATCTTTGTTTATAAGGAAAATAAAAAAATGAAAGCTGGTCATAGAAGTGTTCGAAAAAATTCAGGTTTATTATCTGCTAATCTTCATGATATTTTGAGAACTATCTCCTTTTTAAAAGATAACTATTTAGAAGGTTATGCTCAAAAAAGATTTCTTGAAAAAAATGATACTCTTTTAGAAAGTGAAAAGAAGAATATGATTCCATCTAGCTTAATTGTTTCAGGAGTAACTTTTTACTCCAATATAACTCAACTTATAATTATTCTTGCTGGAGGTTATTTATACATAAAAGATGGAGTTACAATGGGAATTATCTTATCTTTTTTGCTTTTAGTTGATCGTTTTAGACTTAGAATTATGAGAATGGTTGGACTTGTTGATATCTATCAAAAAGGAATATCTGGAGTTAATAGATTTACTGAAATTATAAATCTTAACAATAGAATGGATGGAGATATACCACTAATAGAACCTATCACTTCAATTGAATTTAAAAATATAGGCTTTTCTTATGATGAGAAATCTATTTTACAAAACTTTAATTTAAAAATAGAAAAAGGAGAAAAAATAGCTCTAGTTGGTGAAAGTGGAATTGGTAAAAGTACTACTGCTTCTCTTTTAAAAAGAGCTTTACTTCCTACAAATGGGGAGATTTTAATTAATAATATTCCATTAAATAAAATAACTTTTAAAACATATTTAGAACGACTTGGAATCGTAGATCAAAGTGATTATATTATAAATGGAAGTTTAATTGATAATATCACTCTTGTAAAAGAAAATTGTACTGAAGAGGAATTAAACTTTGCAATTGAAAAATCATATGTTTATGAAATTTTTGACAAATTTCCTCAAGAGGAAAATACTATAATTGGTGAAGGTGGAGTGCATGTAAGCTCTGGACAAAGACAAAAAATTGCTATGGCTAGATTATTCTTAAAAAATCCTGATTTGATTCTTTTAGATGAAGCAACTAATGCCTTAGATATTATCAATGAAAAATCTATTTTAAAAAATATAAAAGAGGAATATAATGATAGAATTGTTATCGCAATAACTCATAGACTTAGTATCCTTGAAGATTTTGATAAAATCTATGTCTTGGGAGATGATAATATTGTTGAATCTGGTTCATTTAAAGAACTTTTAAAATTAGAAGGTAAATTCTATAGGTTATATCATGGAATTAGATAAAGTAAAAGCCACCTTGAAGGTGGCTTTTTTTATTATTACTCAATCTCAGAAGAGTTTGCTTCATTTCCTGCTTCTGCATCTTGATAAACTTCATGATTTAAGTTTCCTAAACTCTTATCAACCATTAATGCGTTTGTAACTGATCCAATTACGTTTAACATTGTTCTTGGCATATCGATAATAGGATCGATTGCTAAGATTGGGTTAATTAGAGGGAACATAGCTGCTAATCCAGTTCCTGATAAAGCAACTGAAGCTGCCATTGTTGCTGTTCCTGGAATTCCTGCAATTCCTAATGAACTAATTGCCACAACAATTATAGACATTACTATTAATGTTGCATCAATTGGATGTCCGCTCATATTTGTAACAAATACAATTGTTAATGCTGGGAATATTCCTGCACAACCTTGCATTCCTGCTGTTGTACCAAAACTTGCAACAAAACTTGCTGTTGATTCACTAACACCTAGTTTATTAGTTAATGTTGAAATTGTTACTGGTAAACATCCAACACTTGATCTAGATGTAAATGCTAAAATCATTAAAGAGATACTTTTCTTTACATATGTAAATGGATTTAATCCAAAGAATGATACTGCTATCATCTGTATTACAAACATAACTGCTGTTGCTAAGTATAAAACTGCTATGAATTTTCCTACTTCTGCTATTGCTCCAATACCTTTTTGTGCAATTGTGTTTGCTAATAATGGTACTACTGCTAAAGGCATCCATCTAATAATACTCATTGCCATTGATACTATAATTTTTTGAGAAGCATTTATTAAATCAAAGAATGGCTTTACAGTATCCATATATTTCTTTGACATTCTCTTTGCTGCTACTCCAACAACTGCTGAGAATATAACTAATCCAACAATATTTAACTTAACCATTGCTTCAACTGGGTTTGAAGGAATAAGAGCTTTCAATGTATCAACAATATTGCTAACCTCTCTGATTTTTCTTCCACCCTCTGTTGCTACAGCTTGTACTGCATCAGTTGAAACTTTTCCAACTTCAAATAAATTTCCTAAAAGCAATCCAACACCTACAGAAATTGCAACCATTACTAAAGTAATAATTAAACTTTTCTTTACTAAATCTCCTAAATTCGCATCCTCTTTCATGTTAATAATAACATGTATGATTGATACCATAACTAATGGAATAACTAACATTCTAATTAAAGAGATAAATCCTCCACCAAGTAAGCTATACCATAGTGTTGTCTCTTTTACAAATGTTAAATTCATTGGATTCTCTGGGAATCCAGCTACAAATTGAATTGCTAATCCTAAAATTAAACCAACAACTGTTGCAACCATAACTTTTGCTGAAAAGTTAAATTTTTTCTTTGGTAACATATTTATTAGAAATAAAATTACTAATAATGCTACTAAGAAACCAACAGTTTTCAAATCACTAATCATTAAAAATTGTTCAAAAAATACATTGTTCATTGTTTTTTTTTCTCCCGTTTCTATATTTTAATTTTTATTGAAGCCTATTTTATTTTGCTACATTACCAGCTACGTTCATTACATCCCAAGTTCTAGCAAATGGTGGAGCATAACAGAAATCCATCATTCCAATCTCATCCACTGTTAACTTAGCATAAATCGCTGTTGCTAAAGAGTCTACTCTTAAAACTGCGCCTTTTTTACCTGCAATTTGTCCTCCTAAAAGAACTCTTGTATCTGCATCATAAATTAACTTTACAAATATGTCCTCTCTACCTGGATAGTAGTTTGTTTGATTTTTATCTTTTATAAATACAGTTTTATAGTTTATTCCCATTTTTATTGCTTCAGATTCTGTTATTCCAGTTCTTCCAGCCTCTATATCCATAACTTTTACTGCTGCTGATCCTAAAGTTCCTTGAAACTCAGTTTCTACTCCTGCTAAGTTTTCTCCAACTATTCTACCAATTTTATTAGCAGTTGTTGCAAGAGGAATATACACATTTTCTTTTCTTACTAAATGAGGAACTGTTGCACAATCTCCTGCTGAGTAGATTGAATCAATACTTGTTCTTCCATGGTTATCTATTACTAAAGCTCCATTTCCTAACATTTCAATTCCTGTTTCTTTTAAGAAAGCTGTATTTGGTCTTACTCCTGTTGATACAACAACTATATCAGCTGGGTATTCCCCTTTGTTAGTCTTTACTTTTACAACTTTTCCATTTTCCTCTACAATCTCTTGTACAATCTCTTCTAAGTGCAGTTCTACACCTTCGTGAGTTCTTATTTCCTCTTCCATAACATCAGTTATCTCTTTATCAAAACTTTCTAAAAGAACTCTATCACCTAATTGAATTATTCTAACACTTCTTTTTCCTAAATGTTTAGCTGCCTCTGCTACTTCAAGTCCAATATATCCAGCTCCAACTATAACGATATCTTGGTTCTCATCTTTTAGCATCTCTTCTTTTAAGATTATTCCATCTGTATAATCTTTTAAAGTATACACACCTTTAGTAGATAAATTTTTAATTGGTGGCATTATTGCATGAGCTCCTGTAGCTACCATTAATTTATCATAATTATCTATAAAAGTTTCACCTGTTACTAAATTTTTAACAGTTACCTCTTTTTTATCTACATCAATTGCTATAACTTCGTGCTTTATTTTTATGTTCATTCCAGCTTCTATAAATTTCTCTACTGGTCTTGCTATCATATTATTTGGACTTTCAAAAAAGTTTCCAACATAGTATGGAAGCCCACAAGCTCCCCATGAAACAACCTCAGTTTTTTCATAAATTACTAACTCTGCTTCTTTGTTAAGTCTACTTGCTTTTGCTGCTGCTGACATTCCAGCGGCAACTCCACCGATAATTATTATTTTCATTTTTCCTCCTAAAACCATATATTAAAACTAGTTATTTAACATTATTTCTAAAACAACTTCATCTGTTTGTCTTAATCCTTCATGAGCTAAAACCTTTACATTGGCTAAAGTTGCTTCAACATCTTTACCAACTATTCCTTCTCCATATTCAAAGTTCTTTTTCTTTTTAGATAAATAGTATGAATCAAATGCCATTCCAATTGAACTCGCTATTTTTGTTGCACAAGAACTCTTTGCTCCATCACATAGCATTCCTGATAATGTTGCTAAAGTTGTTTCAATTGCTGCATCTATTCTGTCTAAAGGCATTCCATCTAAAAAGGCTAAAGCTCCTGCTACTCCTCCACCAGCACAAACAACTCCACAATATGCTGATAATCTTCCAACGTTTGATTTTATATGTATTGTTGTTAAATGCGAAAAGAATAGTCCTCTTATTAATTGCTCATGTGTTAATCCTTTTTCTTCACAGTACTTTATAACTGGTAAAGATGCAGACATACCTTGATTTCCACTTCCACTTGTTGTCATTACTGGCATAGAACACCCGTTCATTCTTGCATCACTTCCAGCACTTGCAAAACTTACAATTTTGTTTTTTAAATCTTTACCGTAAACTCCCTCTTGCATACCTTCATATAAACTTTTACCCATACTTATTCCATAATCATTTTTTAAACCTTCGTTTGCTATAGCTGAGTTATAAGCTATAACCTTTTCAAAAATTGGAGCAATTAAGGCTAAGTCTATAGTTTTAGCTAAATCATGGATTAACTCAACAGTTAAAAAACTTTTATCTGTCATCATATCTCCAGTAACAACTTCGTCACAAGATGCACCTTTTATTATTTCACCATTTTTTTCTATTTTAACAATATTTGTATGATAATCTTTAATCTCTATTGTAACTGTATCTTGTCCTAAAACTCCTGTAGCTCTCATATGAAGCTTTACATCCCCTTCTATTTTAGTAGCTACAACTTTTTTATTATCTAAATACTCTTTAACTTCATTTAATCTTGATTTATCAACGCTTGATATAACCATTAACTCTTTTTTAGAATCTCCTAAAATTGTTCCAAGAGCTACAGCTGCCTCTATTCCTACCATTCCTTCTGAGTTTGGTATTTTTACACTTTTAACATTTTTTATTAAATTTCCTGATAAAGCGATATCAACCTTCTCTGGAACTCCACCTAATATTGATGTTAATTTACTTCCTATATATGCTAAAGCTATCGGTTCTGTACACCCCTCTGCTGGAACTATCTCTTCATTTAAAATACTTAAAATTTTATCTATCATAACTCTCAATTCCTCCTTTAAATACCTAATTATTTTATAATATACAAGTATATAATAAGCAATTTTCATTCCAATAGATATTTTTATTAAATTTATGTAATTTTTTATTTTTTTTTGTATTATTTTCTGTAAACTTTAAATATAGTTTAACAATATTTATATAAATTTAATTTTTATTTTTTTCATTTTGAAAATTTTTTCATTTTGAAAATAGTTTTTTTCATTTTGAAAATTCTAAATATTATATTTCTGTATTTTTCTATATAAAGTTGTCAATCCTATTCCCATTTTATCTGCAATTTTTTTCTTTCCTTCTGTATCTCTTCCAAAAATTTTGAGTGCTTTTTCAATGTAACTTTTTTCCACAACTTGAAAATCTTCCATATAAGATACATCTTTTGATTCTTTTTTCTCTACAACTATTTCATTATTTATTCTTCTATTTTCTAATAGCTTTTCAGGAACTGTGGATAAACTTAAAATATCACTATTATCTGAAAGATTAAACATAAACTCTACTACATTTTCTAATTCTCTTATATTTCCTGGCCAAGAATAATTTAAAAATAACTTTTCTACTTCTATATCAATAAAGCTTATGTATTTTTCAGTTATTCTATTATATTTTTTTATGAGATTTTTTGTTATTGGTAAAATATCCTCTCTTCTGTCCCTTAAAGGTGCTATTTCAAAAGGAATAACTTTCAATCGATAATAAAGATCTTCTCTAAATTCTTTTTCAAGAATTTTTTTCTCTAAATCTACATTTGTTGCTGCAATAATTCTAATGTCTAACTCTATATCTCTATTTGAACCTACTCTTATTACTTTTCTCTCTTGAAGTACTCTTAATATTTTAGCTTGCAAATATAAAGGCATATCTCCAATTTCATCTAAAAATATAACTCCTCCATTTGCTAACTCAAACTTTCCCATACGCCCATTTTTGTCAGCACCTGTAAAAGCTCCTCTCACATATCCAAATAGTTCACTTTCTAAAAGAGACTCAGGAATTGCTGCGCAGTTTATAACAACAAAGGGGGCATTTCTTCTTGAACTATGATAGTGTAAAGCTCTCGCTACTAGCTCTTTTCCTGTTCCACTTTCTCCTGTTATCAACACCGTTGACTTTGAAGGTGCAACATGTTTTATTCTTTCTCTCAATAGATTAGTAAACTCTGAATCACCTATTATATTTTCTAATGAAACACTATTTGATGTTTCAACTAGGCCTCTAATTCCATCATTTACCTTATTCATATCATCAAAAATAAAAATTTTTTCATTTTTTCCAAAAGCTTCAAAAGGTAATATTTTTCCAAGAACTGTTAACTCTTTTTCTTGAACTTTCAATTTATATATCTCTTCTTCCATAAGAAAATCATTTTGTGAGCTTAATTGTATTTTTTTCCCAAGAATTCTACTATCTGATTCTATCTTTTTCAAAGCAAAATTATTAATACTTGTTATTATCCCCTCACTATTAAATCTCAAAACACCTTTTTGAATTGTATTCAATATTGTTGTAAGAACATTTTCTCTTTCTGTTTTTTCTAAACTTTCATTGTACTCAATAAATCTTATACTTATCAGTTCAGCCATTTGTTCAACAAAATCTAAATAATTTTTTAAATTTTCTAAAACTCTTTTCTTTTGATTTTCATCAAAAGAAACTAAACTTATTAAACCGATTAATTTTCCTTCATACATTATTGGAGTTGATATTTCTAATACTTCTAAACAACAATCTTTTTCTGAACAACCACTACAAATCTCATCTTCTCTAGGATTTAAAATAACTGTTGTTTCTTTGGTTTCTAATGTTTTTTTATTAGCTCTTCCTCTTATTTTTTCACCTATTTTTTGAGGTCCACTTCCTGTTATTCTTATAAGATTTTTATCACAAATCCCAACATCCATTGCAAATAGTTTCGATATTGTTTTTGCATATTTTTTTAACTCATCTTTTATTACTAATAAATCAGTTTTCATTATACTCCCTTTAATTTATACCATTTTTATATATGTATATTATCAAAAATAATCGTAACAGTCAATTTTAAAAAAATAATTCTTGACTTTTTTACTAAAAAAAATTAATATTAATTATAGCATATGCCAATAACTAAAAAAAGAGGTGTTTTTATGAAAATTGCAGTTGTTTCTGAAAATAACAAAATTAGTCAACATTTTGGAAGAGCAGAAGGTTTTTTTGTTTATGATGGTACAAATAAAGAATACCATAAAAGTAATGGACACGGAGCTATTCCTGGACAATTAAAGGAATTAGGCGTTGAATTTGTAGCTTGTGGTGGAATTGGTGAAGGAGCTTTAAATAACTTAAAATCTCTTGATATTAAAGTTTTTTCTGGCCTAGAAGGATTTTGTGACGATATAGCTGATGGATTCTTTAAACATATACTAGTTAACGGAGAAGCAGTATGTAATAGTCATGAGCATCACCATGAACATCATCATGGACATGGACACTCTTGTAATTGTAAGTGCGGAAAATAAATATGGCTAGACCTACTAAAGTTAGAAGTGTAGAATTTATTCCAAATGAAACAAAGTTTATCCCTGAGGGAAGTAAAAATTGTAATATTCATTTTAATAATATAAAAATTGAAGAATTAGAAGCAATCAGACTTAAAGATTTAGAAAATTTATCTCAAGAAGAGTGTGCTGAAAAAATGGGAGTTTCAAGACAAACTTTTCAAAATATACTTAATTCAGCAAGAGTTAAAATAACCGAAGCTCTTATTATGGGATATGGAATTCAATTAAAGGGAGGAGATTTTAAAACTCCTCATTGTCAATTTATATGTAACTCTTGTGGTCAAACTTTTATTCCCACATTAAAAAAAGATTTAGATTTTTGTCCTAATTGTAATTCAGAAGATATATTTTGTACAAAAAAGAAAGTTAAATGTAGGAAAGTTTGCAAATTAGATATAAAATAAAAAAGTGAGTTTTCAAACTCACTTTTTTATTTTATTCTAAAAAGCTGGAACTACTCCACCTTTATAAGTATTTTCTATAAAAACTTTTACTTTTTCACTTTGTAAAGCTTTTACTAATTTCTGGATATCCTCTTTTTTCTCATCTCCCTCTCTTACAGCTATTAAGTTAGCATAAGGTGATTCTTTTCCTTCAATTATTAAAGCTTCTGTTAAAGGATTAAGTCCTGCTTCGATTGCATAGTTACCATTTACTACTGCTAAATCAACATCTTCTAATGCTCTTGGTATTTGAGCAGCATCTAAAGACTTAAATTTTAAATTATTTTTATTTTCTACAATATCAAACTCTGTAGCTAATAAATCTTGAGGATTCTTTAATTTTATAATACCGTTATTATGTAAAAGAATTAAAGCTCTTCCACCATTTGTTGGATCGTTTGGTATTGCTACCACTCCACCTTTTTTTAAATTCTCTATTTTATTAACTTTTTTAGAATAAACTCCTAAAGGTTCTACATGAACATTACCTGCTGATACTAATTTTAAATTTTTTTCTTTAGAAAAAGTTTCTAAATATGGTTTATGTTGGAAAAAATTAGCATCCAACTCTTTTGAATCCAATAGTAAATTTGGTGTTACATAATCTGTTAATTCTATTATTTCTAATTCTACATTTTCATTTTTTAAATCATCTTTTACTAATTGTAAAAGTTGTGCATGAGGAACTGGAGAAGCTCCAACTTTTAATTTTGCCCCAAAACTTATAACTGATCCTAATAAACCTAATACTAAAACTAATTTTTTCATAACTACCTCCCATTTTTTTTCAATCTATTTGATATTAAATTTCCAATTAATTGAACTCCTTGAACTAAAACTATAATAATTAAAACCGAATAAATCATTATATCTAACTTAAATCTATTATAACCAAATCTGATAGCTAAATCTCCAAGTCCACCACCACCAATAGCTCCAGCCATTGCAGATAAACCTATTAAATTAATAACTAATAGTGTTATTCCTTGGATTAGAGATGGTAACGATTCTGGAATCATTACTTTAGTTATTATTGTAAAATTATTAGCTCCTAAACTTTCACTTGCTTCTATTACTCCTCTATCCACTTCTAAAACACAATTTTCAACTATTCTTGCTACAAAGGGAGCTGCCGATATAGAAAGAGGAACTATTGCTGCTGTACTTCCTATTGTCGTTCCTATTATAAATCTAGATAGTGGTAATAATAAAATCATTAAAATTATATAAGGAAATGATCTTGTTATATTTATAATTCCATTCAAAATTCTATTTATTCCCTTATTTTCAAATATATGTCCATCTGATGTAATTGCTGCTAAAATTCCACAAGGAAATCCTATTCCTAATGAAACCACAGCAGATAATAAAACCATATATATTGTCTCTACCGTCGCTTGTATTAACATATTAAATACCATCGTAAATAACCTCCACTCCTACATCTAAACTTGGAAACCAAGCTATTGCTTCATTTTGTTTATCCATATCCCCTATTAATTCAACCATTAAATGTCCTACCTGCATAGTTGATAAAAGATCAATTGCACCACCTAAGACATTTATATCTATATTAAACTTTTTTACAGCTTTAGATAATATAGGATCTCCTGCTACTGAGCCTAAAAACATTAATTTTATAACTTTATTTCCAGATTTTTTTATGTAATCAATCTCCTCTTTTTCTTGAGGTGGAACATATGATATTAGTTCTTTTGTAATCTCTGTTTTTGGACTTAAGAATATTTCATATGTTTTTCCAGTTTCTACAACTTCACCATTTGACATAACAGCTACTCTGTCACAAATCTCTCTAATAACTTCCATTTGATGAGTTATTAAGACAACTGTTAATCCCATTTTTTTTTGAATATCTTTAATTAGTTTTAATATAGACTTTGTAGTTTTTGGATCTAAAGCAGATGTTGCTTCATCTGATAAGAGAATATCTGGATTATTAGCTAAGGCTCTAGCTATTGCGACTCTTTGTTTTTGTCCTCCAGAGAGTTGAGCCGGATAAAATTCCTCTTTATCTTCAAGTTCTACTAACTTTAAAAGCTCTTTAACTCTTACATCAATTTCTACTTTTGACCAACCATCAATTTCTAAAGGAAATGCTATATTTTCTTTAACTGTCCTAGATTTCAATAGATTAAAATGTTGAAATATCATTCCAATTTTTTTTCTTTTATTTAATAGTTCTTTTTTTGAAAGTTTTGATAAATCTACTCCTTCAATCTCTATTTTTCCTGTTGTCAATGGCTCTAACCCATTAAATAATCTTATTAAAGAGGATTTTCCAGCTCCACTTAATCCAATAATTCCAAATATTTCACTTTTCTCAATCTTTAAAGAAACATCTTTTACAGCATGAAACTCATTATTATAAATTTTATTCACTCTTTCTAAAGTAATCATTTTATCCTCCCGTATAAAAAAAACTCCCATCTTAATATTTAATTAAGATGAGAGTAAGTAAACAAGACTTCTACTTCTCCCATCTATCTGGAGTTAGCACCACACCATAATGGTAGGTTGCTGAAACGTCATCGGGCCAGTCCCTCGGTCTCTCTTGATGGTTTGCTGTATAATATCTTATTTGAAAAAAAATGTCAATATTTTTTTAAAATAAAATTTTATTTTTGTTTATAGTCATATTAATTCTCTTTTTATTCTGTCATTTATACAAGATAAAAATTCATAATGAGGAACTTTTAAATGATTTATACTTTCTTCTAAATCATGAAATATTTCAATATTATCCCCTTCTTTTACTGAATCATCAACTAAAATAAATGAACTATCCATACTAATATGAACTATTTTAAACTTTTTATTATTGATTATAGACATAATACCTTCACTTCTTTTTGAAAAGCCATCTCCATAACCTAAACGAATTTTTGCTACTTTTCTATATTTTCCTATATTTAAATTTTCTTTTTTTTCATATCCTATATATTTTAAATCATCTATATCTTTTATATCTAATATTCTACCATTTAGCTTAAAAGCTCTTTTTATACATGGATCATAGTATCCTATTTCTTGAAGTCCAAATAAAATAGTTCCACACCGTATATGAGTGCAAAATTCACCCTCTATTGAAATAACTCCAGCACTATTTTGCATATGAATAATCTCAAATCTCTCATCTCCTAACTCTTTTAACATCTGAGAAAATCTTTTTTCTATTAAAATCATATCATCATAATCTGCAGCAAAAACATGGGTACAAAGACCCTTAAATTTTAAATTTTTTTCTCTTATTAGCTCTTTTAGTTTAAAAAAGTCTTTTTCTAAAATTCCATTTCTTCCAAATCCAAAATCTAATTTTAAATGTAATTGTTGTGTTGAAACTCCTTTATCTAAAAGATTTAAAAGATCTTTAAAACTATTTATTACCATATGAATATTTTTATTATTTTTTAAAATTTCTATTTCATCTATTGTTTCTAAAATAATAATATTTATGTTTTCTATTTTTAACTTTAATATTTTTTCAGCTTCGCACTCTCTAGCTACTGCAAAATATTTACAACCATTTTCTGATAAAAATCTAACTATATTTTCTATTCCATGCCCATAAGCATTAGCTTTTACAACAGCTATTATCTCTTTATTTCTAAGTTTTTTTAAATAGTGATAGTTATGTAGAATATTTTCTTTAGAAACTTTTATTTTAAAATCTTTTAATCCCATAACACCCTCCCTATTACTTTTTTACAATAGTATACTCTAAAAACAAAAAAAGGTGAAACATTGTTTCACCTTTTTTAGAAAGTATTATCCTAATAGCTCTTCATTATATTTGTCTATTTCTGCTAATATATCCTCTGTTGTACTCATTGACATTACTCTTTCAACTAACGCCTCTGCTGAAGCTTTATCGATAGCCATTATATTTTTCTTTACTTTTGCAACTGAAATAGCTGACATTGAGAATGCATCTAATCCCATTCCAAATAATAAAGCTGTTGCTCTAGCTTCTCCTGCAAACTCTCCACACATTGATATAGAGATTCCACCTTCATGAGCTCCATCTATTGCTGCTTTAATAGCTGCTAAAACTCCTGGATTGTATGTATCATATAAGTGAGATATTCTCTCATTTCCTCTATCTACTGCTAATGTATATTGAGTTAAGTCATTCGTTCCTATTGAGAAGAAATCAACTTCTTGTGCAAACCATTTAGCTCTAAATGCTGTAGCTGGAGTTTCAATCATAATTCCTAATTGAATATCCTCATCAAATTTTATTCCTTCAGCTCTTAATTCAGCTTTACACTCTTCTAATAAAGCTTTTGATTTTCTACACTCTTCTATTGAAATTACCATAGGTAACATTATTTTAATATATCCAAATGCTGATGCTCTTAAAAGCGCTCTAAACTGTGTTTTTAAGATTTCAGGTCTATCTAGACATATTCTTAAAGCTCTCCATCCTAAGAACGGATTTTCCTCATGTGGTAGCTCCATATACGGTAATGATTTATCTCCACCTATATCCATTGTTCTAATTGTTACTGGATATGATTTTCCATTTTCATCTTTCATTGATTCAGCAACAATTTTATAAGCTTCAAATTGCTCATCCTCTGTTGGGAATCTATCATTTGCCATGAATAAAAACTCTGTTCTATAAAGACCGATTCCATTAGCACCATTTCTTAGAACTCCTGCAACATCTTTTGGAGATCCTATATTTGCCCAAGCTCCAACAGTTATTCCATCTTTCGATGTAGCTGTTTTATCTTTTAATTGCTTTAATAACTCTTTTTCTTCTAAATATTTCTCTCTTTTCTTTGAATACTTTTCTACATCCTCTTGTGTAGGTTCAATTATAACATCACCAGTTAAAGCATCAACTATTATCGAAGCTTCATTAGTTACTAATTCAGTTATATTTCCAGTTCCAACTACTGCTGGAATCTCCAAAGATCTAGCCATAATAGATGAGTGAGCTGTTTTTCCACCAATATCAGTTATAAATGCTACAACATTTTTTAAGTCTAATTGAGCAGTATCTGATGGAGTTAAGTCTCTTGCTACTACAACTGAATTTGCAGGAAGTGAAGATAAATCAACAATATCTATTCCTACTATGTTGTATAACCATCTTTTAGCTATATCTCTTAAATCTGCTGCTCTTTCTCTTAAATACTCATCTTCTAAGTTTGCTAACATATCACAATATCCGCTGATACCTTGCTCTAAAGCATTTTCTGCTGTTATTTTTTCATCTTCAATTAGCTCTGTTACTTCATCAAATAGATCTTCATCTTCTAATAATGTTATATGTCCATCAAATATTGCCGCTTTATCTTCACCTAGTTGTCTAGCTGTTTTTTCTCTAATTTTTAATAATTGCTCTTTAGTTTTTTCTCTACCTTCGATTAACTTTTCTTTTTGAATCTCGATATTTGAGCATTCGCTTTTATCTATGAAAAGCTCCTCTTCTTTATATAAAAATACTTTTCCTACTGCTACCCCTGGAGATGCGTCTATACCTTTTACAAATTTTCTCATATTTTATCTCTCCCAAAACTTTAATTTTTTGACAAAAAAAAGGACAGAGTCACCCCCATCCTTCTCACACTTTAAACTATCGTCCTATTTATTAGTCCTTTAGATTTTCAAGTAGGTGAGCTAACTTCTCAACTGCTTCGTTCTCATCTTCTCCTGCAGCATGAACTGTTATTTTTGCACCTTTTTTAATTCCTAAAGAAAGTAATTTTAGTAAAGATGTTCCTTTTACTTTTTTTCCTTCTTCATTTTCTAATTCAATTTGAGATGTAAATGTTTTTGCTAAACTTACAAATTCGTTACCAGGTCTTGTATGTAGTCCTGTTTCATTTTTAATTTCAACTGTTTTACTTACCATAATCCTACTCACCTTTCTACATTTATTGTTTATTATTATATAAAAACATAAAGTTTAAATCTATTATTCTAATATAGAATACTTAATTTTCAAAATTTTGTCAATTTTTATTTTGAATTGTTTTTTTGTCAAAAAATGTTCATTTTTAAGTCTTTAATTGTGTATTTTATGATATTTTAACTATTTTATACACTCTGATTTAACATATTTAACGTTTTGTTAAATCTACTCATTAATAACTCTCTCAATATATTTTTTTATTGTATTAAAATAGATTTTTTTTGATTTTCTTTTCATAGTAAGTAAAAAATTCACATCTATATTTTCTTCTAGAGAACAAAGTTTAATAGCTTGCTCCTCAATTTTTAATTTTTCGTACTCATCATATTCGTCAAAAACCTTTAATATATCTACAGAGATATCAGTTTCATCAATCAATTCTTTTAAACTATTTATAACCGGTTTTTTAACTGTTCTTCTCGCTTGATTTATTTTCTTTTTACTTATTAATCCTTTTTCTTTAACAATATTGTTAAATAAAGTTAAGTTTTGTTTTGAAACATCATTTTCTTGACTTAAGAGATTTTTTAGAACACCGTTTATGTATTGAACTAAAGTTGTTTTAATATTAGAATTTAAATTTTTATATATAATTTTCAAGACTTCAATTAGAATAATCTCTCCTTCTTCTATAAAAATTTTCTTTATCTTTGTGTCTGTTCTTTTATCCCATGATCTTGAAACATATATATTTTTCTTAGCTTTTTGAATATATTTTATTACTTCATCTGGATAAATAAATTCATTATTTTTTTCAGATTTTTTTACAACTTCTTTTTTTACTTCTTTTTTACTCTCTATCTTTAATTTTTCTTCTTTTTTTGGTTTTTCATCTATAATCTCAACAATTTCAGCTTCTTCTATATCATCAGAATTAAAATTAGATTTTTCTACATATCTCTCTTTCTCTTTTGAATAAGTAATCTCTTTAGTTTTATTTGACTTTGAATTTTCTATAAATGATGAAACATGACATTCACCATCTTTTTTACTATTAAATTTATAAATTATATAATATGTATCTTCACTTTTATCTTGATATGATTTGTAATACTCTACATATCCAAGCTCAACTAATACATCATATGCTTTTTCAACTCTTTTTAATACCTGTTTCATTCTGCAAAGAACATAAGTTTTTGTATCACCATTTTTATTTACTCTTTCTGTTGTTTGTTCTGTTTTTAATGGAATAATTGCAGCAATTGTTCTTAGATTTATTCTATCTTCTTGCTTTTCATATCTAATTTTACTAATGTATTTATAAATTCTTCCAGCTATAGGATCTTTTGCTAAAATTTCCATTAAAGCCTTTGAGTTATATTTTATATATCTTTTATCACTTATTTTTTTTCTTATATTTTTATTAAGAGTAACTCTATAATATATTTTTTTACCCTTTTTTAATTTTTGATAAGTTAAAAGTTTAAATTCCTCATCTTCAAATTTATATTTCCCTAATTTTGTATGATTTGAAACTATAAACTGATATTCTGTATTTTTTAAATTCTTTAAAGCTTGTTCAACTTTTGTGTAATAAGTTCTATTCATTTTATTTCCTAAAAAATGAACTATAAAGTCTGAAATTTCAAATTCAATATATTCATCTTCATCATCTAAATCTTTTTTAGCTTCATAAGTTGAAATTAAATATGTATATATTTTTTCTTCAAAAATAGATGGTTGAAATACTTTATCTCTTGAATCTTTAGCTACTAATGTACAGTACATAGTAACACCCAAATCTTCAAAAGAATATTGAAAATTTACTCTTTTATTTTGTTTTTGAGGAGTAAAAAATGGAAAAACAATCATTTCGACAGGTATATTTATTACATTATCTTTTAAATTTAAAAAATTTCCAGTTTCTTTTATTATAACTTCTCTAACTTCAATATCTGGCAATTGATTTAATCTTATATCAATTTTTGTTATATCTGTTAAAAGTGATCCTGTAGATGTTATATTAAAATTCTCTACGATATCATCTTTTTCTTTTTTCACCTTCTTTTCCATTAAAAACCTCTCTATAATTTTATAATACTAAATATGTATATTAACAATAATAAATATATTTAGCGTAATATAATATACCATTTTTTCTGTATATTAACAATAATATTTTTTTGTTTTTTAATCCCCTTATAAAATAAGGTTTTTTAATTTTTAAATAAGTATAAACGTATAAAAACAAAAGGGTTGTTTGATGTATATAATCAATAATATTTTTTAAATTATTAAAAAGCTTATGTTTATTAAGTTCTTATTATTTTTAAAATTAAAAACTCTTATAAAATAACGTTTTCTTTTATGTATACTTACAATAATATTTATTTTTTTAATAAATATATTGATTTTTCTAGCTTTATAAATTTAATAATATACTAAACTCCTTTAAAATTGGACTTTTCTATTATGTATATAATCAATAATATTTAAAGAGTCTTGATTTAATTAGGTTTTAATAAATTAAGTGCTCATAATAAGCAATAAAATCAATAGGATTCCAATTGTATATAATCAATAATATTTTTTTTTATATAAATTCTTTAAAATCAATGGTTGAACGTATGTTTTTTTTTTAACTTAGTCTGTACATATAACATTATACAAAAAACAAAAAACAACTATATACGCGAATACAATCAATCCCCTTATAATTTATTATTTTCTTTGAATTTTAAGATTAATTTTTTATTTATTAGAATTTACTTGACAAAACTCAAAATTTCTTCTAAAATATTTATCTGAAATATAGATATTTTTAGGAGGTGAAAAAATGAAAAGAACTTATCAGCCAAATAACAGAAAATACAAGAAGGATCACGGATTTAGAGCTAGAATGGCAACTAAAAACGGAAGAAAAGTATTAAAGAGAAGAAGAGCAAGAGGAAGAAAAGTATTATCAGCATAAAACCCGGTGATCTAAAACACCGGGTTTTTAAAGATTTAAGGACTATTTTAGGGAGTTAAATATTATGATTAATTTAAAAAAAAATAGGGAGTTTCAAAATGTTTATAATTATGGAAAAAAATCATTTGGATATTACTCTCTTATTTTTTTTAAAGCAAATGAAACTAATGAAAACAAATTTGGATTTGTTGTAAGTAAAAAAACTGGAAATGCAGTTTGTAGAAACAGATTAAAAAGATTATTTAGAGAGTATTGTCGTTTAAATGAAGGAAACCTAATAACAGGTTATGACATAATTTTTGTTGCAAAAAGAACAGCTGGAGAAAAATTTAAGACTTTAAGTTTTGAGGAGATGAAAAAAGATCTTGACCGTGTTCTTAAAAATTCTAAATTATTTAAAAAATAGTTTAGTTTATATTTTGAAAAAAACTATCTTGATTTTAATAAGATTTTATCAAAAATATATTTCAATATTTTTGGGGAAAAACTGTATATTTCAACCTTCTTGTTCAAAATACATGTATGATGCAATTGAAATGCATGGAGTTTTTAAAGGAGTGTATTTGGGAATATTAAGAATTTTAAGGTGTCACCCATATTCTAAAGGCGGATATGATCCTGTGCCACCAGTTAAAAAATGCGGAGGAAAAAAATAAAATGGAATTTTTATACAAAATATTTGAACAAATATTGCTATTTATAAATGGAATTACAGGAAATTTCGGTTTAGCTATAATAGGATTAACAATATTAATAAAAATAATATTATTACCGTTAACATTGAAACAAGATAAATCAATGAAAAAAATGAAAGAGTTACAACCAATATTAGAGCAATACAAAGAAAAATATGGTCATGATAAAAATTTATTAAACCAGAAAACAATGGAACTTTACAAAGAAAAAAATGTAAATCCGGCTGGAGGATGTTTACCACTTTTAGTTCAATTACCAATTTTATGGGCACTATTTGGTGTTTTAAGAGCTGAAAGAGGAATTGTTCCTGCTGAATCATTCTTATGGATGAATTTATTACAACCGGATCCTTATTATATATTACCTGTTTTAAATGGAGTTGTTGCATTTATTCAACAAAAATTAACAGGAACAGATAGTAATCCACAAATGAAACAAATGATGTATATTTTCCCAGTAATGATGGTATTTATTTCTTATAAAATGCCAGCAGGACTACAAGTTTATTGGTTAACATCAAGCTTCGTGGGAATCGTACAGCAATATTTCATAATGAAAAAAGGAGACTAAGACTAGAGTTATGGAAAATATAATTGAAATCAAAGCGAGTAATAGAGAAGTTGCTATTGCTAGAGCTATAAAGATATTGGAGGTTACTGCTGATCAAGTTGTTCAAGTTACTGAATTAGAGAAGCCTAAGTCGTTCTTTGGTTTTTTTGCTAAAGATGGATTATATAAAGTTGAAGTTAGCAGAGAAGTAGAAGCTGAAGAGATTAAGATTTCAGGTCCAGAAAAAGATGAAGTAGTGAAAACTACAGAGAAATCAGAAACTGACATAGAAGCAGAACAAGAAAAAAAAGAATCAAAAAAAGAGTTAAAAGAAAATAGAGAAAAAGAGATAATAAAAACATCTCAAGAGTTATTAAATAAAATGGGACTTGAATTAGAAGTTGAAATTTTAAGATTAGAGGGTAGAAATTGTGTTATAAACCTTTACGGTGAAGATAATGGAATAATTATTGGAAAAAAAGGTAAAACATTAAATAGCTATGAATATCTGTTAAATACTTTAATTAAAGATGTTAGAATAGATGTTGATGTAGAAGGATTTAAAGAAAAAAGAAATGTAACATTAAGAGATTTAGCAAGAAAAATGGCTGAAAAAGCTATGAAAACTACTAAACCAATAAAATTAAATCCGATGCCACCAAGAGAAAGAAAAATTATACATGAAGTTGTTAATAAATATTCGGAATTAGATACTTATAGCGAAGGAAAAGACCCTAAAAGATATATTGTTATTAGAAAAAAGAAATAGGGGTGAGTTATATGTTTGATACTATTGCTGCCATTTCAACTCCAAGAGGAGAAGGTGGAATAGGAATTGTTAGAATGTCAGGAAGTGATTCTTTATGTATACTAACAAAAATATTTAAACCTATATCAAAGAAAGAAGTTAGTGAGCTTAGAAACTTTAGTATTAACTATGGTCATCTTTATGATGGAGATGAAATTATAGATGAAGTTTTAGTTTCAATAATGAAAGGACCTAACACTTATACAAAAGAAGATATTGTAGAAATAAACTGTCACGGTGGATTTCTAATTACAGAAAAAGTTTTAGAATTAGTTTTAAAAAGTGGAGCTAGAATAGCTGAAATAGGTGAATTTACTAGAAGAGCTTTCATGAATGGAAGACTAGATTTAACTCAAGCTGAAGCTGTAATAGATTTAATACATGGAAAAACTGATAAAAGTATATCATTATCATTAAATCAACTTAGAGGAGATTTAAGAGAGCAAATTGATATATTAAAAAAACAACTTTTAGATGTTTCTGCACATGTTAATGTAGTTTTAGATTATCCTGAAGAAGGAATAGATGATCCATTACCACATGACTTAGTTGAAAATTTACATAACGTTGTAAATACAACAGATACTTTAATTAAATCTTATAATAAAGGAAAAATGATTAAAGAGGGTGTAAAAACAGCTATTGTAGGAAAGCCTAATGTTGGAAAGTCAAGTTTATTAAACTCTATTCTAAGAGAAGAGAGAGCTATAGTAACTCATATAGCTGGAACTACTAGAGACGTTATTGAAGAAGTTGTTAATCTAAATGGAATTCCTTTAGTTTTAGTGGATACTGCAGGAATAAGAAAAACAGATGATTTAGTAGAAAATATAGGTGTAGAAAAATCAAAAGAGTTAATTGAAAAGGCAGATTTAGTTTTATTTGTTGTTGATAACTCTAGAGAATTAGATGAAGAAGATTTAAAAATACATGAAAGAATTCATGCTGATAAAGTTATAGGTCTTATAAACAAAACAGATGTTGAATCTAAATTAGATATAACACCATTAACAAAAATAAAAAAATGGATAAAAATTTCTGCATTAGAAAAAATAGGAATAGATTCAATGGAGAAAGAGATATACAATTATGTTATTTCTGGTCAAGTTGAAGATAGTTCACAAAAATTAGTTATTACTAATGTTAGACATAAGTCAGCATTAGAAAAAACTAAGCAAGCAGTGGAAAATATATTTGAAACAATAGATATGGGATTACCAATGGATTTAATAGCTGTAGATTTAAAAGAAGCTTTAGATTCATTGTCAGAGGTAACAGGAGAGATTAGTAATGAAGATCTTTTAGATCATATCTTTAGTAATTTCTGTGTAGGAAAATAAAAGGTATTAGCCACAGATTTATTGTCTGTGGCTATAATTTTTTTGATGTTTATTTATGTATATGGACAAAAATAAAAGGAGAAATATATGACTTTTAAATATGATGTAATAGTTGTTGGTGGAGGACACGCTGGAGTTGAAGCTGCTTTAGCAAGTGCTAGATTGAATAGAAAAACATTACTTTTTACATTGGCATTAGATAATATAGGAATGATGTCATGTAATCCATCTATAGGTGGACCTGGAAAAAGTAATTTAGTTGCAGAGATTGATGTTTTAGGTGGAGAGATGGGAAGGCATACAGATCAATATAATCTTCAATTAAAACATTTAAATACAAGTAAAGGTCCTGCTGCTAGAATAACAAGAGGACAAGCTGACAAATTTTTATATAGAACAAAAATGAAAACATTACTTGAAGAAACTGAAAATTTAGAGATTATGCAAGATAGTGTAGATGAACTTTTAGTTGAAAATGATATGATAAAAGGTGTTAAAACAGCTTTAGGAATTGAATATTTCGCAGAAACAGTTGTATTAGCTACAGGAACATTCTTAAAAGGAAGAATAGTTATAGGTGATGTAAAATATCCTGCTGGAAGAATGGGTGAAAATTCAGCTGAAAAATTATCAGATAGTTTACAAAAAAATGGAGTACATTTAGAAAGATATCAAACAGCAACTCCTCCAAGAATAGATAAGAGAACTGTAGATTTTTCTGTTATGAAGCCACTTTATGGAGAGGAACATCCTAGATATTTTTCTATATATACACAAAAAGAAAAAAATAATGTAGTTCCAACATGGTTAACTCATACTTCAGAGGAAACTTTAAATGTAACAAAAGAGATGTTAAAATTTTCTCCAATAGTTTCTGGAATAATTGAAACACATGGACCTAGACACTGTCCATCTTTAGATAGAAAAGTTTTAAACTTTCCAGATAAATATGATCATCAGATATTTTTAGAGTTAGAATCAAGTGAATCAAATGAGCTTTATGTAAATGGATTAACGACAGCAATGCCACCGTTTGCTCAAGAAGCTATGTTAAAATCTATCAAAGGTCTAGAAAATGCTAAAATAATGAGATATGGTTATGCAGTAGAATATGATTATGCACCTGCATCACAATTATATCCAAGTTTAGAAAGCAAAAAAATAAGAGGATTATATTTTGCAGGTCAAATAAATGGTACATCTGGATATGAAGAGGCAGCAACACAAGGATTTATTGCTGGAGTTAATGCAGCAAGGAAAACATTAAATAAACAACCTGTAATTTTTGATAGAAGTGAAGGATATATAGGAGTACTAGTTGATGATATCATTCATAAAAAGACACCAGAGCCTTATAGAGTCTTACCATCTAGATCAGAGTATAGATTGACACTTAGATTTGATAATGGTTTTATGAGACTATTAGATAAAGCTGAGGAGATTGGAATTGTTCCAGAAGATAAAATTAATTATTTAAAAAAATGTAGAGAAGATGTATATAAAGAGATTGAGAGAATAAAAGAAACAAAAGTTCCTATGAAAGATGCTAATGAATTATTAGAAAAAAAGGGAGCGGAACAAAGATTAACTAAAGGTGTTCAAGCAAATGAACTTCTTAAATTTAAAGAGGTTTCATATGATGATTTAGCTCATTTGTTACATATTCCTGAATATCCTGAATTTGTAAAAAATCAAATTGAGACGATGATAAAGTATGAAGTATTTATTGAAAGAGAAAGAGAGCAGATAGAAAGATTTAAAAGATTAGAAGCTTTAAGTATTCCAGAAGATTTTGATTTTGATACTGTAACTGGTATTTCAAATATAGCTAAAGCTGGATTAAAAGAGATTAAACCTCTTTCAATAGGAGAAGCTTCAAGAATAAGTGGAGTAACAGGAAATGATATAGCGTTACTTTTAGCAACTTTAAAAAAATAATAGTACTACGGACAATAATAAAAACTGTAAAGATAAAGTTAAATAACTTGTATTTACAGTTTTTTTTGTTATACTTATAACTATAAAATAGATTTTGGAGGAAAAATAGTGATTATTAGTGATTATCATATACACAGTAGTTTTTCTGGAGATTCTGTAGAAGATTTAGATAGAATTTGTAGAAAAGCAAAAGAATTAGGTATTAAAGAGATTGCAATAACTGATCATATGGATTTAGATGTAATTGGGACAACTAATAGTAATGATTTTATGTTAAATTTAGATGAATACGTTCCGACGATTTTAAAGTTAAAAGATCAATATAAGGATGACTTAGATATAAAATTAGGGATGGAATTTGGAATTCAAAGACATCTAGGAGAAGTTGGAGATAAAATTATAGAAAAATATCCATTTGATTTTATAATATCTTCTGTTCATAGTGTGGATAAATTACTTTTAGATCAAAAGGAGTTTTGGGAAAATAAAACGAGAGAACAAGCTCATGATAAATATTTTTTAGAAATATTAAAAAGTGTAGAAAACTTCAATAGGTTTAGTGTTCAAGGTCATCTTGACTTTATTACAAGATATGGCGGTATTGACAAAAAAGGTTTTATAGATTATATAAGATATCAAGATATAATCGATGAGATTTTAAAAAAAATTATTTCCAAAGGAAAGGGTATTGAAATTAATACTTCTGGAATAAGATATAATGAGAATAGATTTTATCCTTGTGATGATATAATAAAACGTTATTTTAAGCTAGGAGGAGAGATTCTAACAATAGGTTCAGATTCACACAAAGCATCAGATTTAGGCAAAGATTTTAAAAAAGCGTATGATTTTTTAGAAAGTATAGGAGTGAAATATATTTCATCTTTTGACCAACTTGATGTATCTTTTAAAAAAATAAAATAATTTTCTTTAAGAGAAGGTGAGTATGAACAAAAATAAAAAGAACAAAGGGCTAACTTTTTTAGAGACAATAGCGTGTGTTGCTATTATTTTTATAGTTAGCTCTTTTTTATTTTACAAAATATTAAAATATAATGAGAAAATGGACCTTGAAAAAAGTAGACGTATCATTCAAACTTTTTTTATTAAATATACTATGAGATCGCTATATGAAAAAAGTAAATATCAGATAGAAATTGACATGTTAAATAAGAATTTAAATGTAAAAAAATTAAATAGCGAAATTATAGAAAAATTATATCTTCCTGAAAAACTAAAATATGAAATAATTTACGATAATAGTAGGAATCAAAAATTTAAAGTCGATACAACAAAAAATGGAAATCTAAGTAAGGCTTTTACAATGTATATATTTGGTTATAGTAATCAAGTTGAAAATAGAGTTGCATTTTATACATTTCAGAAAGAGAGAGTTTTAAAAATAAATATATATTTAAATAGAGATGTAAAGGATGTCAATTATGAAAATATATTAAATTATCACTATTCACAAAATGGTCAAAATAGAATTGGCTGGATGGAGGAATAATGAATTTAAAAAATTATTTTTTTATGATTATAATTTTGACTATTGTCCCAATAAAAACAACATACAGGAATAGAGTTTTAGTAAAATATGTAAAAGTTTCTACGAGTGAAAACAAAGTTCAATTTAGAGTATTAAAAGTTGAAAGGAGATGATATGGGGGAGAATATTTATTTTAAAAGAGAAGTTTTTGAAATAAGAGATTTTAATGAAATAAAATATAATAAAGAAGATATCTTAGAATTTTTAAATGAATTAATATTCTATAGTTTAAAAGAGAATGTTTCAGATATACATATAGAATCAAAAGAAAGTGATATTAAAATAAGAGTTCGCATAGATGGTATCTTAAAATATTATCAAGATTTAAATAAAAATTTTGGATTAAAATTGATGACTAAATTGAAATTAATGAGTGAGCTTGATATTGGAGAAAAAAGATTGCCTCAAGATGGTAGGTTTAAAGCGCAATATAAGAATGAAAAAATAGATTTTAGAGTTTCATTGATTCCAACTATATTTGGAGAAAGATGTGTTTTAAGAATATTGAAAAATAATATATCTGAAGTTTCTTTAGAAAATTTAGGATTTACAAATGAAAATTTAATTAAATTAAAGAAACTTTTAAATAGAAAAAATGGATTATTATTATTTTGTGGACCAACTGGAAGTGGAAAGACAACAACTCTTTATTCAATAGTAAATTATTTAAATAATGAAAAATTAAATATAATTACAATAGAAGATCCAATAGAATATCAATTTCCAAATATTAATCAAATTCAATGTAAAAATGAGATAGGATTAGATTTCTCTATAATATTAAGAAGTGTTTTAAGACAAGATCCAGACATTATATTAGTTGGAGAGATAAGAGATAAAGAAACTGCTGAAATAGCACTAATGGCATCCTTAACTGGTCATTTGGTCATAACTACTCTTCATACGAAAGATGCAGTATCAGCTATTGATAGATTAATTAATTTTGGAGTGGATAAATTTATTATTGCAGCCGCTATAAATGCTATTGAAAGTCAAAGATTAGTTAGAAAAGTATGTAAAATATGTGGTGGTAAAACTGAAAGTAATTGTTGCAATGAAGGGTTTAAAGGCAGAGAAGTTGTAGAAGAGATAATATTTTTTGATAAGGAGATAAGAGATATTATTTTAAATAAAAGTATAAAAGATTTAGAGAGTTATTTAAAGTTAAAAGGTTTTAAAACACTTTTAGATAATGGTTTTATAAAAGTCGAAACTGGAATTACAACAAAATCTGAAGTTTTAAGAGAGTGTTTAATATGAAGTTATATAGGTGCCTTATTCTGAATAAAGAAAAGAAGCAGATAGAAGATATATATTTAGAAAGAAATAAAAAAATACTTTTAAATAAGTTATTTAAAGAGGAGAAAAAATTAATAAAAATTTTAGAAATACAATTTGAAAGAAAAATTAAAGAAAAAGATTTAGAAAAGATATATTTTAAAATAGGAAGATTATTAAATGCTGGAGTTTCTTTAAAAAAATCTATAGAGTTTCAAAAAAGTAGTTGTAAAAATTTAAGTTTAAAATTTAGAATTTTTAATCTTTATAAAAAATTAGAGAAAGGAGAGGATATATATGAAATTTTAAGAAGTGAAAATTTAATAAAAGAAAGAGAAATGTTAATAATCTATGTTTCAGAGAATGCTGGAAAAATAGGCGATGGTTTTTTAAAAGTAGCTTATTTGAAACAAAAAAAAGAAAAATTAAAAAACGAGTTAAAAATAGCTTTATCATATCCAACTTTTATCTTATTCATATCAACAATAATAATACTTTTAATTTTTTACTTTATTGTACCTAATTTTCAAATATTATACGAAATAGAAATAAATAAATTACCATTTTTAACAAGAATAATTTTAAATATTCAACATATCTTGAATAAGTTTCCCTACACAATAATTATAATAATTTGTGTAGTTTTTTTTTCTATAAAATTTTTTCATTTAAAAAAACAATTACAAAAAGTATCTTTTATAAAAAAATATTTATTGGAAAAATATATAATAAATATTTTAGAAAATCTGTCTCTATTATTAGAATCAGGAATATCTATAGATAAGGGAATAGATATTATTTTAGAGAATTTAGATAGTGGATATTTAAAGAATAGGATGTTTATATTAAAAAATATAAAAAAAGGAGAGTTGCTCTCAGAATGTTTTAAAAAGCTCAATATATTATCTTTAGAGGAGATTGATATGATTAAAGTTGGAGAGGAAAGTGGAACTGTTGAGATGGTTTTGAAAGAGATTTCTTTAGTGAGAGATGAGGAGTTAAATAAAAAGATAAAGATAGTTTTAAAATTATCAGAACCTATTTTATTATTGTTTGTAGGAATATTGATAAGTGCATTTGTAATTGGTTTATATTTACCTATATTGAATATGAGTGATATTTTTGAAATTTAGGAGGTTCAATGAAAAAGAAAAAAAATAAAGGATTTAGTGTAATTGAAATAGTTTTAGTTTTAGGTGTAATAGGTATTTTAAGTAGTTTTATAGCTCCAAAAGTGAGGGATTACTTAGCTCTTGCAAAGGATTCAAAAGCAATAAATACACTTCAAAGTTTAAGAATGGCAAATGAAACTTATTATTTGGAAAATGGAAATTATCCAAGTTCAAAAGATAATAATATGAGTGAGATTTTAGTAGAATTATCAAAATATGTAGGAGATAAATTTGAGTTAGTAGAAAATGAGCTTTTAATAGATATTGGAGGAAGTAAAGAAAGTGCAGAAACTAAAGAGATAAAATACGGTGGAAAAGTAAAAGTAGATTTAAATAGTAGCAAAGAGTTTATATTAACTCCTCATGGGGATACATCTAATTTTAATATAAGGGGAGATGAATGGTCAAAGTTATAGTTTATTTTTTTATAGCAATAATTTTGTTAGAGGTAATAATAAGAGATGTAAGAGAAAAAATAATTTTAAATAAAAGCAATTTAGGGTTACTTTTTTTAGGAGGAATTTTAGGTTTTTTAGAAGGAGATTTAGAAGAAAGAATTTTAAGTGCTGCATTATATACCTTGCCTTTTATTTTAATATATGGGTATGGAAGTGATATTTTAAATAAGGAATGTATAGGAATGGGAGATGTAAAGCTAGTTACGAGTTTAGGATTTCTTCTAAAATTTAATACCTTTTTTGATATATTAATTTTTTTAAATATAAGTTTTATTACTCCATTAATTTATTTAGGAGGAAAATATATTTTTTTAAAAAAATTGGATAAAGATATAGCTTTTGGACCATTTTTAATTTTGTCATATATTTTAATTGTAATTAAGGAAAAATTATGAAAAATTGTAAAAAAGGAGGAACATATTTAGAGGTTTTGATAAGTCTAGTTGTACTTTTAGTAGTTTTAAATCCACTATTATATTCTCTGATATATTTAAAAAAAGGATTTAATAGATTAAATGAATTTAATAATTTAGAAGATGAAATAGAAAAAATTAGATCATTTTATAAAAATCCGCTAAATATAAACGATTATGTTTCTTCAAATGAAGAGTATGCAATATATATAAAGAGAAAGAAAATTTATGAAAAAGTATATGAGTTAGAGATAAAAGTGGAAAAAAATAGCTTCAAAAGAGAGAGTAAATTATATGTATATAGACAAAAATAAAGGATTTTCAATAGTAGAAATATTATCTACTTTAGTAGTAATTACAATTATTTTCCAAATTTTATTTTATTATTTAAAATATATAAACATTGAAAGAAAAATAGAAATGAATAGATTTCGTTTTAATAAAAATATGAAATTAATATTAGAAAGTATAAATACATCTATATATGAATCATTGGAATATAAAATATATAATTTAGAGAGAATAAGTGTTTATATTGATTACTCTAAGCCATCTTTAAAGAATGGAAATACACTGATAGTTGAAAAATATATTCCTGGAGAAGAATCTTATTCAGACATAGAGATATATTACTCAGAAGATAGCACTATCACATCTTTTTCTGGAAAATACAAAAGAAAAAATATGATAAATGTAGAGCTAGAAAGTAGAGAGAACGTTATAAAAAATATAAAAGTAAATTTTAGTTTAGAAAATTATGGAGTTTCAATGGAGGGATACTATTTAAATGAAAAATTTAAAAAAGAGTTCAAAAAATAATGGATATATTCTTCCAAGTATTTTATTTATTCTTACTCTTTTAGTTTGGTTATTTTCCATGAGTTTATTAAGTTATAGAAATGAAATTGATAGTTTATCCTTTTTAAAAATATCAAATGATGACTATTGGATTACAGAAAATCTTTCTACAGTAGCAGAATATGAAGTTTTTAAAGGAAATAATTCAATTGAAAATGGTGATTATAAAGATATAATTGAGTATTTTGAAGATAAAACTCTTATTTGGATTGACATTAATGAAACTTCTAAAAGTGGTTATAAAAGAGATACAGTTAAACAAAATGAAAAACTGATAGAAGATAAATTGAAGTTTATTCCATTTACGAAAAATATTTTTGAAATAAAATTGGTTAAGATTATAGATGTAGAAAAAATTCAAATAGAAATTAAAATTGATTTATTTTATGAATATTTACAGGGTGAGTCTAATTTTTTTAAAAGCTATAAAAGAGAGATAAGAGGAGTTGAAGCTAGATTAAAAAATGAAAGTATTAGAGATTAATGACAGAGGAATAAAATTATTAGAAGATGGGGAAATAATTAATCAAGGTTTATTTCAAAATGAAGAAGATATCCCAAGAGAGATAAAAGAGTTATTATCTATATATGAAGTTTCTGATGAAGTAACATTAAAAATAAAAATTGTTTTAGACAATGAAATAATTCTTCAAATAAAGGATGTTATTAGTGAGAAGGGATGGTCATTAAAAGAACCTGAAGTAATAACGAAAAAGATTAAAGTATTATTATCAATAATAATAATAATAGAGTTTATTTTTGGTTTATCTATTTATTTAAAAAATTATAAGTTAGATACAGAAAATTTGAATTTAAAAAAAGAAATAATTAGTCATAGGAAAAATTTAAAAGAGTTAGATATTAAACTCTCTGAAATTTCCTTAGATGAAGATGAAGAATTAAAATTTAAAAAAACTAAAATTGGGGATAGTTTAGTTTTTTTGTCAAAAGCATGTAAAAAATGTGATGTAAACTTAGAAAAGATAGAGTTTTTAGAAAATAAAATAATATTAAATGGAACAGGAAAAAATATAAATAGCATATTTAAGCTGAAGAAATATTTATCAATGGATAAAAAAATTATTGAATCAAAATTTGATTTTATAAAAAAAGAGGGGGAGATTTTATACTTTTTAATGGAGTTAGAGACAAGTTAAAAAATTTTAATTTAAAAATTAAAGTTATACTTACAATAATAAATTTTTTAATAATATATTTTTTATTGTTTAAACCAATATTAGTTTTAAAAAATAAATTTGATACAAGAAAAAAATTAAAAATAGAGCTTAAGGATTTGCGGAGTATAGAAATAGAAAAACAAAAAATATTGAAGAGAAATAGTGTCGAAGAAAAAAATTTAATTTCAAAAAAGAATGAATTATTAGAAGAGAAACAAAGATTAATTTTTAATAGTGAATATGATGTTTTTAAATTTATAGATGATATTTCAAATGAAAATAATTTAACAATTGAGGTAATTGGAAGAGAAGTAAAGGCAATAAGAAGTTTAGATGATATAGAGGGAAATTTTTTTTATCATGGTACAGGAAGAGAAGTTGATGTTTATAATTTTATATTACAACTAGAAGAAGAGAAAAGATATATAACATTAAAAAATGAATCTATACTCATAGAAATAAATAATAATATTTTAGATTTAAAAATGAATATTATGTATATATTCAATAATAAAAAAGAAAATTTAGATTATGATTATTATAATGATGGGACTTTTAAAAAAAATAAAACAAGAGAAATTGGTAAAAAAAGGAGGTCAATTTAAATGAAATATAAAATTTTTATATTATTTATTTTCATATATTTTACTAATTTCTCAATGGAAACATATCCAAAGGAGTTAGATTTAAAGGATGTTCCTATTGTAGATTTATTTGCTCATCTTTCAAAATATTCTAAATATACAATGATTGGAGATAGCTATGTAAAAGATATAATAGTTGATGGATATTTTAAAAAGGGGACATCTATAGATGAAATTTTAGGTGTAATGGAAGTAACATATGGACTAACTAAAATAAAAAATGGAAAAACATTAATATTTCGTGGAAGAAAATCAGAAGATAAAGATATGCTTGTTGGAAAGGTATTTGATAAAAATACAAATAAAGAGTTAAAAGGAGTAAAAATAATTTTAAAAAAAAGAGAAACTATTGAAGCTTATTCAGGAACCTATGGAGAATATTTAATAGATAGTATTGTAAAAGGAACTTATTTCATCTCTATTTTATCTGATGATTATACTTATAATGGCGATTTTTTAGAAATAAAGGATGGAGTTAATAAATTTGATTTTTATGTAGAGAGAAAAAATTTAAATTTCCCTAAAAATATCCCTCAAGAAAGGGAACAAAAAAACAAAAAAGATGATATAATAGAAAATATTTCATTGGAAAATTTAAATCATGAAGAGATTGAAAAAATAATAAAAGAAACTTTTGAAGATAAATTAAAAGTTTCAATCAGTTCTGGAAATAATTCTATAGTACTTTTTGGAAAAGGTGATATAGTTTATACTGCAAAAAGTTTAATAAAGAAATTAGATAAAAGAAAAAAGCAAGTTAGAGTTACTGCAGAGATAATTGATGTAAAAGAAAATCTTTTTGAAGAGCTTGGTTTTAATTGGGCATATGATACTCAAGGAAAATTATCTGATAAAAGTAGCGGTATATATTTAGAAACACTTATATCTGGGACAGTAGATGGTTTAGGTGAAATAATGGGAAGTTCTATAAATTTTATAAGTAAATTTAACAGTGGAAAAGATGTTTTAGACCTAACTTTGACTTTATTAGAAACAACTCAAGATTTAACAATAAATGCGTTACCATCGATAATATTATTAAATGGTGAATCTGGAGTTTTAAAAATGACAGAAGAAGTTATTGTTGGTCAAGATAAAGAGGAAAACACGAATAATGATACTGTTACATATACCCCTATATTTAAAGAAGCTGGAATTATATTGAAAGTTTTACCGTACATAAAAGAAGATAATAGTGTTTATTTAGATTTAAATTTAGAAGCGAGTGATTTTAAACTAAAAAAATCTTTAAAACCTAGCGATATTAATTCTGGAACATTTAATGCAGATGGAGGTTCTAAAATATCTAGAAATCTTCAAACAAAAGTTAGATTAAAAAATAATGATGTAATTTTAATAGGTGGTTTAAAAAGAAAAATAGATCAAAAAATTAATAGTAAGGTTCCTATTTTAAGTGAAATTCCAGCTGTAGGAATTTTATTTAAGAGTAAATCAAGTAGATTAGAACATACAGATTTATACATAAAATTAAAAGCTGAAGTAATAGAGGAGATTTAAAATGGAAAAAAGTAGATTAGAAGAGATACTTAAAAGTTTTCAAAATTTAAAAGTAGCAGTAGTTGGAGATATGATGTTAGATGATTATTTAATTGGATCAGTTGAAAGAATTTCTCCAGAAGCACCAGTACCAGTAGTTTCAATAAAAGAGGAAAGATTTGTATTAGGTGGAGCAGCAAACGTAGTTAATAATCTATCAACATTAGGAGCTAAAGCAGTTTGTTTTGGAGTCGTTGGAGAAGATTTTGATGGAGATAGATTAATAAAAGAGTTAGAAAAAAAATCAATAGAAACAATGGGAATTGTAAGAAGTGATGATAGACCAACTATTGTAAAAAGAAGAATAATAGGTGGAAATCAACAACTTTTAAGATTAGATTGGGAAGATGCAAGACCAATTACTGAAAATCTAGAGGAAACTTTATTAAAGCAAATAGAGAAACAAATTGATGGTTTAGACGCAATAATTTTATCTGATTATGACAAAGGAGTTTTAACACCAAAAGTTGTAAAAAAGATAATATCATTATGTAAAGAAAGAGGGATAATAGTAACTGTTGACCCAAAACCTAAAAATGCTTTAAATTATATTGGAGCTACATCAATGACACCAAATAGAAAGGAAGCTATTGAGTGTTTAGGTAAAAAAAGTTTCGATAATATAATTGAGGTTGGAAAAGAGTTAAAAGAAAAATTAGAATTAGATAATCTTCTTTTAACAAGAAGTGAAGAGGGAATGAGTTTATTTCAAAATAATGAGGTAATAAATATTCCAACATATGCAAAAGAGGTATTTGATGTAACAGGTGCAGGAGATACAGTTATATCTGTATTTACGCTAGCTAGTGCAGCAGGTGTAACATTACACGAAGCTGCTAAGATAGCAAATACTGCAGCAGGTGTAGTGGTAGGAAAAATGGGAACATCAACAGTTACAACTGAAGAGATTTTAGATTTTTACAATAGAATTTATAATGAGTGGAAGTAGGTAGTATTTATGTTGAGAATTGGAAATGGTTATGATGTTCACAGATTAGTAGAAGGAAGAAAATTAATTTTAGGTGGAGTAGAGATACCCCACCTAAAAGGTGTTTTAGGTCATTCAGATGGTGATGTGTTAATTCACGCTATAATGGATGCTCTTTTAGGAGCTTTAGCTTTAGGAGATATAGGTCAGCATTTTCCAGATACATCAAATGAATATAAAGATATAGACAGTATGATTCTTTTAGAAAGAGTATTTAGCTTAATTAAAGAAAGAGGATACGGAATTATAAATTTAGATTGTATAATTGTTGCTCAACAACCTAAATTAAAACCTTATTTAGATGAGATGAGAAACAGAGTTTCTAAAGTACTAGAAACTGAAATTTCAAATATTAGTATAAAAGCTACTACAGAAGAGAAACTAGGATTTACAGGCAATGAGGAAGGAATAAAATCTTATTGTGTTGTTCTTTTACAAAAAAAATAAAAAATATAAAAAAATAGTTGCGTTAGTGAATGGATTGTGCTATACTAGTGTTGTCTTCAAGGAAGCATAGCTCAGTTGGGAGAGCACCTGCCTTACAAGCAGGGGGTCACTGG